>Ga0182024_10000524_pt1 | contig 99161 bp, 87 predicted proteins | sample P32metaG_FD_120480 | JGI IMG/M metagenome (GOLD analysis project Ga0182024, IMG submission 120480) | Permafrost microbial communities from Stordalen Mire, Sweden - P3-2 metaG (Illumina Assembly) | ecosystem: Environmental > Terrestrial > Soil > Wetlands > Permafrost | place: Sweden: Stordalen... | reverse complement strand
GCGATTGGTCCGAGTTCGGCGCGGACGTGCGCGATCAGTGCGGCGGCGAGTTCGTCCGATTGCTCGTGACCCGCGCGCAGCACGACGTAGGCGACGATCGCTTCACCTTTGAGCTCGTCGGGGATTCCACACACGCCGGCTTCGCCGCAGGCCGGGTGCGAGACAAGCGCGCTCTCGACGTCGGCGGTCGCGATGCGATGTCCGGCGACGCTCAGTACGTCATCCGCCCGGCCGAGAACGGTGATGAATCCGTGTTCGTCGCACGTCGCGACGTCACCGGCGACGTAGACGCCCCAGCGAAAATACTGGGCGTAGCGTTCGGGATCGTTCCACACCGAGGCGAACATATAGGGCAAGGCGTTTTCGACGGTCAGCAGCCCGCCGCGCCCGGTCGGAACCGGATGGCCGCCGGCGTCGCGGATTCCGAACGCGATCGGCCCGAGCGCTTTCCCGCTGCGGTCGGGATGGATGGGCGCGCTCGGGAAAAACCCCATCGTGGGGGCGGCGAGTTCGGTCTGCCACCATTGATTGCAGACCGCGATGCGGTCCTTGCCGAGCGCGTGAAAGAGAAACCGCCACGCTTCGGGATTCAGGGGTTCGCCGGCACAGAAGACCGCGCGCAACGATGAGAGGTCGTGGCGAGCGGGAAGGTCGTCGCCCAAGCGCAGCAGCATGCGCGCCAGCGTCGGCGCCGTGTAAAAGACGCTGACGCCGAAGCGCGCGATCGTCGCGTACACCGCGTCAGCGGCCGGGAAGTCGGGCGAGCCCTCGCGCAAGATGCAGCGGTAGCGGTTGGCAAGGGCGCCGTACACCATCATCGTGTGGCCGACGATCCAGCCGATGTCGCTGGTGCACCAGTAGGCGTCGTCCGGCGTGATCCCGGTCGTATCGGCCAGCATCGCCGCAGCGCCAACGAGATAGCCGCCGTGCGTCATGACGACGCCCTTCGGCTTACCGGTCGTTCCGCTCGTGTAGAGGATGAACAACGGATGCTCCGCGCTGACGATCTCCGGCGCGGCGGCCGTGCCCTCTCCGGCGCTGTAGTCGTTCCAATCGACTTCGCGCGGGTCGTTCAAGGGCGCGTTTTCCCGGCGGTGGACGACGATCCGGCGGACCTGATCGAGTTCGCTCACCGCGCGTTCGACGATCGCCTTGAGGTCGGTCGGCTTCCCGCGCCGATAGGTGACGTCGCCGACGAAGACGAGGTCGGCACCGGCGTCGACGATCCGGTCGCGCAGCGCCGTCGAGCCAAGCCCGGCGTAGACGACCGAATGGATGGCACCGATGCGCGCACAGGCCAGCATCGCAACGATGCCTTCGACCGTCAGCGGCATGTAGATGACGACCCGGTCGCCGGAGTGGACGCCGTCCGCGCGCAGCGCGTTGGCAAGCCGGCTGACGCGGGCCAGCAACTCGGCGTACGTGACGCGCTCTTCGGCGCCGTTTTCGCACACGTAGTCGTACGCCGTCGCCTCGGGATGCGATGCGGCGTGCCGGTCGAGACAGGAGACGGTCGCGTTGAGCCGCCCGTCTTCGAACCAATGCGGCTGCTCGAGCGTGCCGCGGAAGACCGTGCGCGGGAGGGTCTCCCACGCGATGCGCGTCGCGCGTTCGCGCCAGAAACCTTCCGCGTCGCGCAGTGATCCCGCCACGAATGCATCCTGATCGGGGATCGGGAACCATCGGTCGACGCCGGGCGGCGGCGGAATCACCTCGCCCGTCGAGAGCAATCCTTCGATGTACCCGGTGTTCATGCGCTCACTCGCGGATGTAGTCGTGCTGATCGATCACGGCGCCGGAGGGGCCGCCGCTGAGGTGATAGGTCGCAAGGTACGAGCCGCGCGACGAGGTCAGTTCGGCCTCAACCGTCGCGCCGGCGGCATCGGCGTGCGTCGTGCGCAGCGAAACGATGCGTGTCCCGCGGTCGATGAAACCTTCTTCCAACAGCCGAACATTGGGATCGCCCGGCGCCGCGCCGAACGCGGCGTATGCGCCGCCCTCGTTGCCGGCGATCAGCGCATCGAGATAGCGCCGCACGGTCGATTCGGCCTGCGCGGCGAAAGGGTGCACCGGCACGGTGGCCGGCCTCGTCACCGCCACGAACGTCGGTGCCGGAACGGCCGTATTTCGCACGACGACCCCGAGCGTCGCAGCCGCTGTCGGCTTCGCGACGGCGGTCGGCGGAAAGGTTGGCGCTTTCGGCGACGCCGTCGCCTTTGGTGACGGTTTTCCGGTCGCTGACGGTTTCGCCGTGGCGGCCGGCGTCGGGGACGTGCTTGCGCTCGAGCTCGGCGTCGGAGCCGGGCTCGTGCTCGGCGACGGGGACGGCGATGGTTTGGCATGCGAGACGAACGTCGCCAGCGCGACCGGGCCGCGGGTCGGCTGCGCGACCGGCGTTACGACGGCCAAACCGTGCGAGGGAACCGCGTAGGGCGTCGTTCCGTTCGAGCGTTGCAGCGCTGAGAGAAACGCGCCGATGCCGAGGCCCGCGACAACGACACCGATGCCGAGCGCGATCGTCGGCAGGACGCTCGGCCCACGCGACGCGCGTCGCGGCGGCGGTGCAGAGCGTCGGCGGCGAGGGGGCTCGGACATCGATTGGCGAGTTCCGCGCTCCAACCGGGAGGCCCCCTCCCGTTGCGGGAATGAGCAGCGTCGGTATGCTCCGGGTCGCCATCCCGATCGATGTTTCCGCGGTCGCTCGCACCGCCTCCGCCGCCTTCGCGCTGGCGACGCCGCTGCGCGTCGGCGACGTGCTTCGCGCCGCGATACATGAGGCGCTCGGTCCGCGCGCACCGCAAGACAAGCGGGAACGCGCGGTGCGGTCGACCGTCGCCGGCCTGCGCGACGGCTCGTTCATCGTCGAGATCGACGGCAAGCGGTATAGTGACCCCGACGACATCGTCGTCTGCTCGGGAACCGCGACCCTGCGCTTCTTCCTCCGCCGCGCACTCCGCGCTGCGTGAACGGCGGCGACGACAGCGAGCGTCTTCCCTCTTCCATTGGACCGCTCGTCGATCTCGCGCTGCGCGCGTACCGCGAGCACATCGGGCTCTACCTCGTGCTCGCCGCCGCGGGATTCGCCATCGCCGCGATCCTCGAGTTCGCCGTCCCGGCGCGCGTCGACGAGGCCACGCACGAGTTGATCCTCGAACTCGCGTCCGTTTTCTGCTATGCGTTCGTCGTGACCGCGGTTGCGCTCGGTGTCGGGACGCAGGTCGCGGGCGCACACCTGACGCCCAGGACCCTGCTGCGCGGGACGCTCTATCGTTGGCCCGGCGTCGTCGGGGCCTCGCTGCTCGCGCAGATCGTCGCCAACTACGTTCTGCCCGCCGGCGGCTTCGGAATACCGGACGATCCGGGCTATCTCGTGTTGGCGCCGGTCGCGTGGCTGCTCTTGGGAGCGCTCGGCTTGGCCGGCCCGCTCGCGGCACTGAGCCCCGACCTGCCGCTGCTCGCGGTGTTTACGGGATTCGGCCGCGCATTGCTGCTCTCGCTGCGCTTCGCCAATATCGGACGGCTGGCGGTGCTGAGCTTCGCGACCGTCGTGCCCTACATGCTCGAGTTCATGCTGTTCAACGAACTGCAGCGACGCGGCGTCGGGCACATTTTTTTCTTGGCAAACTCTCCGATCGACTCCCTCGTCGTCGGCCCGCTAGCAGCGGTTCAGAGCATCTTCGCGCTCGATTTCGCGCGCCGCGTCGGGAAGCTCGAAACACCGCGGCGCTGAGCCGCCGCGTTCATTTCTGGGCGTAGAGCTGGCCGCGCCGCGTCAGCACGAGTTCGGCGTAGAGGGCGTTGGGCCAAGCGAAGTCTTGGCGCGTGTACGTTTCGGGCCGATCGGCGTTGAACGACTCGTGCAGACGATGGTCGCCCACGTCGGACGCCGCGATCCAGCCGAAGACCTGGTCGACTTCCTTGTCGTCCGTTGCGGTCAGCGCCTGGACGCACAGCGCGAGCGGCCAGACGTAGCCGCGAGGCGTGTGCGGGCTGCCGATCCCCTGGGCATATTTTCCCGCGTAGAAATACGGGTTGCGGTCGGAGAGCGCGAAGCGCAGGGTGGCGAGGTAGAGCGAATTGTCCTTCGGTAAGTACCCGAAGTAGGGAATCGACAGCAGCGAGGGGACGTTGGCGTCATCCATCACGTTGGCGTGGCCGAGTCCGTCCACTTCGTAGGCGTAAATGCGGCCGAACGGCGCCAACTCGAGCGTTCCGTATTGCTCGATCCCACGCTGGATCTCGACCGACAGTCCCCAAGCATTGACCGACATCTTCCGGTCGTGCCAGACGTCGCGTGCGAGCGAGGAGAGATCGCGCATGACGACCGCGGCGAACATATTGTCGGGGATGTTGTAGTGATAGCGCACCGGATCGTCTGAGGGACGAAAGCCCGTCCAGACCATCCCCGTATACCGCACGGCGCTGCCGCGGCCGCCGTTGGCCAGCTGCGGGTTTCGGTAGCTGGAGCGGCGCGGATGGTGCTGTTCGTTGCGGAGCGTCGCCACGACGCGTTCGAACGCGCGCCGCAGGGTAGGCGTGAAGATGCTGCGGTCGCCGGTTTGCCGGTAGTAATCGGAGGCGAACCAGATCGGGTAGAGCAGGGAATCGACCTCGAATTTCCGCTCCACGACCCGGTAGTCGCGCGAGAATGCGTTGGCGTAAGGATCGATCAGGATGTACTTTGCCTGGCGAGCGACGACGCCGCGAAGCGTATGCTGGACGTCGCCGTCGTGCGCTGAGAGTCCGATGTAGGGGCGGACGATGGCGCTGGCGTCGCGCAGCCACTCGGAATCGATGTCACCGGTCGACACGTACGACGTACCGTCGCGCTGCGCAACCACATGCCGCGCGATCGTTTCGTCGTAAGCAGTGAGGTAGATCCGGTCGAGCTTGGCGTTCAGCGCCGGGCTCAGCGTCAAGCCGTCGCCGGCCTGCGCCGGGATCGCCGCCACGACGACGGTCAACGCAACGATCAGCGCGGCAAGCCGGCTCCGGTTAGAATTCAGCATTGCTTCATCTGAAGCGGCGCGTTTCCGTAGTACCATATTCTGGGAACGTAAACGTAGACGTGAACCGCACCGCCGCCAGCCGAGGACCTCGATGACCATCCGACGCGCCGTCGTCGCCGGCACGCTCGCACTCTTGGCAGGCGTGGCGATTTGCGTTGCGGTCGCCCAGGCTGAGGAAGCCTATGCGGTCGATGGGCGCGACGTGTTCGTGGTCGGCAATGGCGACGTCCACAATCAGACGTCGTACCGCGGCGTCGAACGGCTCGTCATCCGGCGCTCGCCGAAGGGAACGACGTACACCGCACAGGTGTCATACGACAAGGACGGTGACGGCGGGAAGCAGCGCGCGACGGCGTCGTACACGTCCACCCTGCTTCTTTCGGGCGAGCTTCGCGACGGACCCTCGCACGATCCCGACTACCTCACCGTTCTTAACCAGCCTTTTGCAGTCCAGCTCGACGCGCCGACGATGCGCGATCTGGCGCGCGTGAAGCGGCCGGTGCCGTTCGATTTTCCTTCGCCGATGACCGGTGCTCCGCTGCGCGGTACGCTGCGCCGCCTGCCCGACGCCGTCGTGGCCGGAACGCGGGCGATGGGGATCGCTTTCGAGGCCACCGGACCCCTTCAGGGTTCGCTCCCGGAGCGTCCGGGGATGGCGCTCGCCGGCTCGATTCGCATGCGAGGGACGGCATACTACGCTTACGATACGGCGCTGCTCGTCTCACTGAACGCCAGCCTGGCGATCGACGGAGCGCTCGCCGGCAGCGCGCAGCACGCCCCGGTTTCGATCGTCTACACCCGCTCGATTCGATCCCTGCGCGGCGTCCCGCTCGCCGGCGCCACCCCCTAGCGGCGAGCTTCTTCCCTCGTAATCGAGGGCGGCTTGGGGCGCGCAGCGACCAAGCGCGACAGCCTCGCCGGAGCGAGGCGACCACCCGAAGGCGATGCCACCTGCGCACGGAAGGCCGCAACCGGCACTCTCCCGGTTCCGGTCTAGGTACCGAGATGAGTGCGTTCGCAGCACCGATCATCGGAGACCACTACCGCGTGAGCGCACCGGCAACGGTGACCCCCTCCGTTCCCGGACCCGAGACCTTCGAGTCGATCGTCGACGATTACCAGCGGCGGCTCTATGGGTTCGCTTTGCGCATGACCGGCAACCGTGAGGACGCCGAAGAGATCGTGCAGGATGCGTTCGTCCGCGCATACCGGGCGCTCGCAAAGATGGATCCGCCGCAGCGCGCGGAGCTGCGGCTCCAGCCATGGCTGTACACGATCACCCTCAACGTCACCCGAAACCGTCTGCGCTCGAAACGACCGACGAACGTCGCGCTCGACTCGCTCGCCGACCCCGACGCCCTGCTCAACGACACCCAGGAAGGCCCTGACCAGCCGGAAGCGATCGTCGATCGCGCTGCCGATATGGTGCTGGTGGAGCAAGCGCTGCTGCAGCTTCCGATGCATCTCCGTGCGGCAGCAACGCTGCGCTTCATCGAAGGCCGCAGCCACCCCGAGATCGCTGAAATCCTCAATCAGCCCATCGGAACCGTCAAATCACATGTCCACCGAGCCGTGCGGATCCTTCGCCGGATCCTCGGACCGCAAGTCGGACGGATCGCAACCGTCGACCGTCCTTCCGCCGAGGAAGAGGAGTAGACCTGATGCGCTGCTGTGACGTCGAACGTCTGTGGGATGAAATGCGCGACGGGATCGAACCGCGCCGCGAGCACGTGCTGGCGCATCTGCGCGGCTGCCCGGAGTGCCAGGAGATCTACCGCGAGAACGAAGGCATCGCGTACTGTTTGACCTGTCTGCCGCCGGTCGAGCCGCCGGAGAGTTTGTTCCCGAAGATCCTCGAACACATCACGACCTCGGTGAAGATCGTCATCCCGGACTCGCTCACCGCGGTCGACTCGCCGATCGGTCGACTGTACGTCGCGTTCCGCCACAGCGGAATCACGGCAGTCGCGCTGGATCGCGGCGAAGGCGACGAGGCAGTCGTCAGCCGGCTGCAGCGCCGGCTGGGACGCGGACTGATCTTCTCGCAGACGCCGCAGTGGGTCGGCGACACCGTGTCGGCGTTCTTCCGCACGCACAAGACCGACCTCGAGCGGGTCGATATCAGCGACCTGACGCCGTTCGAACAGTCTGCCCTGCGCACGGCGGCCACCATCCCGCCCGGCGAAGTGCGATCGTACGGGTGGGTCGCGCGGGCGATGGGCCAACCGACCGCCGTGCGCGCGGTGGGACGGGCGATGGCACGCAATCCGGTGGCGCTTCTCTACCCGTGTCACCGCGTCGTCGACGCGAACGGCGCGCTCCATCAGTATGCCTACGGTATCGAGGTCAAGGCTCGTCTGCTCGAGATGGAAGGCTATCCCGCCGGCGGTGTCGCGGTGCCGGTCGGCCGCGCGACACGCTAGCTCCTTAAGACGTCGCGCGCGGCAGGAATCGATGAAAACGGCGCGCGAAGGGCGTCGATACAATACGTCCGCGGCCCCTTCAGATCTAGACAAACGAAGGTTAACAGGCGGACAAGAGGAGGTGGTCATCGTTTCTAGCGACAGTCCTATGTACAGTTTCACGATGATCGGAGGTCTGCGGACGTAAGTCCGCAGCCCCGCGAACCCGAGATCCTTGTCCGCCGCCCCGAGGGGGCGGCTTTTTTTTCCCGGCAGCGGCAGAACGCGCTGGCGCAGGTCCCGCGTCCCAACCGCCGAAAATCGGCCGTTCGTGTCACGGCACGTTCTGCTGACCGGTTTCGCGCCGTTCCCTCGCGGCTCCGACGCAACGCGCGCGCCAGCCAGATGAGGACCCCAGGCGGACCATCACCACGTTGAACGATACTACCGAGCACGACCCCCGACTCTTCGCGATCCCGGACACCCACGGCCACGCCAAAGGTGAGCACAAGCCGTACACCGAGGAGCGGCCGCTGCCGCTCACCGCGCGGATGCTGTTCCTGTGGTTCTACCACGCCTGCCGGCGCGGGTACCCCCGGTTCCTGATGGTCGCGGACCACATGAACTACCTGACGTTCGAGGATCCGGCGGCCGTCAATCTGGTCCGGCGCGCGCTCAAGCTCGCCCAGGCCGGCGACCTGTACGGCGCCGCCGAGACGGCGAACGTCGATGTGGCCCACGCGGCCGTGGTCAGCGAAGGTCTCCGGCGCGGCATGCGCTTTTCGATCGGGGCCGAGGTCGACAACGACCCGCGCTCGCGGCCGGACGCGCAGAACATCGTCGACGCGATGCGGCCCGATGCGATCATCCGTTCGGTCCACTTCGTCCCGATCGCCCATCCGGTGCACGGTGAGAACTGGAACTGGCCGTTCGACAACCCCGAGTTCGCCGAGCTGTTCGAGGTGATCGGCACCGATCAGCTCTGGGACTCCTACGTCGCGATCCTCGTCGACGCGATCGACCGGCTGCCGGGCCACATCGTCGGGCACTTCTACGTTCCCGCCTTGTTCGGTCACTGGCCCGACGACGCGAAACTGTCGGTCTACGAGGACCGCGTCCTCGCCGCGGCCGGCGCGCGGGGGATGGCGATCGAATTCAACACTCGCTTCCTCTATCGCGATCATCCCGATGAGGAAAAGGATCGCTATCTGCGGGCAAACCGCCGACTGCTCAAAAAAGCAAAGGAGCGCGGCGTCCAGATTGCGATCGGGTCCGACGCGCACTCGCCGCGCGATCAAGGCAACAGCTTCGACATCGTGCTGCAGATTCTCGACTCGCTGGAGATCAACGAACTGGTGTTCCCGATGGGCGGATCGCTCCGCCGGGTCGCGCTGCGCGTCGTGCGCGAGCCGGAGCCCGAACCGGTTCCGGAACCCACGCCGGTGCCGGCGGCTCCCGAAGCGCCCAAAGCGAAGCCGCCGCGGGCTGCCGCCGAACGTCCCGCGACGAAGCGGCCGAAAGCCGCGTCCTCGGCGAACGGTGCGGCCGCGCCGGTGCGCGCACCGGCACCAGCCGCCAAAACGGCCGGCGCGGCAGTCGCCCTCGCGAAGCCGGTGCGCCCGGCCGCCGTCAAGGCCGCCGTCACCGCGAAGCCGCTCGCAGCCAAAGCGCCCGCAGCGCCGACCGCCGCCGCAAAGGCAGCCCCAAAAACAGCGGCAGCTCCGTCCAAGCCGCCTGCCGCCGCCAAGGCGGCACCGAAGCCGGCTGCCGCCAAGAAAGCTGGCGTCGCGAAAACGGCGGCCAAGAAACCCGCCAAGCCGGTCGGCAAACCGAAGGCGGCGGCGCGTAAACCCGACCGCAAAGGAACTCCCATCAAGCCGGCCGCCAAGAAGGTTGCCCCGGCGAAGAAAACCGCGAAGAAAGTGCCGGCCGCCAAGAAGACCGTCAAGAAAGCGGCGCCGGCGAAGCGCGCTCCAAGCCGGACCAAAGCCGGCGCCAAGAAAAGCGCTCCGAAGCGGACGAGCTCCGCTCGGGGAGCAGTCAAGAAATCGGGTCGCGTGACGAGCGTCCGCAGCGCACCCGCGCGCAAAGCCTCCGCGGCCAAGAAATCGGTGAAGAAGGCGCCGCCCAAGCGTCGCTAGGAGTGTTCCGTTTGCGAAAACTCGCGATCGGTGCGCTGGCATGCGCGCTGTCCGTCACCGGGTGCGCGAAGAACAGTTCGGAGACGTCCGGCAGCGGCGCCGGTGAACCGGTGCGGGGCGAACTGCGCGTTGCCACCCAGCGCTCGCCCAACACGCTGAATCCGCTGCTTTCCGCCAACACGACCGAAGGCTTCATCAACCGTCTGACCTTCGACACGCTCGTCAGCGTCGACGGCAACGGAAAGACGACGATACCCATCCTCGCGACGGTCGTTCCCACGCTGCAAAACGGCGGCATCAGTAAGAACGGCTTGACGATTACCTATCACTTGCATCGCGGCGTGCGCTGGCAAGACGGTGTGGCGTTCTCGAGCAAAGACGTCAAGTTCTCATGGCAAGCTATGATGAACAACGCGAACAACGTCAACGAGCGGGTAGGCTACGACGAGGTTGCCTCGGTCGATACACCTGATGCCGCGACCGTCGTGTTCCATCTCAAGGGGCCGTTCGCGCCGTTCGTGAACACGGTCTTCGCCGAGAGCGACAGCCCGGTCGGCATCGTTCCGGAACATTTGCTCGCCACGTATGCGAACCTCAACCAGATCCCGTTCAACAGCGCGCCGATCGGCACCGGACCCTTCAAGGTCGTGCACTGGGTGCGCGGCGACCACATCGAACTCGTCGCAAACGACGACTACTTCCGCGGCAAACCAAAGCTCGCCGGCATCATCGTTCGGGAGATTCCGGATGAAAACACGTCGGTCAACGCGCTGCGCGCGGGCGACGTCGACTGGATCTTCGAGCTGTCGCCGGAGTTCTATCGTCAAGTCAAAGACATTCCAAACGTCAAGGTCGTCCTCAATCAGCAGCCGCAGACGCTCCAGCTGCTGATCAACAACGAGCACTCGCCGCTGTCGGACCTGCGGATTCGCCGGGCCCTGGCCTATGCGATCGACAAACAGGCACTGGTCGACAAGAACACCGGCGGAACCGCGCAAGTCGCGTGGGCCGATCAGCCGCCGTTTCAGTGGTCGTACACGGACGACGTCATGAAGTACCCGCCCAGCCCCGAGAAAGCGCGCGCACTGCTTGCCCAGGCCGGATATGCGCCGGGTCCCGACGGCATCATGCGCAAGAACGGACAGCCGCTGGCTCTGGGCCTCAGCTACAATGTCGAAAATAAGACGCGGCAGCTGGTCGCCGTGCAGGTGCAGTCGATGCTCCGCGCCGTCGGCATCGACGCCCAAATCAAGACCTATCCGGCGAACATGCTCTTCGCGACCTACGGACAGCGCGGCATCCTGACCAACGGCAAATACGACCTCAACATCTCGGGTTGGATCGCGGGCCAGGATCCGGACGATCATTCGGAGTTCTCGTCCAACGAGATCCCGCGACCCGAGCATCCCGACGGCGTGAACTACGCCCGCTACAAGAGCGCCGAGATGGACGCGGCGCAGCGTGCGGCATTGGGCACGTACGATCAGGCTGCGCGCAAAAAGGCCTACGCTAATATCCAGCAGATTCTGGCCCGCGATCTGCCCATCGTCTACCTGTGGTACCCGCGCCAGATTCAGCCGATTTCGCCCAAGTTCAAGGGCTTTGCGCCGAACCCGATCAACGAGTCATGGAACGCCTACGCGTGGTCGATCTGAGTGGATCCGCCGTGGGGCGCACGGGGAGGGGAGTGGTGAAGCGTTGTTCGAGGAGCCGCTGAGCCCGATCGCGCGAGTCCCGGAACTGCGCTGGCTGCGGAACATCATCGTCGAGCGCGCGCTGACGCGCGGTGAATACCTGCTCTCGGGGGGCGCCCGCAGCGATTACTACATCGACAAGTTCCGGCTGTTCAGCGATCCGCACGTGCTGCGCCGGATCGCCCGGCTCTTCGCGCCGGTGGTTTCGGAGATTTCGCCCAACGTGATCGGCGGAACGGAGCTGGGCGGCGTGATCATCGCGACCGCGGTCTCGCAGATGACCGGACTGCCGATGATCGTCGTCCGCAAGCAGCCCAAACAGTACGGCGCGTTCGCCGAAGAGTACGTCGAGGGTCCGTTCACCGCCGGCCAGCACGTCCTTCTGCTCGAAGACGTCGTGACCAGCGGACGGGAGCTGCTGGCCGCCCGCGCGCGCCTCGAAGAGTTGAACTTGAAGGTAACGCCCTACGCCGTCATCGCACGCGGACTCGCCCCCGTCGGCTCATTGATCCAATTCTCGCTCCCGCGAAGCGGTCCTAAAACCGAAAACTAGTGGGTTCGTCACGGACGAACCCTTCGCGTTTGCGGCTTCGCCGCAAGCCGCCTCGATCGAAGGTTAAAACTCGAAGACCGCGTGATCGTCGGCGACGGCGATCGGGCCGGCGTAGCGCGTGCGCGCCGCGGCGTCGAGGTCGGCGGCCGTCGACTCCTCACCGTAGTGGGTGAGGACGAGCCGTCCGACGCCGGCGTCGTGCGCCATGACTGCCGCTTCGAGCCCGGTCGAGTGCCCGCGCGGCCCGACCTCGCGCTCGTCGAGACGCAGCGTCGCTTCGCACAAGAACAGATCGCAGCCGCGCGCGAGCGCGCTCACGTTTGCGTCGGGGGCGGTATCCGCGGAATAGGTGAGGCTGGCACCGTCGCGCTGCCAGCGGATCGCAAACGCCGGGACGAAGTGCGCCGTCGGGGCGAAGCGGAGCGTCGCTCCATCGAGCGCGAGCGGGCGCGACGGATCGTATTCGTGCAACGCAAAAACGTCGTTCAGGAACTCTCCGCCTTCGTCCGCGAAGGCGGAGACCAGCCGGTTCAGCGTGGCCAGCCCCCCGGGCGGCAGATAGACCGGAAGCTTCTCCTTCCGCTGCCGACTGCCGTAACGCAGCGCATAGCGCAGCGGGATCAGATCGAGAAAATGGTCGGCGTGCATGTGACTGATGACGATTGCGCCGACCTGGTCGTAATCGGCATAGCGGCGAAGGTTGGCCAGCGACCCCGAACCCAAATCGAGGACGACGGACGATTCACCGTCCTGGATCAAGTAGGAACTGCATGCCCGATCGGGGCGCGGGACCGAGGAGCTCGAGCCCGCGACCGTCAGCCGCGGGTTCGCGCTCATTCCGATTTGACTGCTTTGAGCACGGCTTCGGCGTGGCCCTCGACGGAAACGCGCGGCCACGCCTTCGCGATCCTGCCGTCGGGCCCGATCAGGAAGGTCGATCGCTGAATCCCTTGGCTCTTCTTTCCGTACATATTCTTCTCGACGATCACCCCGAACGCATCGCAGATTTGCGAAGACGTGTCGGCCAGCAGCGGGAACTTCACACCGTACTTGTCGGCAAATTTTTTCTGAGCAGCGACCGTGTCGCGGCTCACACCTACGATTGATGCCCCCGCGGCCTCAAACGCATCGTTGAGATCGCGGAAAGCTTGCGTTTCGACGGTACATCCCGGAGTGTCGGCTTTCGGATAGAAGTAGACGACGAGCGGCCGCCCGGCGAACGTTCGCAGGTCGACACGCCGCCCGTTCTGATCGTCGGCACCGACGTCGGGTACCTTCGCCTTTTCCTCGAGCACGTAGCCTCCTTGAAACTTGACGAGATCGTTACGGAGCGGCCGCGGCGGCGTGTTCCGGATCCGCAGCGACAGCCTTGAACTGCGAGAGCGGTACCAGGAAGAGAAGCCGGTCGAAAGGCTCCATCTCCTCGAAGAGATCGATATGGATGAACGACCCTTTTCGCCACACCGCGAGCGGGATGCAGTCCTCCGCCGGAGGGGGTTGCGGAACCTCTCCTTGCATGCGTTCCCCGACGTTGTAGCTGTCGTCGCCGAACGCGATCCGACCGCGCGTACCGGGGAATCGCGAGAGCATCGCAAAGGTCGCCGCCGCCAGCGAGGTCGTCGAGTAGCTGTGGATGGCCTCGAATTGCCGCGCGACCGATCGTGCGAACGTTTCGTCCTGCACGCGCGTAACGACCGGGATATGCGGATTTCGCGCCCGGGCCCCGAGCGCCACCTCGAGGTTCGACGTATCGCTGTCGGTGACCGCGATGACCGCCCGTGCATGCAGCACGTTGCAGAGGTCCAGGGTGCGGTCCTTGGTGGCGTCGCCCGTGAGCAGTTCCACCCGGCGCGCGCGCGAGGCCTCGATGAGCGCCGGATCCGGATTGCTGTCGACTACGACGACCTTCTGGCGCAGCGTCCGCAGGCACTCGATTGCCCGTGTCCCGACGTTTCCGGAACCGCAAACCAAAACGTGCCCGCGGGTACGGATCTGCCGCAGACCCTGCATCGCCGTGAACTGCGCGCGGGTGAGCGATGAGGTCACGAAGGCGATGAAGATCCCGGACGCCGCGACGCCCGTCACCATCACGACCAGCGCAGCCAGCATCGCCGTCCAACCGTAATCGAGCGGGGTGATGTCGCCGTAGCCCGTCGTCGTGGCGGTCGTCAGCACGAAGTACGTCATGGTGAACGGATCGCGGTGCATCACGACGCTGAAGAACGCGACGGCGGCAACGAAGATCGCGGCAACGACCGCGACGACCCGCGCCAGGATCGGATCGGCCGAGCGCAGGCTCCGCAAACGCTGCAGGAGACCCAACCAAAGGCGTTCCCAGCGCTCGTTGCTCTGCTCCAAGCGAACCATCTGACGCGTTCCGCTGGTCGCCTCGAGCTGTTCGACATGCGCGAAAACGACGATCGGTTCATGCGCCGCGAAGAAGTGGTGCGGTGGAACGTTCGGCTCGCCGCGCAGTGCGACGATGCGCCCGCGCAGACGGGCTTGCGCTTCCGGTAAGGTCAGGCCCGCGACCCCGAACTCGCCGGCCGTCCGCTGTGAGAAACCGGTGTAGACGCCGTCGAGGTCCGGAAACTGCAGGGCGTAGAAGCACGACGGATCGAGCGCGGTCGCCACGAAGGTGGGCGCCGAGTGCGATGAGACCGAAAGGACGGAGCAATTGGGAAGGTTCTGCTCGAGTTTGCGTCCCAGCGTGCGGTTGAACTGCCGCAGCACGACCCGGATCGAAGGGTTCAGATCGCGCGCCTTCAAGGCCACCTGCAGGTTGAGCCGGTCATCGTCGGAGACCGCCATAATGGACACGGCGTCCATCACGCCGGCGGCTTTCAGTGCGTCGAAATCGTTCGGTGCATGCGCGTGATAGTCGCAGCCGAGCTGGGTCAGCTTTGCCCCGAGCTCGTGGTCGTGCACCCACATCATCGTGACGCGATGCCCCTGCGTGGCGCAGAGCTCTTCGCAGATGCGCACCGCCAAGGCGTCACCGCCCACCACCAGAATCAGAGGAACCGCAGTCATGTCATCGTCTTTGGATCAGGGACCGCATCCGCTCGCGCAACGCCTCATCGCGCGTGCCGCCGACGATACGCTCGTAGGACCCGTCCTCGAGGTAGGCACGGGTTCGGGGCGCAATACGCGGGCCCTGGTCGACGCCGGCATCGCGGTCGTCTCCGTGCCGGACCAGACGCCCTACACGCAACTTCCGGGTACCCACGAGAACTACGGCGCCGCGCTCGCGACGCACGCGTATCTGCATGGCGCAAGCGATAAGGTGCGGGCGGGGCTCGCCGAATTGCGCCGCGTCCTCCGCCGCGGTTCGCCGGTGTTTCTCACGCTGGGATCGCTCCGCGATGCACGCTACGGACTGGGCATCCGCTTCGACGAGCGTTCGTTCGCGCCGGGAGACGGTGACGAAGCCGGCATTCCGCACGCCTATTTCGATCGTGACGGTGTGATCGAGGCGATGCGCGGCTTCACGATCGACCTGCTTCAGGAAGTCGACGCCGATGCGACGGCCGGACGCTGGGCCCACGGCGGCGAGCCGGTCGGACGCGTGCACTGGTTCGTGGTCGCAACCAAGGATTGAAGGGGCGTTCAGTAGCGCGGCACGCTGGGATCGATCGCGACCGACCAGGCATCGATTCCGCCGGCCAGGTTGACGGCGTTCGGATAGCCGTTGTCGTTCAAGTACTGCGCGACGCGTGCGCTGCGGCTGCCGGCGTGACACATCACGACGATCGGCTCTTGCGGCGGAAGCTCGCCGAGGCGCGCCGGGATCTCGCCCATCGGGATCAGCGTTGCGCCGGGGAGCGCGGCGGTCGCGATCTCGTCCGGCTCCCGCACGTCGAGGAGCACCAGCGTCTCGCCGGCGTCGCGGCGACGCTTGAGGTCGAACACGGTGATCTCGGTCATGCGCGCGGCGCCGGCTCGGTCGCGATGAGATCGTGCAGGGGGCTCGACGCGCTCGCGAACAGACGCTTCGGCATCCGGCCGGCGAGAAACGCATCGCGTCCCGCCTCGACGGCGGCCTTCATCGCGCGCGCCATGCGAACCGGGTCCCGCGCCGCGGCGATGCCCGTGTTCATCAACAAGGCGTCGACGCCCAGCTCCATCGCGATCGCGGCGTCGGAGGCCGTCCCCACGCCGGCGTCGACGATCACCGGAATCCCGGCGCGCTCCTTGATGATGCGGATCGAATAGGGATTGCAGACGCCCAGACCGCTGCCGATCGGTGCAGCAAGCGGCATCACGGCCGCACAACCGGCGTCTTCGAGGCGCTTGCACGCGACCGGATCGTCACCGATGTAGGGCAGCACCGTAAATCCTTCGCGCACCAGCTGCTCGCAGGCGGCGATCGTTTCGCGCGTGTCGGGGTAGAGCGTTTCCGGATCGCCGATCACTTCGACCTTGATCAGATCGGTGCCGAGCGCTTCGCGGGCCAGCTTTGCGGTGAGGACGGCGTCCTTGGCCGTGTAGCAGCCGGCGGTATTCGGCAGCACGGTCATCTTCGCGCGATCGATGTAGTCGACGAGCGTCTTTCCGCTTTTGTCGTCGAGGTGCATGCGCCGAATTGCCACCGTCACCACGTCGGCGCCGCTCGCCGCGTGCGCGGCCTGCATGATCGCGAGGGTCGGATATTTTCCGGTCCCGACGAACAGCCGCGAACCGAAGGTATAGGCGCCGATCACGAGCGGGTCGTCGTGCATCTCCGGTCTACCCGCCGGCAACCGCGACGATGATCTCGACGCGGTCGCCTTCGCGCAATGCCGTGTCGGCGTGCCGGCCGCGCGGAACGACGTCGTCATTGACGGCGACCGCCGAGCCCTCGCGTGGAACCGCGTGCCGGTCGAGCAGCGCGAACAGGGTCGCGCCGTCGGCGATCTGCTCCCGCTTGCCATTCACCGTGATCGTCACTCCACCGGGTTCGCGGTAGCCGCCACGCCCTCCCGGAGTGAATTCGCCGACGCCGGATCCTTCGCGTTTGCGGCTTCGCCGAACGCCGCCGCCGTTGGGCGCCGGGGGGAAAATGCCGCCAGCGACTCCGGGGCCTGACCGGTGACGATCAGTTCGGCAATCAAGCGCGCCGTTTCGGGCGCCAGCAGGATGCCGTTACGATAGTGCCCACTCGCGACGACGTACCCTTCGAGCGCGGTGGAACCGATGTAGGGTCGTCCGTCGGGCGTCGCCGGCCGGAGTCCGGCCCAGGTCTCGACGATCGCAAAGGACGCCAGAGCGGGCGCGACCGCCAAGGCGGCATCGAGCAGGTCGTGCACGCCGGCAGCGGTGACGCGCGCATCGAAGCCGCGTTCGACGACTGTCGCGCCGACGAGCAAACGCGCATCGTCACGCGGCACCAAGTATCGGTGCCCGAGCCAAACGAGGGCATGGATCGCACCGACCGGCAACGCGATCGCGAGCATCTCGCCGGCGACCGGGCGCACGGCAACGCGCGCGTGTTCCGGCACGCCCTCGAGTTGGCCCGCCCACGCTCCGGCGGCGTTGACGACGGTTGACGCCGCCGCAAATCCTTGCGGTGTGCGCAGCCCTCGCACGCGACGCGCATCGCACGCCAGCGCGAGGTGCGCAACGCGCTCGAAGCGGACGCCCCGCGCGCGCGCCGCTCCGACGAGCGCACGCCCGAGCCGGCGGTTGTCGACCTGACCTTCATTGGCGACGAACAGACCGCCGGCGACCCCTTTGGCGAGAAACGGTTCGCGCGCCAGCACCTCGGCGCGGTCCAGCAGCACCGCGTCGCCGCCGTTCGCACGCGTGGTCGACGCCGCAATGCCCAGCCGCGCCAGGTCCGCCTCGTCGCGCGCTGCGTGCAGCGTGCCGTCGAAACGCAGCCGCACGTCGACCCCGCTACACGCGTGCAGATCCGCCACGAAGGCCGGGTAGGCGGCCAGCGAGCGGCGGCAGAGGGCCAGCAGATCCGGATCGGCCGTCGCCTCGCTGAATGGCGCCAGCATCCCCGCGCCGGCCCACGAGGCGGCCCGCGCGGGTTCGTCGCGGTCGTACACGGTGACGGCGGCCCCGCGTTTGGCGAGTTCGTACGCGATGCCCACGCCGATGAGCCCCGCACCGACGACCGCTACGTCAGCCATTCGCCGATCACGCCGCTGCGCTCACATTCCCGTGTAGACGGGACCCTCGCCGCCCTGCGGCGGTACCCAGGTGATGATTTGATAGGGATCCATGATATCGCACGTCTTGCAGTGCACGCAGTTGGAGAAGTTGATCTGCAGCCGTCCTTCCGCCGGTGCACCGTCGACCAGCGTGAACTGAGGCTCGTACACTTTCGCCGGACAGAAATACTGGCACGGGTTGCCGTATTCGGCCGTGCACCGGTCGGCGCAGATGTTCGTGTCGGAGACATGCAGGTGCGGCGGCTGATCCTCGTCGTGCAGCGTGCCGCTCTTGAAGACGTCGGTCAGCTTGTCGAAAGTCAGCTTCCCATCGGGAACGATGCGCTGGGTCACGGCGGTGGCCTCGATCGCTCCGAGTTTTTTCATCCGCGCGTAACCGTGCTCGCCGCTGAGCCGGTCGCGCAGCCCGAAGCCGCGGCCGCCGGTCATCATCCCGAGCTGCGCGTTCACCAGACCGCCCCACATCCCGCCGCTGAAGCCCTGGTGGAAGTTCCGCGCCGCGTGCAGCTCCTTGAAAGCCCATGAATCGCGGAACCGCGTCTCGTAGGTGCCGAGCGCACGCGCCGACGTGTCGCCGGCTTGCAGCGCATCGAAGATCGCCTCGGCGGCCAGCATCCCCGACTTCATCGCCAGATGAATGCCTTTGAGCCGCAGCCCGTTGAGGAAGCCGGCCGAATCGCCGACGATGCACAGACCGTCGGCATACATGCGCGGCATCGCATGCAATCCGCCTTCGGGGATCGCTTTCGCCCCGTAGCGGATCATCTCGCCGCCCTCGAGCAGCGGGCGAATCGCGGGGTGCAGCTTGTAACGCTGGAAATTATCGTGCGGGTCGGTGGTCGGGTCGGCGTAGTCGAGTCCGGTCACCAGACCGATATCGACGCTGTCGCCGCTCATGCCGTAAATCCAGCCGCCCCCGAACGTGTTCCAGAGCGGCGCACCGAGGGTATGGATCACCGCGCCCGCGGCCAGACGGTTCGGCACTTTCCACAGTTCTTTGATGCCGACCGCGTAGACTTGCGGATCGCGCTCGCGGTCGAGACCCAGCCGCGCGATCGCCGCCTTGGCCAGGGTTCCGCGCGGGCCTTCGCCCAGCACGACGACCTTGGCGCTGAGGTCGGGTCCGGGTTCGTAATTCGCCTTGTGCGTACCGTCATGTGCAATGCCTTTGTCGCCGATCCGCACGCCGACGACGCGGTCGTCGTCCCACAGGAGATCCTGACCGGGGAAGGCCGGGAACACGTCGGCGCCCAGGGCTTCCGCCTTGGCGGCCAGCCACTTCGTCAAATTCGACAGCGAAGCGACGTACTTGCCGTGATTGTTGAGCACCGGGGGCGTGAACGGTGCCGCGATCTTGCCCCCGTTGGTGAGAAACCACAGCGCGTCGCTGGCAACCGGCACGTCGAGACCGCCGGTAATGTCCTCATCACCGAAGAGCTCGTGCAGCGCTTTGGGGTCGACGACGGCGCCGGAAAATCCGTGGTTGCCGATTTCGCCGCCCTTTTCGATCACCATGACCGCGAGCTCGGTGCCGGCCGACGCTGCCAACTGCCGCAAGCGTATCGCGCCGGCGAGCGAGGCCGGACCGGCCCCCACGAAGAGGACGTCGACGTCGAGGGAGTCGCGCTCTGCCATAAGTCGCGCGATTTCGCGGCGCACCGCCGCGGTCCCCGGCGCCGTTCAGCCGGCGAAAACCGCCAGCGCGGTCGTCACGAACACACGCTGCGCGGCGATGCGCTCGTCCCATGCCCGGGGGCGGGGCGACTCGAACGTGAGCGGCTGCGCCCCGCGGCGGTAGTGGAACATCGATTGCGGCAGGCCCGGAAAGACGCGCAGTTCCGTCTCGGCATCGACCAGGACGACGCCGCGCTCCAAACGGTAGGGTGGTTCCACGCCGGCCGGTGTGCCGAGATCGAAGTCTCCGCCGATCGTCTGCACCGGTAACCCGGCGGCGTCGAGCGCCGCCACGATATGCGCGGCGAAGCGCGGTGTGGCATCTGGCCGGAGCGGCTCGTAGAGGTAGCAGCCGTCCGCTTCGAAGTCTTCGTGGAGGTCGAGCGCGAGGGCGAAGCGGCGATCGCGGTTGGCCGTGATCACCGCGCGCGCTTCGGGGGTCGTCCCGCCGCGGGTGAAGCTGCGGTTGATATCATCCCCCTCGGCGTTCTGGCGCGTCTGCGCGACGTATCCGCTGGGGTTCAAACACGGCCAGATCCGATAAGCATAGCGCGGGTCCAGCAGCCCGTCGCGTGCGATTCCCAGCAGTGCCCACGGGGCGGCCGGCTCGTCGCCGTGCACCCCGGCCGAGAGCGAGACGCGAGGGCCGTTGGGATCGCCGTACTCGGCTAGGAGGATGGTGCGCGGAGCACCCACGCAGGCGACCTCCCGAACCCGAAAACCGAGCAACCGCAGCGCTCGCCAGGCGACCGTCAACTCTTCATAGGTTCGCAAGCGGGTCATCGGGAAGGGGCTCGCATGGTTCGACGGTTGCGCGCTGCTTTCGTCTGCGCCCTCGTCCTCACGGCCGGCGGGGGTCTGTATCTTGTGGCCGGCGCTCAAGGTGCGGAAAAGGTGCTCGCTCCGTTCAAGGGGACGGTCGGGTATCAGCCCTCCGCGGCCGCACCGGTCGAGCGTATCTTCGGACGCAAGACCGTGGCGGACGACGCGTTTGCCGTCACGCAGGAAGCGTCGCTCGCCACGCTCACGCTGCCCGACAGTTCGCAGGTCGCGATCGGCGAGCGAACCACGGTGCAGGTCGGCGCCTTCAACACCGCAGCGGCGGGGCCGGGCAGCACGCTTACGCTGAACCATGGTGCGCTGCGCTTCGCGGTCGTCCATCCCGCCGGCGTCCGCTCGAACTATACGTTCAAGACCGGGACCTCACAGATCGCGGTCCGCGGAACGACCGGGTATTTGATCGTCGGTGACAACGGCACGCAGCTGATCTGCGTCGATTGCGCTCCCGGCGACGTCACGATCCTGGTCAACGGGCAGACCGTCGGACTGCTGACCGGCCAGACGATTACGATCCTCGGGAACCCGCCCGGACCGGTGACGTTCACGATCACGCAGATCGATCAATCCTATAATCCCGCCGTTCTGCAGTTCTTGCTGCTGATCGGGCATCCCGACGCCGCGTATCCGCCGGGCGGGAGCGGCGGATCCGACCCGACCGGATATCTCCCAGGCGTCGGCTCGAGAGTCGGATCGCCCTACGTCCCGATCGCGGTCTTCGGCGCCGTGATCGGCGCAATTCTCTCGAACACCGGCGGCAATAACGCATCGCCGACGCCGTCACCGCAGCCGCTGGTGACGCCGACACCGACGCCGACACCAACCGGGACCGGTACGCCGATTCCCTACGGAACGCTGACCGTGTCGACGAACGATCTCTCGTTCAACGGCGTCGGCGGCGCGCCGCAGACGTTTACCGTCGCCCAGAGCGGACCGGGCGGATCGATCACGATCGGCAGCCCGGCCTGCAACGGCGACGGCGCGTCGGCCACGGATTCGCCCGGCTCGGTGCCGATCACGGCGGTCGCGACGCCGCAGACGATCAGCGTCAACGCGGTCGCCGCGCCGACCTCATCGCCGCCGCCCACGCACGCCTGCACGATCACGATCACCGGAGGGAACGGTCAAACCGCAACCGTGAACGTCGATATCACCTCGACCTCGGTCGGGGTGCACGCAACGCGGCGGACCGACCCGGCACCTCCGACTCCCGCACCGACGCCGGCCCCGATGCTTCCGCCGGGAGGACACCCGCCGCATTAGGACTCGGCCGGGCCGAACCTTCAGTATCGGGTCCTAGCGGAGCGGCGTCCCGGCGATCGAGGCGTCGAGGATCTCGATCGGATGCGCGGCGCGCAGGTGTGCGCCGCGTTCCCGCAAGATCGCTTGGATCTGCAGTGTGCAGCCGGGGTTCGCACTCGCCAGCAGATCGGGCGCGACCCGCTCGACGTTGTCGACTTTGCGCGCACCGATTTCATGCGCCGACTCCGGCTCGAAGAGGTTGTAGGTTCCCGCACTCCCGCAGCACTGATCGCCGTCGGGAATCTCCAGCAGCTCGAGCTGCGGAATCGATCGCAGCAGTTCCCGGGGCTGGGTACGGATGCGCTGCGCGTGCGCGAGGTGGCATGCGTCGTGGTAGGCGACCCGCAAGGGGATCGGCCCGCGCGGCGCCCGCGGTTCCAGCGCGGCCAGGTATTCGTTGATGTCCCGCACCTTGGCGGCGAACGTGCGCGCCCGTTCGCTCCACTCCGCTTCGCCGGCTAGGAGATCACCGTATTCTTTGAGCGTCGAACCGCAGCCGGCGGCGTTGATCAGGACCGCGTCGTAGTCCTCGCGCTCGAACCGGCCGATGAGCGCGCGCGCGAAGCGCTTCGCTTCCTCGAGCCGTCCACTGTGCAGCGAAAGCGCGCCGCAGCAGCCTTGGCCGGCGGGGACGCTGACATCGCAGCCCTCGGCGCTGAGCACGCGAATCGTGGCCGCGTTGACGCCGGGGAAAAACGTGCGCTGCACGCAGCCGGCCACCAACGCGACGCGGGCGCGCGACGTACCGCGCGCCGGTGTCTCGCGCGGAAGCGACGCGAAGGTATCGCGCAGCGCGATCGGCGGCGCCATCGTGGCGAGCTGACGCAGCCGAGGCGGCAGCACGGCTCCGAGCGGGCCGGCGGCCAAACGCGGCAAGCCGAGGATCCGGCCCAGCCAGAGAAACGGCGCGAGCACGCGCAACCGGCCAGGATACGGAAACAGCGCGAAGACGAACTCGCGAAAGGCACGGTCGCCGGGCGTCCGCGGCACTTCTTCTTCGATCCGCGCCCGCGTCGCTTCGATCAGGATATCGTACCGCACACCCGACGGGCACGCCGTCACGCAGGCCATGCAGCCCAGACATGCATCGATGTGTTCCGCGACGACCGTATCGAGCGCGATGACCCCGTCATCGGCACCCTTCATCAGGTCGATGCGCCCCCGCGGCGAGTCCATCTCTTCATGCCACGAGTTGTACGTCGGACAGGCCGGCAAACAAAACCCGCAATGCACGCAGTCCGCGATCAGGTCGCGGTAGCTGCGAGTCTCCGATTCTTGATGAGAATCCGGGTGCCGCGTCTCGATGCCCTCGAGCATGAAGTCGCTCTTTCACGGCCCGGTATCTGGTTGCCCCTTGAATGCACGAGCGGTTCGGAGGGGGTCGGAGGTCGGCATCCGCCTGCGGCGCGAATGCGCCCCCTATGCCGAGCACCCCAACCGTGATCGGGGAGGCTGACGCGCGAGTCCGTATGATTCGCGTGCTGCGCTCGGCATACTCGGGTGAACTCGCCGCGGGCTGGGCTTACCGCGGCCACTGGCGCTCCGTGCGCGATCCCGCCGAACGCGCGGCGATCGCTCGTATCGAACGCGAGGAATGGGAACATCGCGCGATCGTGCTGAGCATGCTCCAGCGTATGGATGCTCAGCCGGAGCGCCTACGCGACGCCTGGATGCGCATCGTCGGGATCGCCGTGGCAGGCGCGTGTTTCGTCATCGGGCGCTTCTTGGCCATGTACTTCGCAGGACGGCTCGAGAGCAGCAATATCGGTGAGTATGTCGACGGCGCGATGAGCGCACAGCGGCTGGAGCGTTTCGCCGACGAGCGCACTTTCGAACGCCTGGCGCGTGTCGAAGCCGAGCACGAACGCTTCTTCCGCAATGCCGTCCGGGGGCACCCGGCGCTGCCGCTAATGCTGCGCGTATTCCCGTGGGCGATGTCCACCGCGCTTGCGGACGCCGTCTTCACGCCAGCAGAGATGGAATCGAACGAGATCCCCGAGGTTCGCATGGCACCCCGATGATTGCAAGGCGACACACGTAACGGTTCCGGAAGCTGCTCAAAAACTTTGCACCGGCGGCCTCCGCGGCAAGGCCGTCATCCGGCTCTAGGCTTCGACGTCCCGCAGCCGGTGGTAAACGTTACAGCCCTCCGACGTAGCGGCCGGGGTTGCAGAGGCCGCGCGGGTCGAAGCTGGTCTTGAGGGCGCGCATCAGGCGCAGTGCGCGCGGCGGGTTGCCCCAGGAGTCGACGTCCGCGGCCCACTGCGGCGGCATCGCTTCGACGACGGCCGTCATGTCTTCGCGCTTGCGGACGACTGCCAAGAGCACGCCGTGGTCGACCGATTCGGCCGTACGGATCACGGCGATACCGACGCCCGGGTAGACGTTCACCGACGTGTCGCCGTCGATGAGCGGACGAATGAGATCGTCCAGCTGGGCGAGCGACGCCGGCGGAAATCCGATCCTGATCCGCGGGGCCGGAGCGTAACGGGCGCGGGTCTCGCGCTCGCCTTCATCCGAATCGGACTCGCAGATGCGCGCGCTGACGCCGCACTCCGCGATCAGCCGCTCGCAGGCACGGCATTGCGCCTCGACCGCGACCCGCGAGCCGGCAAACTCGACGGTCGTACGGTAGCGACCGTCGGGACGCGATGAGGCCCACATCGCAACCGGCTCCAAGCGCTCGCGCACGAGCGCCGCGCTCAGCGCCGCGACGTCGCGGGCGACGAAGCCGTCATCCTCATCGTAGGCGCCGGTGACGAACGCCGTCGCCTCGGGCGCAGGGTAGACACGCAGCGTCGCCGTTGCGATCGCACCGAGCGTGCCGAGCGAGCCGACCATCAGCTTCGGCAGATCGAACCCGGCGACGTTCTTGACGACCTTGCCGCCGCCGCGGGACGGCGTACCGTCGGGACGGACGATCGCCACGCCGACGATCATGTCTTTGACCGTTCCGTAGCGCAGCCGGTGCCGCCCCGCGAGGTTGGCCGCGATCGCGCCGCCGACCGTCGCGCGTTCGCGATCGCCGCCGTCGAGTGGGAGCATCTGGCCTTGTTCGGCCAACACGCGATCGAGCGCGGCGAGCGTCATCCCGGACTCCACCGTGATCGTCTGGTCCTCGGGTGTGTAGTCGATCACCCGGTCGAGCGCGGTCGTGCGCACGATCGTGTCGAGCGCTGCCGGGCGATTGCCGAGATCCAGCTGCGTCCCGCCGCCGACGAACGCGAAGGTGCTTCCGCGCGCATAACGCTCGCCGACGATCGCCGCCAACTCGTCGAGATCGCGCGGCATCACGATTTCAGCCGGCACGACGCCGGCGACGTCGAGCGGTTCGTTCATCCGCGGCCCGCCGCGCCGCTCGCCTCGGTCGCATGCGGGACGTACTTCCCAGGCGTGTCGCCGCACAGCCGCGGGGTCGGAAACATCTTGTCGGGATTGAAGCGGTGCTCGGGATCGAACGTCTCGCGGATGCGCATCATCGTCGCCAGGTCGTCGGCAGAGAACTGCTCGCCCAGGTAACAGGCCTTATCATGGCCGACGCCGTGCTCGCCCGTTACCGAGCCGCCGTAGCGCAGACAGACGCGGAGGATTTCGCCGCCCACGCATTCGGCAGTATGCTCTTGGCCCGGTATGCGCGCGTCGTAGAGGACCAGCGGGTGCAGGTTGCCGTCACCAGCGTGGAAGACGTTGGCGATACGCAAGCCCGCCGCAGCGCCGAGCGCCGCGATCTCGCGCAGCACCGGCCCGATCTGTTTGCGCGGGATCACGCCGTCCTGCACGTAGTAGTTCGGCGAGATGCGGCCCATCGCCGCAAACGCGGACTTGCGGCCCTTCCAGGCCAGCAGGCGCTCCGCATCGTCTTTCGGCGCGCGAATCTCGATCGCGCCGGCAGCACGCAGGTGGGTTTGCGCGCGTGCGGCCGTCTCTTCGACGTCGGCGCTCACGCCGTCGACGTCCATCAGCAGCAGCGCGCCGACGTCGAGCGGCCAGTCCACGTGCGTTGCCGCCACGATCGCCTCGATCGCCAGCTGATCGCACATCTCGATCGCCGCCGGCACGATGCCCGCGCCGATGATGCGCGAAACCGCATCACCGGCCTCGTCGGTGGACGGGAAGGTCGCGAACAGCGTCTGCGTACGTTCGGCGGTGCGCAGGACGCGCACGAGCACCTCGGTCACGATTCCGGTCATCCCTTCGCTGCCGACGACGACGCCGACGAGGTCGTAGCCGAGCGGATCCGGTTCGCCGTCCCGCGATCCGAGCTCGGCCACCGAGCCGTCGCTGAGCACCAGCGTCAGTCCCAGAACGTGATTGACGGTGAAGCCGTACTTGAGGCAGTGCGCGCCGCCTGAATTCTCCGCCACGTTGCCGCCGATCGTGCAGACGCTCTGCGACGACGGGTCGGGCGCATAGTAGTAGCCATCCGCGCCGATCGCGCGGCTGATGTCGAGGTTGATCACGCCCGGCTGCACGCGCACGGTGCGGTTGGGCAGATCGACGGCCAGGATCGCCCGCATGCGCGCGAGCCCGATCATCACGCAGCCGTCGGTCGGCAGCGCACCGCCGGAGAGGCCCGTGCCCGCGCCGCGCGGCACGATCGGGAGATCGAGCTCGCGCGCCAGCCGCACGCAGGCCGACACTTCGGCCGTGTTCGCCGGCAGCACAACCACGCCGGGGCGCACGCGATACCCGAGCAGCCCGTCGCATTCATAGGTGCGCAGATCGCTCGGTTCGGTGATCGTGTTCCGCTCGCCGACGACCGCCGCAAACCGCTCGCGCAGGCTCGACGAGGGTGCCAGCGGCTGGGCATGCATCACCTCACGATAGCCCCGCGAGCAAACGCCGTCAAGGCGCGAACCCAGAGGCGAGCGGTCGGACCGCCGCGGGCAGCGAAGCGGGTCGTATGCCGCGCTATTCTGCAAACCTCTCGTTTCTTTTCGGCGAGCTGCCGTTTCTCGACCGCATCGACGCGGCGGCCCAAAGCGGCTTCCGCGGCGTCGAGTACGCGTCGCCCTACGAGCACGACGTCGCGGAGATCAAGCGACGCTTGCGCGCCGGCGGTCTCGAGCAAGTGCTCTTCAATCTGCCGCTCGGCGATGCCGCCGCCGGCGAACGCGGATACGCGTCCGATCCGAACCGGGTCGACGAATTCCGCCGCGGTGTCGCCGCAGCGATTGCGATCGCCGGCGAGCTGAACTGTTCGCGGATCAACTGTTTGACCGGCATTGCGATCCCGGGTCTCGAGCCGGGGCTCGCGCGCGAAACGCTGGTGGCCAACCTCCACTTCGCGGCGCGCGGGTTGGCCGAAGCGCGTATCACGCTGCTGGTCGAACCGCTGAACCGGATCGATACACCCGGCTTTCTGATCGGGACCACCGCCGAAGCCCTAGCGCTGATCGACGCGGTGGGCGCGCCCAACCTCAAGCTGCAGTACGACTGCTATCATGCGCAGCGCAGCGAGGGCAACCTGATCGCGACGCTGCAGGCGCAGATCGCGCGCATCGGACACGTGCAGATCGCCGATAGCCCCTACCGCAACGAGCCCGGCACCGGCGAGCTGGCCTACGAACGGATTCTGCCCGCGCTCGACGCGCTGGGCTACGAGGGATGGGTCGGGCTCGAATACAAGCCGTCGCGTCCAACGCTCGAATCGCTTTCCTGGCTGGGCGCGCTGCGTCCGCAAGAGGTCGCATCATGAACGGCAAGCCGACCATCGGCTTCATCGGCCTGGGCATCATGGGGAAGCCGATGGCACGCAATCTGCTCCGCGCCGGCTATCCGCTGGTCGTCCTCAACCGTTCGCGCGGTCCGGTCGACGAACTGGCCGGCGAGGGAGCCCGCGCCGCTGCGACGCCGCGCGAGGTCGCGGCCGCCAGCGACATCGTGATCACGATGCTGCCGGATTCACCCGACGTCGAAGCGGTCGTGCTCGGTGCCGACGGCGTCGCCGCCGGCATCCGTTCCGGCGCCCTGTTCATCGACATGAGCACGATTGCGCCGGCGACGGCCCGCGCGGTCGGCGCGGCGCTGCGCGAACGCGGCGTCGACGTGCTCGATGCACCGGTCAGCGGCGGCGAAAAAGGCGCGATCGACGCGACGCTGTCGATCATGATCGGCGGAACCGATGCCGCGTTCGCGCGCGCCGAACCGATCCTGCGGCTGCTCGGCAAGAACATCGTGCACGTCGGGCCCGACGGCGCCGGTCAAGTGACGAAGGCCTGCAACCAGATCGTCGTCGGCGTCACGATCGAAGCCGTGGCCGAAGCGCTCGCGCTCGCCGCCGCATCCGGCGTCGACCAGGTTGCGGTTCGGGCAGCGCTGCTGGGCGGCTTCGCACAGAGCAAGGTGCTCGAGGTGCACGGTCAGCGTATGATCGACCGCGCGTTCGCACCGGGTTTCAAATCGCGTCTGCACCGCAAGGACATGAACATCGCCGTCAATGCCGGCCGGGAAGCCGGATTACAGCTCGCGGCCGCGGCGCTCGTCCGCGAGCGCTTCGATGAACTGCTCGCGCGCGGCGAGGGCGAACTCGATCACAGTGCCTTGCGCACGCTCTACGACACGCCGACGATCGCGCCGGCCACGTCGACGACCTAAACGCGACGAGCGGCTCCGCCGAAGGCAAAACGCGAAGGCGGATTTGGGCGCAGCCCAAAACGCGACGGGCGGCTTCGCCGAAGGCGAAACGCGAAGGATTCGGCTACGCCGAATCCACTATGGCTGGTTGGTTTTGGTGAACGAGCCGTCGGGATCGACGTTGATGATATACGGCTGGGCGTCGTGGACGGCGTTGGCCTTCTTCTTCGCGGGGAGGGCGGCGACACGCTGACGGTGGGCCATCCGTTCGGCGACGATCTGTCCCGGCGCCGGAAGCGGCAGCGTCGCCGCGAGCCGGTCGTAGAGTCCGAGCACGCGCGGGACGTAGGCTTGCGTCTCCGCATACGGTGGGATGTTCCGATAGCGGTCGACGGCGCCCGCGCCGGCATTGTACGCCGCGATTGCGAGCGCCAAGCCTTGCCGGTCGCCGTGGCTGTCATATTTATCGAGCAGCCGGCGCAGATGACGGGCCGTCCCGTCGAGGTTCTCGGTCGGCACGTCGGGGTTCACGTCGAGTCCGGCGGCCGTTCCCGGCATCAGTTGTCCCAGCCCGCGGGCGCCGGCCGAGGAGACGGCCGCGTAGTTCCAGCCCGATTCGGCAGCGACCAGGGCCGTCAGCAAGCGTGGATCGACCCGGTAATAGGAGCCGATCAGCAAGACGTGGTCGGCGAAGTCGGCCCGCCATGCGGCGGGCGTCCAAGGAGCCAAGCCGCCGATTGCGGCGGCGTAACGTGAGTTGAGGGTCAACTCCTGAGCGGGGGCGATCCCGGGGGCCAGCATGGCAAACACGGCGCACGCAGCAAGCGCGCGCAGCACGAGGCTGCGAGCCAGAATCGGCACTCCCATTGCCGCCTGTTTCCGCGCTGCGGGTGTCCAGGCCCGCAGCCAATCGTCAATCCTCGGTTAGCACCTCCGTTCCGGGAGGAGCGCGGGCCGCGCAGGGCCGAGTCAGGCGGCTCCGTGAATCCTCGGTTGGTGAACCTGCTGGCGAGCTTCATCCGCGGTTCGAGCGATTACGCGCTGGCCCGGCTGGAGTTCGCGACGCGCTTCGACCGGGTTGCCGCTCCGCCGCTGCTGGATCGCCTGCCGGACGCGTCCGAAACCACGCTGACCGAACGCTGGGATGCCGTCGAGGTCCAGCTCGGAGCAATTCTCGCCTACGTGAAACAGGCGGAACAGACGTGCGGTAACGAGGAACGAGCCGACCCCGCGTTCCGCGCGCTGCGCCGTACCGCGCGCGAGCTCGATCAATACGCCCGCGCCCTGCGGTGGGTTCTCACCGTCAGCGGTGACGACACCGCGCCCTAAGGAGACGACCCGATGGATTTCTTCAACAAGACGATGGAGCAGGCGAAGCAGCTCCAACAGATCGCAGCGGACGCGATGCAGAAAACGATCGAGCAGGCGCAGCCGCTGGTCAAGGACGCAGTCATCAAGGCGCAGGATCTTCAGAAAACAATCGTCGAGCAGACCCCCGGCGTGACGGCGGCTGCACAAGAGCACTACAACACCGCGCTGCAGCACGCCGGTACGATGATCGCGACCGGCAAGACCGTGCTCGAAGCCGGTACCGCAGCCGCGCAGCAGCATCTCTCGACCTTTGCCGATCAGGCCAAGAAGGTCGCCGACGCGACCATCAGTGCGGTCAACGCCGCAAAGCAGCCAAAACCGCCGGGTCCACCCGAACCACCGACCGCCACATAAGGCTTTTCATTTTGGCGGCTTCGCCGCAGGCGAAACGCGAAGGATTCGGCTACGCCGAATCCACTAACCTGAGGCGGCGAGGGCGGCCGGCTGGGCGACCTCGACCGCGATCCGCACGAAGCCTTGCAGGTCGTCGTCGAGCAGTTTGCGTGCCTGTGCCGATCCGGTGCGCAGCGCGTGCTCGGCGAGCAGCAGCCGCAAGCGGCTGCGCGCATGGTCGTCGAGGTCGTGCGCGATCAGCGGCGTCGGGCCCAGGCGCTGGGCGTGCTCGCGCAGCGCGAAGAGTTCGCCGCCGGTCATCCCGCTGGCGAGGTTGCGCCCCGTCGGTCCGAGGATGACGACGGTGCCTTTGGTCATGTACTCGCAGGCGTGATCGCCGGCGCCTTCGACCACGATCGACGCGCCGCTATTACGGACGGCCAGGCGTTCACCGGCCGTGCCGCGGACGTACGCTTCGCCGCCGCGTGCACCGTAGAAGCAGGCGTTGCCGATGGCCGGTTCTTCCGGCGTGCCGACGCCCCGCACGACGATGATGCCGCCGCTCATGCCCTTGCCCGCGCCGTCGTTCGCCTCGCCGTCGAGTTCGAGCGTCAGCGGCGCGGTCAGGAAGGCGCCGAAACTCTGGCCCGCGCTCCCGGCGTAGCGGTAGGTTGCGGACGTCACGACGTCTCCGCGCGCCTTGCGCACGACGACGTCGTACGAAAGGCGGGTCGCTACCGCCCGGTCGGCCGGCGTGATGCGCTGCGTGCCGCCGGCGATCGCTTCGTCGTCGAGGTGTGCGTTATCGATGCGCGCGGAATCGTACGGCGACCGGATTTCCGGCAAGCGCAGTAATTCGTCCAAGTCGATGCCGTGCGCGCGGTCGTAGCGCGGCCGCACCAGATCGCTGCGGCCGTGGATCTCCGCCAGCGAGCGCGCGCCGAGCGCGGCCAGCCGGCGACGCACGTCGCGCGCGACGAAGCGGAGGAAGGTCTCGGCGTCCTCCGGGGTCCCCGGAAATTTTCCGCGTAGCGCCGCATCCTGGGTCGCGATGCCGACCGGGCACGTGTTCAGGTGGCATTGGCGCGCGTAGATGCATCCGAGTGCGACCAGCAGCGCGCTGCCGAAGCCGAACATGTCGGCGCCCAGCATCGACGCGATCACGACGTCGCGTCCGGTCTTGAACCCGCCGTCGACGCGCAAGCCGACCCGGCCGCGCAATCCGTTGGCGACGAGGGTATGGTGCGTCTCGATCAAGCCGAGTTCCCACGGCAGCCCGGCGTGCTTGATCGACCCCAGCGGCGAGGCGCCGGTGCCGCCGTCGTGTCCGGCGATGTGCACGACGTCGGCGCGCGCCTTCGCGACGCCGCTGGCGACGTATCCGATGCCGGATTGCGCGACCAGCTTGACCGCGATCTTCGCCTTCGCGTTCGCGCGCCGCAGGTCGTAGATCAACTGAGCCAGGTCCTCGATCGAATAGATGTCGTGATGCGGGGGCGGTGAGACCAGCGACTGACCCGGCGCCGCGCCGCGCAGCTGCGCGATCTCCGGGGTCACCTTGAAACCGGGGATCTGGCCGCCTTCGCCGGGCTTCGCGCCTTGGGCGATCTTGATCTCGAGCTCATCGGCGGTCGCCAGGTACTCTTCGGAAACGCCAAAGCGCGCCGACGCGACCTGCTTGATCCCGTTGAGCGTCCGGGTCGGATCCTCGCCGCCTTCGCCGCCGTTGCTGCGCGCGCCGGCGAGCACCGCGCCGTACGCGACCGCCTCGTGCGCTTCGGGTCCGAGCGCACCGAGCGACATCGCCGCGGTCACGAAGCGCACCAGGATTGCGTCCTCGCTCTCGACCTCGCTGAGCGGCAGCGGTTCGCCGATGGCGACCGGCTCGATCAGATCGCGCAGGGAGATCGGTTCGCGCGCTTCGAGATCGTCGGAGATTTGAAGGAAAGCTGCCTCGTCGCGCGCGACGATCGTCTTGCGCAGACCCTTGAGCAGCGGGGGATCGAAGGCATGGCGCACACCATCGCGGCGAAAGCGGAACATCCCGCGCTGCGGCGCATCGCCGCCGTCCGCGGCCATCTGATCCCACGCCCGCAGATCTTCTTCCAACTCATCGAAGCCAAGCACCGGCACGTGCGCCGTCATCCCCGGGAAGCAGGTCGCGACCAAGTCGCGCTGGAGTCCCAGCGTCTCGAAGGTCTGTGCGCCGACGTACGAGCGCAAGGTGCAGATGCCGAGTTTTGCGAGCACCTTGACCAGACCCGTCCGCAGCGCGGCCAGGAACTGCTCGGCGGAACCCGTTTCCTGTACTGCCGCGCGGGCGGCGAGCCACGGCGTCACGATGTTCGCTCCGGAGGCGATCAGCGCGGCGCAGCCGTGCGCATCGCGCGCGAAACCGTCGCAGGCCGCGATCGAGGCTTGCATTCGCAGTCCGGCTTCGGTGAGCCGCTGATGGATCGCACCGGCGGCCAGCACGGCCGGGACCGGAAGCACGGCCGCACGGTCGTCGAGCACGAGGTACGTCGCGCCTTCGCGCACGCAGCGTTCGGCCTCGTCGGCGATCGCAGCGATGCGCGCCCGCAGGCCCTCGGCAGCGCAGTCGAGCGCGATGCGCGCGGGAACGAGCCGCACGTCGTACGCCAGCGCATCGAACGCGGCTTCTTCCAGCAGCGCGGTGTCGACGGTGACGATGCTGCCCGGCGCGGGGACGTCGCCGTTCGTCTCTCCGCTGCCGACCCAGGCGCGCATATCGAACACGAACCCTTCGCGCAGGGCATCGATCGGCGGGTTCGTCACCTGCGCGAAGCGCTGGCGCAGGTACTCGGTCACCTGCATGCGCCGCCCGAAGAACGGCAGCGCCGCGTCGTCGCCCATCGACCAGACGGCTTCGGCCCCGGCGGCCAGCGGCGAAACGACGCCTTTGAGTTCGTCCTGCGTGTAGCCGAAACGCACCAGATCGCGGCGCAGCGCACCGTCGTCGACCGGGGCCGCGGCTGAAGCCGGCGCCTCGAAGTGCCACGACGCGACCGTTGCGCGGAAATCGGAACCCTCACGGCGGAGTGCCCGAAACGCCTCCGGACGAATGAGTTCGCCGGTCGCGAAGCGCACCGTGATGCGCTCGCCCGGCCCCAGCCGGCCACGCTCGACGACCGGGTCGCTGCCGAAGTCGACGACGCCGGCCTCCGAGGCCGCCAGAACCTTGCCCGATTCGGTGCGGCACCAGCGCATCGGACGAAAGCCGCTGCGGTCGAGCGCGGCGCCGACGCGATCGCCTTCGGCGAACACGATCGCGGCCGGTCCGTCCCACGGCTCGACGGTCGGGACGTGCGCATCGTAATAGGCGCGCAGTCGGTCGTCGTCGTCGATGGCCGGCGCCAGCATGAAATCGACGGCCTCATCGACGCGATAGCCGGACCCGATCATCGCGTCGAGCGCGACGTCGAATTCGAGCGAGTCGCTCGCACCCCGCGGCGAAAGCACGCCGCGCGCGCGCATCCAGGCCCGATTGCCGGTGATCGTGTCGATCTCGCCGTTGTGTGCGATGATCCCGAACGGCTGCACCAGCCGCCAGCTCGGTGCGGTGTTGGTACTGAAGCGCTGGTGGAAGACCGCAAACCGCGATGCGCATGCCGGGTCGAGCAAGTCGGCATAATAGGTGCCGAGCTCGCTCGACGAGAGCAGCGCCTTGTAGACGACCGTGGTCGGCGACGCGCTGACCAGCGTGGCGGCGTCGCCTTCGGCCCGCAGCGTGCGGATGACCGCGCGGCGCACGGCGCGCATGCGCTCGCGCGCATTGCCGGGTCCGACGTCGACCAGCAGCTGCTCGTACGAGGGCGCTGCGGCAGCAGCCTGCGCACCGAGCACGGCCGGCTCTACCGCCGGCACGCGCCAGCGCATCGGCGCGACCTGTTCGTTGCGCACCGCCGACTCGATCCGCGCGCGCATGACCGCGGCCAAGTCCTCATCGCGCGGCAGGAACGCGCAGACCGCGGCCAAGTGCTGATCGGGGATACGTACGTGCAGCGCGGCGAGCTCGCGCTGGTACAGCGCGCGCGGTGTTTCGAGCAGGATGCCGGCGCCGTCACCGGTGCGTCCGTCGGCTGCGCGCGCGCCGCGATGTTCCATCGCGCCGACGGCGGCCAACGCAAGCCGGACGAGGTCGTGGGATGCGCGGTTATTGAGGTCGGCGAGGAACCCTACCCCGCACGCGTCATGCTCCTCGTGGCGCATAGGGGTCCTACTATAGTCCAGCGCGGGCGCCGTGTCATTCGACAAACGGCGCACGAACGGGCCGCGGCTTAGCCGCGCGGACGCATCGGACTGCGCGCGATGATCACGGTGCGGCGTACGGCGGAGCGCAGTTTCGCATCGACGGCGGGCTGCCCGGAGATATTCTTCTTGGCGATCCGCCGCCAGGCCAAGCCGTGCGCGTCGAGCCGCACGTCGCGGCCGCCGGCCCGCGCTTCGCGGACCGCCGCTGCCACCAGCGTCATGCCGTGCTCGCCGAAAACCTCGAGATCGCGGACGTCAACGATCACGGCCGCGCCCTCGATCCCAACCAGCCGGCTCTCGATCGCGCGGAACGCTTCGAGCAGCTCGCCGTCGAGCACGCCGATGAGACGCAGAGAAACGGGCGCGGGAAAGGCTGCAACCTGGGGTGCGTACACGGCAACGCTCCTTGCGGGGGAAGGATGTGTACCGACGGTACGACCGCCGACTGTGAACGGTTTGGGGCTGGCATGAGAACGGCCTGAGAGTCGGGCCGCGCCAGCGCTCAGCCGCGGAGTCCCAGCGCGACCATCATGCGGTACCCGATGCCCAGTGCCCGCTCGTCGAGATCGAACCGCGCGTTGTGGTGCGGGAAGGCCGAGTCGCTGCCGCCCCGCGAGCCCACCACGAAGTAGGCACCCGGGCGGAGCTCCTGCATGAACGACATGTCTTCGGCCCACATCACCACGTCGTGTTCGACGACGTTCGCCTCGCCGAGCTCGCGCCGGCCCACCTCGCGCACGATGTCGTTGATCGCCGGGGTATTCACCGTCGGCGGATACGACCAGTGGTAATCGAACTCGTAACTGAAACGCAGCGCCTCGCCCAGGCCGCGCAGAATGCGTTCCATTCGCTCGGGCATCGAGCGGCGCACGTCGGCATCGAAGGCGCGCACGGTCCCCTTCATCTTGGCTTCGTCGGGGATCACGTTGAAAGTCGTTCCGCTGGTGAGCTGGCCGACGGTGACGACGGCGGGATCTTTCGGGGCGATCTCGCGGCTGACGATCGTCTGCAAGGTGGTGATCACGTACGCCGACGCGGCGATCGGATCGACCGCCAGCTGCGGCATCGCGCCGTGGCCGCCTTTGCCGCGAATGACCAACTCGAACTCGTCTGCCGAGGCGAAGAACGGACCGTCGCGCACGCCGATCTTACCGACGTCGAGCCCGCTGAAGAGGTGCAGCGCGAACGTCCGCTCCACGTGCGGCCGCTCCAGCGCGCCGTCCTCGATCATCTGCTTGGCGCCCGCATAGCCTTCTTCGCCCGGCTGGAAACAGAAGACCAGCGTCCCCGGGACCTCGGCGCGGCGCTCGGCCAGCGTCTTCGCCGCGGCGAGGAGGATCGAAACGTGACCATCGTGGCCGCACGCGTGCATCACGCCGCGATGCTCCGACGCGTACGGAACCTCGTTGAGCTCGACGATCGGCAGCGCGTCCATGTCGGCGCGCAGGAGCGTGACCGGACCGGGCCGGCCGCCGGCCAAGGTGCCGAGGACGCCGGTCTTGCCGACGCCGGTGCGGACCTCGTCGAGCGCGAGAGCGCCCAGCGCGGCGGCGACGTACGCCGCCGTCTCGTGCTCGACCATCGAGAGCTCCGGCTGAGCGTGGAGGCGGCGCCGCACGGCGACCAGCTCTTCGTGAGGAACGGCGGCGGTGAGCATGGGACGGCAGGGGTTCTCCGCGGCGGCGACGTGACCTTACGTATGGCGCTTTCGTCCTACGCTCACGGGGCGAGCCCCGTGCCGCTTCTCGGAGAAACGATCGGCGACAACCTGCACCGGATCGCAGGCCGCTTTCCGGATCGCGATGCCGTCGTTTCGGTCCACCAGGACCGCCGCCTCAGCTATGCCGAGTTCGCGCACCAGACCGATCGCCTTGCCCGCGCCTTTATCTCGGCCGGCGTGCAGCACGGCGAACGCGTCGGAATCTGGTCGCCTAACTCGCTCGAGTGGGTGCTGGTGCAGTACGCGAGCGCCAAGATCGGCGCGATCCTCGTCAACGTGAACCCGGCGTACCGGCTGCACGAACTGCAGTACGCGCTGCAGCAGAGCGGCATCTCCACCCTCGTGACTCTCGATCGCTACAAGAGCAGTGAGTACCTCGCCATGGTGCGCGACGTGCGTCCGGCCCTCACCGCGCTGCGCAACGTCGTCGTCGTCGGCGCAGAACCGCCGCGAGCGGACGAGGTCAGCTGGGACAACCTTCTGGCGCGGGCCGACGAATGCGACGACGTGACGCTGGCCGAGCGCAAAGCGCGCTGCCAGTTCGACGAGCCGATCAACATTCAATATACGTCCGGCACGACGGGCTTCCCCAAAGGCGCGACGCTTTCGCATCACAACATCCTCAATAACGGCTTCTTCATCGGCGAGGGCTGCCGCTACACCGAAGCCGACCGGGTCTGTATCCCGGTTCCCTTCTACCATTGCTTCGGGATGGTGCTCGGCAACCTGGCCTGTACGACGCACGGCGCGGCGATCGTGATCCCGAACTGGACGTTCGACCCGGAGCTGACCCTCGAAGCGGTGGTCAAGGAACGCTGCACCTCGCTCTACGGCGTGCCGACGATGTTCATCGCCGAACTGGCGCTCGAGACGTTCGCCGGCTACGATCTCACGACGCTCCGGACCGGCATCATGGCCGGCTCGCCGTGCCCGGTCGAGGTGATGAAGCGGGTGCAGAACGAGATGCACATGCCCGAGGTCACGATCTGTTACGGAATGACCGAAACCTCACCGGTTTCGACCCAAACCATGACCGACGATCCGCTGGCGAAGCGGACGGCGACGGTCGGCCGCGTCCATCCGCACATCGAGGTCAAGATCGTCGATGGTGACGGAAGGATCGTCCCGCGCGAGCGGCCGGGCGAACTCTGCACGCGCGGATATAGCGTCATGCTCGGCTATTGGGAGAACCCGGAAGCGACGGCCGGCGCGATCGATGCGGCGCGCTACATGCATACGGGCGACATCGCGACGATGGACGACGACGGCTACGTGAACATCAGCGGACGCATCAAGGACATGGTGATCCGCGGCGGCGAGAACGTCTACCCGCGCGAAATCGAGGAGTTCCTCTACACCCATCCGGCCGTCAAGGACGTTCAGGTCATCGGCGTCCCCGACCTCAAATACGGCGAAGAACTCTGCGCATGGGTGATCCTCAATTCGGGCAGTGAGATCAGCGCGGAGGACATCCGCGCTTACTGCCGGGGGCAGATCGCGCACTACAAGATCCCGCGCTACGTGATGTTCGTCGACGGCTGGCCGATGACGGTCTCGGGCAAAGTGCAGAAGTACAAGATGCGCGAGGAGTCGATTCAGAAGCTCGGCTTGCAGGACGCGGCTGCGACCGTCACCGCGTAGCCGAGCGCGCCTTCTCGGCGGCAGGGTTTCCATGGACGCGCCGCCCTGACGGCCGCTTGCGGCTCGGCCCGGGGCGAGCCCGAGCAGCCCGGCCGCAGGAGTCGCGGGGGTCGGCGCGCGAGTATCCTCGGTTCTCACTTTCTCCAACCTTGGGGACGAGGCGATGGCCAAGACTAGTACCGCGCGGGAGAGCGCGATCGAGCGCGCGGGACTCAGCGACGCACAACTCGTCGAAATGCTGCGCAACATGCTGCTCCAGCGGCAGCTCGACAATCGCGGCTTTCAGCTCAATCGCCAGGGCAAGATCCCGTTCGCGCTCGGGTCCGAGGGCCATGAAGCGGTGCAGGCCGGCGCTGCGATGACCTTCGTGCGCGGCCGCGACGTGCTGGTCCCCTACTATCGCGACCTCGGCTTGGCGCTGGGGGTCGGGATGACACCGTTCGAGATCCTCTCGTCGCTCCTCGCGCGGCGCACCGACCGCTCGGGCGGCCGCCAATTCCCCAATCACTACACGAACCATGACTTGGGCGTGGCCTCGATCTCCTCGATCATCGCCGGACACTGCACGCACGCCGTCGGCATCGCGGCCGCGTTCCGCTATCGGCGGGAAGCGGGGCGCGCCGTGATCTGCTCGACCGGCGAGGGCGCAACCTCACAGGGCGAATGGCACGAGTCGGTCAACTACGCGGCCGTTCACGAGCTGCCGATCGTGTTTCTGATCGAGAACAACCAGTGGGCGATCTCGACCCCGCAGTCGATGCAGATGAAGGTCGCACACGTTGTCGACAAGGCTGCCGGCTACGGCATTCCGAGCGCGCTCTGCGACGGCTACGACCCGATCGCGACCTACGCCGCAATGCACGTCGCGATGGAACGCGCCCGCAACGGCGGCGGCCCCACGCTGGTGGAAGCCAACTGCTATCGCTATCTCTCTCACTCGACCGACGACGACGATCGGACCTACCGTTCGCGCGAGGACATCGAAGAGCAGCGCAAGCGTGACCCCGTTCCCCGTTTCGAGCAGCGCCTGATCGAGGCCGGGGTCATCGATGCGGCGCAGTCACGCGGCCTGCGGGCGGACGTCCTGCGCGAAACGAACGAAGCGACCGACGCGGCCGAAGCGCAGCCGTATCCGAGCGTCGAGAGCTTGTACACGAACGTCGTCGCGGGGGACTACCGGCCATGGCAGGACTAAAAGGAAGCCCGGTCACGGCCAGCGCGCCGGCGGCGGGTTCGAGCGTCATGACCAACGTGGAAGCCGTGCGCGCGACCCTGCACGACGCGCTGGCGCGGGACGAGCGCGTGCTGATCATGGGCGAAGACGTGGGAGCGCGCGGCAACGTCTTTCTCATCACCAAAGGCTTTCTCGAGGAGTTCGGACCCGAACGCATCATCGACACGCCGCTCGCCGAAGCCTCGATCGTCGGCGTTGCGATCGGGATGGCGATGGAGGGCCTGCGGCCGATCGCCGAGATCCAATTCGCCGACTTCATCTATCCTGCGTTCAACCAGATCGTCGGCGAAGCGGCCAAGACGCGCTATCGCTCCAACGGCGACTACACCTGCCCGCTGGTCATCCGCACGCCCTACGGCGGCGGGGTCCGGGGAGCGCTCTCGCACTCGGTCTCGATCGAAGCGCTGTTCTACCACGTTCCGGGCCTCACGATCCTCGCACCGTCGACGCCGGCCGACGTGAAAGGTCTGCTCAACGCGGCGATCGAGTGCCCCGATCCGGTCCTCTTTCTCGAGCACAAGAAGACCTATCGCAGCGTCAAGGGCGAAGTGCCCGACGGCTATTATACCATTCCGATCGGAAAAGCCGACATCAAGAAAGCGGGTTCGCACGTTTCGGTCGTCTCCTACGGCTTCAACGCGCATCAAGCCCTCGATGCCGCGAACCGGCTCGAAGCGGACGGCGTGTCGATCGAAGTGATCGACCTTCGTTCGATCCGTCCGATGGACAAGACGACGATTTTAGAATCCGTGCGCAAGACGCGCAAGCTGCTGATCATCCACGAGGACAACAAGTTCGGCGGAATCGGCGCGGAGATCAGTGCCATGGTCGCCGAAGAGGCGTTTTTCGAGCTCGACGCTCCGATACGCCGTCTGTGCGGCCCTGACGTCCCCGCCATGGGCTACGCGCTCCCGCTCGAGGAAGAGTTTATGATTTCAACCGAGGAGATGCTGACGGCAATGCGCGAGCTGGCGGCGTTTTAGCATGACCACCATCACGATGCCGCAGCTCGGCGAAACGGTCACCGAAGGCACCGTCGCGCAGTGGCTCAAGAACGTCGGCGACTCGGTCGAGAAGTACGAATCGTTCGTCGAGGTGTCGACCGACAAGGTCAATGCCGAGGTGCCCGCGCCGGTCACCGGCGTCATTCGCGAGCTGATGGTCAAGGAAGGCGAAACGGTCCCGACCGGCACCCCGATCGCGATCATCGACGAAGTGGTCACCGACACGAGCCCCGCACCGCAGGGCAGTGCTTCGCCGTCCGAAGCGGTTGCGGCGGCTGCGCGTCCGACGATCGCCGAAGCCCATCGGCAAGGTGCCGACGAACCCGTGCCGGGCGGCAACCTCGGGCTGTCCGGTGCGTCGTTCACCGCGTCGCCCGCACCGTCCGCACCCAACGGAACCGTGGCGCCGGCCGGGTCAACGGCCGGCGGGGTGCGCGTCTCGCCCGCAGTCCGCCGCTTGGCGCGCGAACATCAGGTCGATCTCGGCGGCATCCACGGCAGCGGCGATCACGGCCGCATCACCGCCAACGACATCCTGGCCGCCGCAAAGGCCGGCCCGAGCGCCGGCGTCGCCGCCGCGATCTCGGCCGACAACGTGCAATACACGGCGCCGAAACCGGGGCCGGCGAGTGCAGCGCGGCCGTCGTACGAGAACGCCCGACCCGGCAGCTTGATCCCGCTCACGCAGGCACGCAAGATCATCGCGCAGCGGATGGTCGAATCCAAGCGTACCGCGCCGCATGCCTGGACGATGGTCGAAGTCGACGTCACCAACGTCTGGAAGTGGCGCTCGAACGAAAAGGCGGCCTTCGAGAAAGCCAACGGCGTGAAGCTGACGCTGCTGCCCTTCTTCATCCGCGCCGCGGTCGAATCGCTGGCGGCATTCCCGCTGATGAACGCGTCGTTCACCGACCAAGGGATCCGCGTCCATCGTGAGGTCAACGTCGGCTTAGCGATCGCGGCCGGCGGCAACCTGATCGTGCCGGTGATCCGGAACGCCGATCGGCTTTCGATCCGTGGGCTCGCCATGGCGGCCGGTGCGCTGATCGAGAAGGCGCGCAGCGGGAAGCTCGGTGCCGACGACCTGGCCGGCGGGACGTTCACCGTCAACAACACCGGCGCCAACGGCTCGATTCTCTCTGCGCCGATCCTGGTACCCGGTCAAACCGGCATCGTGACGACCGAAGCCGTCGTGAAGCGGGCGGTCGTGCGCGACGACGATGCGATCGCGATCCGCTCGATGATGAACGTCTGTCTCTCGCTCGACCACCGCGTCGTCGACGGCTCGGTCGCGAGCGGCTTCCTCGGCGATCTCAAGGGGCGCCTGGAGGCGATGGGGCCGTCCGGAACCTTGTAGTGGGTCGGCCGCTTCGCGTTTCTGCTGCGCAAAAGCCGCTGCTGCGCGTTCTTGTCATGGTGTTGCTGCTGGGGCTTGGGATGGGCGGTGCGGCGCGGGCGGCGGTGTACGAGGATGAGCCGGCGGGGCTGGTGACATCGTCGTCGACCTTGGCGAAGGTGCGGGCCCTCTACGAACACGCGCACCTCCACGAGCATACGCGAGCCGTCACGATTTTCGAGGACTGGCGCCTCTATCAAGACGGGACGGTCGGCTCGTTCAAGATCAATCGGCTCGGCCGCGACCTGCGCGAAACGACCACGCTGGGGCCGCTCGCCTACGCGCGCGGCGTGCTCCGCGGCGTCCACTGGGAGCAGACCCGCAACGGGTTGACCTTCGCCTATCCCGGCGTTCACGAGCAGCGGGACGCGATCAGCGACCACGCTTTCCGCGATCCGACCGACGACCGCGACGTCCGGCTGATGGGCGATTCGACGCAGTTCGGCGCGTACGTCGTCGAGATCAACCCGCCGGCCGGCCGGCGTCAGTGGCTCTACGTCGAGAAGCACAGCGGCCTCGTGGTGCGCAAGGAATGGATCGCGCGGCGCAGGCGCTACGTCTCGACCTTCGACGATTACCACCTCGTCGAAGGCGTCGGCGAACCCTCGCGCGTGCGGACCGTCGACTCGCTCGGCAACGAGCGCGAGCAGATCCTGGTCAGTCGCAGCTTTGACATCACGCCCGATCCGCGCGACGTCGACATGCCGGCCACTCGCCGGTTCCTCGAATTTCCCGAACGGCAGGCCTCCGTGCGCCTGCCGGTGCGATTCGTCGACGGGCTCGCGATCGTGCGCGTGATCGTCGGTCGCGCGGGTTACGATTTCTTGCTCGACTCGGGCGCCGCCGGAATCGTCGTCGACCCGGCGCTCGTCGAGCAGCAAGGTCTCGAGCGGTACGGCCAGCGGGTCGGCGTGACGATGGGAACGTTTCCCGAAGCAACCACGATCGTGCCGCAGATAACCGTCGGCGGCCTACGGATGCGCAACGTCGTCGCGCGGGTGGTCCCGATTCCGTTTCACCTCGACGACGGCACGCACGTGATCGGACTGCTGGGCTTCGATTTCTTCGCCGACTCCGTCGTGCACCTCAACCTCGAGCGGAGCCTGGCCGAAGTGCAGGCGCCCGAGCACTTCCGTCCTCCCGCCGACGCGGTCGGGGTTCCGATCGGGCTCGACGATAAGACGCCGGCGGCCCACGTGCGGGCCGGGACGGGAAACGGGCGCGTCGTGCTCGACACCGGCGCCAACCGCAGCGTCTTCGAAACCGCCTTCGCCGAACGCGCCGAGTTCGCGCCGGCTCGCGTCGCCGGAACGATGCACGTGCGCGGGATCGGCGGCGTTGCAAACGCCGAACCGGCGCTCATTCCAGGACTCGAGCTGGGCGGGATTTGGGCCCGCGAGGTCGTCACCGACGTTTCCAATACCGATCTCGGTACCGACGACGTCGACGGCATTCTGGGTACGGACCTGCTGCGCGGATACGAGCTGTGGTTCGACTACCGGACCGCGACCGTGTACGTGCGCAAAGCGAAGCGCTAGTACACTAGGGGGCTCACCGACGCTGCGCGCGGCGCGACCCCTCGCGCTCGTCCTGCAGCGCAACCGCGATGAAGCGGCTCTTCCCCTCGGCATAAGCATCGCGGTCGTCACGGTAGCTCGCCGCGAGTTCGTGCTTGAGCGCGGCATAGGCCGCGGCCAGCGCGGGCCGCGTGCGGAGGGCGTCGCGAAAGATCAGGTGCGCTCGCAGCTCCGCGGACGAGGCGGGGCAGACGAAAAGGTGCTGCGCCGGCGAACCGGCCGGCGCACGGAAAGCTTCCCGCCCGATGATGCCGAGGTCACCCAAGTGTTCGTAACCGATCGTCGCCAAGCGCGCGATGGCCTCGGCGACGTCCCCTTCGTTGCGCACGACGACGTCGATATCGATGATCGGCTTTGCATCGAGCCCGCTGACCGCGGTGCTCCCGACGTGCTCGATCCCGACCGCCGCGTCGCCGAGCGCAGCCGCAACGCGCGCGCGAATCGCGGCGAAGGTCTGCTCCCAGGCGGGATCCCAGCCGGCGACGACCACCGGCTCGGCCCGCTCCTGCGGGGCGATCGGGTCAGGGCGAGTTCCGGGCCCGGGCTTGCTCTGCACGCCGGTGGAGTTCCGCGCGGTGAGGCGCCGCTCCGTCCGGCGGCGAACGTCGGCGCGGTGCAAATCCGGAAATCGTTCGCGTTCGAGGCGGCCCACGTGCTGCCGCATCACCCGGGACGGTGCGCGCGCCTGCACGGTCACTCGTACCGGCTCGAGGTCTCCCTCGAGGGACCCCTTCAGCCCGCCGGTCCGGCTGCCGGGATGGTGATGGACTTCGACGCGCTCTCGCAGATCGTGAAGGAGCAGGTGATGGCCGAACTCGACCACCGCTCCCTCAACGAACTGTTCGACAATCCGACCGCCGAGAACATCGTGGTCTGGATTTGGCGCCGGCTGGCGCCTCAGCTGCCGGCGCTCAGCGAGCTGGCATTGTGGGAAACGCGAAAGGCGTGTGCCGTTCTACGCAAGGGGGACCCGCTCGCATCGATTGGGTAAGGGCTCGCCAAGACTCCCATCACGCCCAAGGAGCAACGTAGGGGATATGACACGCAGACTTTTCTCATTCGCCGCCGCCGCAGCGCTGGCCGTCGTCCCGCTGGCGGCCGCGGCGCAGCTTTCACCCGGCATTCAGCTGACGGGGACGATCGACCAGAGTCTCAACTCCGGGAACGCCCAAATTGGCCAGCGGGTCACGGTTTCGAACGTGCACTCGCAAGACAACAACATCAACGGCGCGATCATCTACGGACACGTCGATGACGTGCAATCCGCGAGTCAAGGGCGGGGCGGGAAGATCGAAATCACCTGGGACAAGCTCCGTACGCGGTCCGGAAACTCGTACGCGCTGAATGCGCGGACTGTGAACATGCAGGTCAATACCAAGAACAACACGGTGAACGAAGCCGGCGGGGCGATCGCCGGAATGATCATCGGCAACATTCTCGGCAAGAAGCTCGGGACGAACGCGGGCGGGGCGGTCGGCGCAGCCGGCGGTTACCTGTACGGGAAGAACGCGCAACAAAACGTGACCATCCCGGCGAACTCGTTCGTGACGGTCCAGGTCCTGCGCGCCTACCGTCAGTCACACTGAGCCGCGTTGCTGCAGCTGGCTGAGATTTTCTACAGCCTTCAAGGCGAGGGGACGTGGACCGGGACACCCGCGGTCTTCGTCCGTCTCGCCGGCTGCAATCTCAGCTGTGCGTTCTGCGACACGGACTATGCGCTGAAGTTCCTCGCCTCCGTCGACGAGGTCGTGGCGGCGGTGCGCACCGCGGGCGGCGGATGCCGCACCGTGATCCTCACCGGCGGTGAGCCGCTCGCGCAGCGCGAGACGCCCGCGCTCATCGCGGCGCTGCGCGCCGACGGCCGGCGCGTCCACATCGAGTCGAACGGCACGCTGGCGACCGACCTGCCCGAGGACGTGTGGCTGACGGTCTCGCCGAAAGAGCGGCTCGACCCGGCGATGGCGCAGCGGGCCGACGAAGCGAAGCTGATCGTCGACGGCCGCGTTCCGCTGGAATGGATGACGGCCTTCGGTGCGCGCACGCGGATGTTCTTGCAGCCCGAGGGTAACAAACCGGCCAACGTCGCGCTGGCCGTCGCAGCGGCAAAGAACGATCCCGACCGGCTGCGGGTGTCGTTGCAAACGCACAAGTTCATCGGACTGCGGTGAGCGTCCTGATCGTCTGCGCCGTCGCAGCTGAACTCGCCGCGCTGCGGCCGCGCGACGGGGTCGAAGTCGTGGCCGTCGGCGTCGGCCCGGTCGAGGCGGCAGCCGGCACCGCGCGCGCGCTCGCGGCGCGATCCTATCGGGCGGCGATCAATGCCGGCATTGCGGGCGGTTTCCGCGCGCGGGCTGCGGTCGGCGACGCGGTCGCGGTCGCAGTCGAATATTACGTCGAGCTCGGGCTCGAAGACGGCGCCGCGTTCCCGCTGCCCGGCGGCGTCACGCTGCTGCGCCGCGCCGAATCGGATCCGGAACTGCTGCGCGCGTGCCGGGATCCTCGCGTCGGCGCGCGCATCGGGAGCGGTATCAGTTCGGCGACGGTGACGACGACCGACGCGCGCGCGGCAGAGCTCGACGAACGTTTCGGCGCCGACGTCGAGTCGATGGAGGGATTCGCGTTCCTGCGCGCGGCATGTGCCGCGGGCATCCCGGCCGTCGAACTGCGCGGCGTCTCGAACCTGGTCGGCGACCGCGCGGCGAACGGCTGGGACTTTCGGGCGGGCGCGCAGGCCGCGGTCGCAACGACGGACGCCCTGCTCGACGTTCTGCTGGCGGAATGACCTACTCGCTGGCCTACTCGCCGTGCCCGAACGACACCTACATCTTTGCCGCGCTCACCAACGGACTGCTCGACGACGCACCCCAGGTGAACGTCGTGCTCGACGACGTCGAGGCCCTCAACGTCGCCGCCCGCGCAGGCCGCTTCGAACTGACGAAGGTCAGCTACGGCGCGATTCCCTATCTGCTCGATCGCTATCGGATCCTTCGCGCGGGCGGCGCGCTCGGCCGTGGCTGCGGTCCGCTCGTCGTCGCGCGCCCCGATTCCGCCGGCGCAGCGCCGGTGCTCGAGGATCTCGGCGCGGATGCGCGCTTTGCCATTCCCGGCCGGATGACCACCGCATTCGCGCTGCTGAGGCTGGCGCTGGGGCGCGAGCCGCGCACGGTCGAACTGCGCTTCGATGCGATCGTCGATGCGGTCGCCCGCGGTGAAGTCGACGCCGGCTTGATCATCCACGAATCGCGCTTCACGTATCAGCAGGCGGGCCTGGCATCGGTGATCGACCTCGGCGCGTGGTGGGAGCGCGAAACCGGCAATCCGATCCCCTTGGGTGCGATTCTCGTGCGCAACGATATCACCGACGCGGACGCGCAGCGAATCGACGGCGCCATTCGCGACAGCCTGCACTTCGCGCGCACGCGTGAGGACCAGATCATCGACTACGTGCGGGCGCACGCGTTCGAGATGGACGAGGCGGTCATGCGCGCGCACATCGCGCTGTACGTCAACGGCTACAGCGACGACGTCGGCGACGACGGCGTGGCGGCGGTCGAAGATTTGTTCGGCCGGGCCGCGGCGGCCGGACTGTTTCCGGCCGGAGCACGGCCGGTCTTCGTACCCTAATGGAGCGCGGCGCAGTCACGCGAGCGACCTTTCTGGCCGGCACCGGCGCTGCGCTCGCCCTGTGCGCGGGCTCGCGCGCGGCCGGCGCGCGCAGCGCACGCATCACGCTCGGTGACGACGCCTTCGTGCGCGACGCGGCCGCACAGCTGCGCGGACGAACGGTCGGCATCGTTACCAATCCGACCGGTGCGCTGTCGACCGGCGAGCTGCTGGTCGACGCGCTGGCGCGCACCGGCGGCGTGACCGTCAAAGCACTCTTCGGCCCCGAACACGGCATTCGCGGGAGCGCCGGCGCCGGCGAAAGCGTCGGAGCTTCCGTCGACGAGAAAACCGGGCTGCCGGTGTTCAGTCTGTACGGGAAGACGCGCCGTCCCAGCGCCGAGATGCTGGCCGGGATCGACGTGCTCGTCTTCGACATCCAAGACGTCGGCGCGCGCCCGTATACCTACGTCTCGACGATGGCCTACGTGATGCAAGCTGCCGCGCAGTATAGCAAGGACGTTTGGATCCTCGACCGGCCGAACCCGACCGGCGGCGTGCTGATCGACGGCCCGGTGCTCGACCCGAAGTTCGCGTCGTTCGTCGGCCTCTATCCCATCCCCGAACGGCACGGCATGACCGTCGGCGAGCTCGCGCGCCTCATCAACGACCGCTTCGGCGTGGGCTGCCGCCTGCGCGTCGTTCCGATGCACGGCTGGTCGCGCGAGATGCTGTGGCCCGACACCGGCCTGAGCTGGATTCCGACCTCACCGAACATGCCGTTCGCGCGCACCACGCTGGTCTATCTGGCGACCGGTTTGGTCGACGAGGGCGGCGTCAACAACGGCGTCGGCACCGACCGGCCGTTCGAATATGCCGGCGGCTATGGATTCGACGCGGCGGCGTTTCGCGATGCGTTGGCGGCACGCGCGATCCCGGGGGTCGAATTCGAACCCGCCGAGTGGGTTCCGCTGCGCGGTTTCTGGAAGGACAAAACGCTCGCCGGCGTGACGATCAACCTCACCGACCCGCATCTCTTTCCAAGCGTGCGCACGGCGGTCGAGTTCCTCGCGGCGGCGCGCGCGCAAGGCAAGTTCCGCGTCGCGCACGAGGCGATCATGGATCGCGACTGGGGCACCGACACCGTCCGCGTGGCGCTCGCCGCGGGTGCTTCGCCGGACACCATCGTGTCGGCATGGCGCCCCGGTTTGGCGGCGTTCCGGGCGCTGCGCGGGAGATACCTGCTGTACTGACGTAGCCGGAAGTAATGGCCTCCTTTGCGTCGCGTCTGATCGACGCGCTCGGCCCGGACGTCGTCCGTACCGAGCCCGAGGACCTCGCCGTCTACGGGTTCGACGCCTACAGCGACAACATGCTGCCGTCGGTGGTGATCGTGCCGGGCACGGCGCGCGAAGTCGCAGCCGCGGTGCGCATCGCGCGCGAATGCGGCGAACCGGTCGTTCCGCGCGGCGCCGGGACCGGTCTGTGCGGCGGCGCGGTGCCCGCGCGCGGCGGGATGGTCGTCTCGTTCGCGCGCATGAATCGCGTGCTCGAACTCGACATCCGCAACCGGCGCGCACGCGTGCAGCCCGGGCTGATCAACCTCGAGCTGTCAGTGGCCGTTGCGGCGCACGGCGTCTTTTACGCTCCCGATCCGTCCAGTCAGAAGATCTCGACCATCGGCGGCAACGTCGGCACCAACGCCGGCGGTCCGCATTGCCTGAGTTACGGAACGACCACCAACCACGTGCTCGGCCTCGAGTACGTCGACGGCGAGGGAACGATCCATCGCACCTCGATCGACGACTCCGGTTACGATCTCACCGGCGTCCTGGTGGGCTCCGAGGGGACGTTGGGAATCGTCACCGAGATCGACGTGCGCCTGCTGTCGCTGCCCGAGGCGGTGCGCGTCTGCGTGGCTGCGTTCCCGGATGTCGAATCGGCCTCCGAGGCCGTGTCGGCGATCATTGCCGCTGGACTCGTTCCGACAGCGCTCGAGATCATGGACGCGCTGATCACGCGCGCGGTCGAGGCGCACTATCATGCCGGCTACCCCGAGAATGCCGGCGCGGTGCTGCTGGTGGAGATCGCCGGCACCCATGACGACGTCGCCTCCGGCGAGTCGGCGCTCGAACGGATCGCGCGCGCGCACGGTGCGCTCTCCTGGCGCGCTGCCCGCAACCAAGTCGAACGCGACGCGCTCTGGGCGGCGCGCAAAGGCGCTGCCGGCGCCATCGGGCGGATCGCGCCGAATTATTACATCCAGGATGCCTGCGTACCGCGCACGCGACTGCCCGAAGTGATGCACGCGATCGAGGCGATCGCGCGCGACCACGCGCTCCCGGTCGGGAACGTCTTTCACGCCGGCGACGGCAACCTGCACCCGCTGCTGATCTTCGATCGTCGCGACAAGCGGCAGGTCGACGCAGTCGTCAGTGCGGGCACCGAGATTCTGACGACCTGCATTGCGATGGGCGGGACGATCAGCGGCGAGCACGGCATCGGGTACGAGAAACGCGAGACCCTCTCGCTAGTGTTCTCGAGTGACGACTTGGCGGCGATGGGACGCGTCCGCGAGGTGTTCGATCCGCTGCGCGGGTTCAATCCCGATAAAATCTTCCCGTCCGGCGCCCTCTGCGGCGAGGTCGGCGTGCGCGCCGGCGAGCGCAGTGCCGCGCCGGCATGATCGCACCGCGGGGACGCTCCAACGTGGTGCCCGCGCGTTTCCGCCTGGGCGGCCGCGCGCCGGCGCGCGTCGTCGAACCGGCCGATGCGCGCGAGCTGGCGGCGGTCCTCGGAGCCGCCGCGGCCGCGAGTGAAAGCGTCGTCGCGTTCGGCGGCGGAACCCTTCAGCACGCCAGCAATCCGCCGCAGCGTTACGACGTCGCCGTGCGCACCACCCGGCTCGACGCCGTCCACGACTACGATCCGCGCGATCTGACCTGCGGCGCCGGCGCGGGGCTGACGCTCGCGGCGCTCGCGCGCAGGCTCGCCGAACACCGGCAGTTCCTCCCACTCGACGCGCCGCTGGCGCGCGACGCGACCCTCGGCGGGACTTTGGCCGCGGGCTGGGCCGGACCGCGCCGCGCCGCCTACGGGCGTCCGCGGGACCTGGTCATCGGTGCGACGGTCGCGCTTGCGGACGGCACGCTTGCCGCCAGCGGCGGCATGGTCGTCAAGAACGTCACCGGCTACGACATGGCCAAGCTCTACGTCGGGTCGCACGGGACCCTGGGGCTGTTCGCACGCGTGAACTTCAAACTGCTGCCGGCGCCGGCCGTGCAGCGATTCGCGACCTCGCCGTTTGACGACGAGGTTCGCGACCGGCTGATCGCACAGGTCGGTGCGCTGACGATCCCGCCGACCGCGCTGCTGCTGCGCGATGCGTTCGCGGCGCAGGGCGATCCCGACGCCCGGACCGGTCCCGCCGAGATCGTCGCGCTGTTCGAAGGTTCCGAAGCGAGCGTCGAACGGGCGATCCGCGACTATCGCTCGGCACTCGGCGCCGCCGGCGTTGCCGAAACCCGGCTCTGCGAGGGAGATGCGGCCAGGTCCGCATTCCAAGCTGTGCTCGACGCGTACGTCGCGACCCCGGAGACATCGTTCACGCTGCTTGGGCGCGGCTTGCCGTCCGGCGCCCCGCGGCGCGCGCAGCGGGTGCGCGCAGCGATGGCGCGCAGCACGCTCGAGGCGGCCGGGGCTGCGCACGGCTGGGAGACGATTACCGATCTGCTGACCGGCGACGTCGTCGCACGCTTCGCGTGCCGGACGCCCTCTGCGGTCGACGAAGCGGCGGCGGCCTGCGACGCGATGCGCGATGCACTCGGCGGCGCGCAACTGATCGCGGCCGGCGACGCGTTGTCCGTGCACCTCGATGCGTGGGGCCCCGCGCCCGCGACGCTCGCGACGATGCGCGCGCTGAAAACACGCTTCGATCCTGCCGGCGTCCTTGCGCCGGGACGGTTCGTCGGTGGCATCTAGAATCCCGGACGTCTTGCGGCGCGACGTGCGCCGTACGCTGAGCACGGTGTTCCGGCGTCCGACGCGGCTGCGGCGCCTGATCAGCTTGGGTCCGCGCGGTTGGCTGGCGACGGCGCGCTTCGTCGGCTCGGTGATCCCACGCGCCAGCCGCGAACTCGCCGCCATTCGCGTGCGGGCCGCGGCGATCCCCAACGCCGCCTTGCGCGAACAAGCGCTGGCGTCGATCGACCAGAAAGCGTATCACGTCCAGGGCGGCGCGATTCTGGCGACCTTCCTGCGGGGTGACGTCGCGACGCGCTACATCGCGATCGTGGCGGCAGTCGAGACGATCTACGACTACCTTGACAACCTCTGCGATCGCCTGCCCGGCGTTTCGCAGCAGGCCTTCGCGACGCTGCACCTCTCGCTGCTCGACGCGCTCGACGACCGCCGCCCGCCGGCCGACTATTACGCCGACGGCCCGCCCGGTGACGACGGCGGGTATCTCAACGCGCTGGTCGAGGCTGCGCGGACCGGTTTGCGCAGCCTGCCGAACTACGCCGCGGTCCGCGACCGCCTGATCGAGGTGGCGCTTTACTACGCGCAACTGCAAGTCCTCAAGCACGGCCCGGCAGGGACGCGCGAAGCGGCGTGCGGCGCGTGGTACGCGCGCAACCGCGAGCGCTTTCCGGGCTTGGCATGGTGGGAGTTCGCGGCCGCCTGCGGCTCTTCGCTCCCCGTCTTCGCGCTGATCGAATTGGCCGCGCGCGAGCAGCTCGCGCCGGCCGAGATCGAAGCGACGATGGGCGCCTATTTCCCGGGTGTCTCGGCGATCCACATCCTGCTCGACTACTTCATCGATCAGGCGGAAGATCGCGAACACGGCGAGCTCAACTTCGTCGCCTGCTATGCCTCGCGCGCCGACGCCGTCTCCGGCTTGGCCCGTCTGGTGCGCGGCACGCTCGCCCACGTACGAACGCTGGCCGGCGCGACGCGCCATGGTTTCCTGCTTCAAGCGATGTGCGTCTTTTACTTGACTCACCCGAAGGTTTTCGAACAGCACCTCGACCGCGAGAGCGCCACCCTGCTCGCCGCACTGCGCTGAGCCGCGACGTTGCCGCCGTGAATCCCGCCGACCTTCCGCCGAGTCCGCCGCCGCTGGCTGCGCCGAGTCCCGGCGGCGCCTGGATCGCAGCGCCGCGTCCGTGGGCGCAGGACACGTGGCGCGCACAGCATGACGCCTTCGTCGCGCGCGCCGCGCAAGGCGGCATCGACGTCCTGTTCCTCGGCGATTCGATCACCGCTTTTTTTCCGACCCGGGGCGCCGAGGTATGGAACCGCGCGATCGTGCCGCTGGGCAGCGTTGCAAATTTCGGAATCGAGGGCGACCGCACGCAGTTCGTCCTGTGGCGCGTGCAGCACGGCGAACTCGAGGGCAGCCAAGCGCGGGTCGTCGTGATCATGGCCGGCACCAACAATCTCGAGGCCGCCACGGCGGTCGAGATCGCGCGGGGTCTGGCGGCAATCGTCGACGAGGTGCGCGCGCGACTCCCGAACGCGGTCGTTCTGTTGAACGCGCTCCTGCCGCGCGGGACTGCCGACGATCCGCTGCGCGCGAAGATCGCCGACGTCAACGCACGGATTGCGCGGCTCGCCGACGGTGACCGCGTGCGCTGGATCGATGCCGGTCCGGGCTTCGTCGATGCCGACGGCGGTATTCGGCCGCTGCTGATGCCGGATGGATTGCACCCCGTCGCTGCCGGCTACGAGGTGTGGGCGACCGCCTTGCGGCCCGCAATCGCAGCCGCGCTGTCGAACGAGCGCCGCAGCAGCCGCAGCAATGGCCGTTCCAAGTAGGCATAGGCCGCGAACGAGACGGCGATCGCGAGAGCGTAGCCGCCGACGACGATCGCGAAGCGCGCGGCAGTCCCATGCATGTGCACGAGGTGGAAGGCCAAGCCGAGTGCACCGAGCGCCGGCACGTGCCAGAGGTAGAGGGCATAACTGGCATCGCCTTGCGCGCGCAGCCAGCGCGGTGCGAGCAGGCCGACGCTTTCGAGTCCGAGCGAACCATACACCACCGCAGCCATCGGCATTCCGACCGCCAACGGCCGCCACCAGGCGATCTCCAAGAACTCGCGCCCCGAGTACGCCGTCGCGACGCAGACGGCGACGACGCACGCCAGACCGAGCGCGAACACCGTCCGCGGCGCGGCGAACACGCGCCGTTCGACCGCGGTGCCGATCGCGATCCCGAGCGCGAACTCCAGATTCAACGGGCTCCCGAAGACGCGCACCCACGGGTTGGCATGCGGTCCGAACGTTCCGACCAGCGCCACGGCGACGAGCCAGATCGTCGTCACGACCGGCAGCCGCCGGCGTTCGAAACGCAACGCCAACGCGAACATCGCATAGAAGAGCAGTTCGTAGCTCAGCGTCCAGCCGACGACCAGCAGCGGTTCGCCCGCCTGCGGCAGGGCGAGGAACGAGGCCAGGATATCCGGTCGCGCGCTGCGGTGCGCGCCGGCCGCCGCCGGCACGATCAGGAAGGCGACCAGAACCAACCCGGTGACGATCCAGTAGGGTGGGTAGATCCTGGTCAGCCGGTGGATCATGAAACGGCGCGCGGCGCCGGGCTGCGCGAACCAACCCGTGGTCGACGCAACCATAACGGTTCCGCTGATGACGAAGAACAGATCGACCCCATAGGTTCCGAGCACGTGGAACGGCGTCGTCCACGGGCGTCCGGGAAGGTACATCGACTCGACCGCGTAGACATGGACCACGACGACCATCAGGGCCGCAAGCGCGCGCAGCGCTTGAATGTTCCCGAGCACCTCCGGAGGTTCGACGTGACGGCACGAAGGTCTGCGCCGGTGCGGAACTAATGCGCGTTTCGATCCTTGGAGCCAGCGGTTTCATCGGAGGCCACCTTGTGCGCGCCCTGCGCGCGCGCGGCGACGAGGTGGTCGAAACGAGCCTGCGCGATCCCCAGCGTGCGGCAGAGGTCAGCGCCGGCTGCGACGCCGTCATCAATCTCGCCGGCGCTCCGGTTTCGGTTCGCTGGACCGAATCGGCGCAGCGCGCGATGCGGACGTCGCGGGTCGACGCGCCGCGGGCGTTTCTCGCCGCGCTCGCGCGGCTGGACGGGCGGCCGGCAGCCTACGTCAGCGCGTCCGCAATCGGGTTCTACGGCACCAGCCGCAACGCGACGTTCGACGAGGAGAGCCCCCCCGGCGACGACGTGCTGGCCCGCCTCTGCGTCGCTTGGGAAGCCACCGCGGATGGAGCCGCCGCACTCGGCATGCGCGTCGCGAAGGTGCGCACCGGTCTCGTCCTGGGGGCGGACGGCGGCGTGCTCGGCAAACTCGCCCCGCTGTTCCGCGCCGGACTCGGCGGCCCGATCGCGAGCGGGCGGCAATGGTGCTCCTGGATCCATCTCGACGATCAGCTCGGCGTCTACCTCCACGCGCTCGACGGCATGGACGGCATCCTCAACGCGACCGCACCGAACCCGGTGACCAATCGCGATTTCACGCACGCGCTCGGCCGCGCGCTGCACCGGCCGACGCTGTTCCCGGTCCCGGCCCTGGCTGCGGCCGCGATCCTCGGAACGGGCGCCTACATCCTGACGGAAGGTCAGCGCGTCCTGCCGGCGCGGACCGAGGCAACCGGCTATCGCTTCCGGCATCCGGAGCTCGACGCGGCGCTCCGGGCGACGTTCACGCCGGAGTCGCCGCGCTAGCGCGCGGGCGAAGGATTCTTCCACGGGGACGGGTCAACCGACGGCATGACGACGGTACCCGCCCCGGTACGGGGCTCGACGCTGCCTTCGACGATGTCGGACCAGCCGCTGGCGATTCGCGCGATCTTCGAGCACGCGATACGCGCGCATTCGCACAAGCACATCGTGGCGCGGGACGGTGACACCGTCGTGCGTTTCACCTACGCCGAGTTCGGGCGGCGCGTAGCGCAGCTCGCCAATGCCCTGCGGACGCTCGGCATCGGGCCCGGCGACCGGGTTGCCTCGTTCGCGTGGAACGGTCACCGGCACCTCGAGCTGTATTTTGCGGTGCCGATGATCGGCGCGGTGCTCCACACCGTCAACATCCGGTTGTTTCCGGATCAGGTCGCGTTCGTGCTCGACCATGCCGGAGATCGCGCGGTGTTCGTCGATGCGTCGCTGGTTAAGGCGATGAAGCCGGTGATCGAACTCGAGCCCGATGCGAAGCGCACCTTCGTGGTGATGGGTGAGTCCTCCGAATCACTCCCCGGCAGCAGCAGCTATGAAGAACTCTTGGCCGCCGAGCCCGAGACGTACGACTGGCCGGAGCTCGACGAGCGCTGCGCGGCGCTGCTGTGCTACACCTCGGCGACAACCGGCGACCCGAAAGGCGTGCTGTACTCGCATCGCTCGACCTACATCCACGCGCTGTCGATCGGCCTGACCGACGCGATGGGGATCGGCGAGCGCGACCGCGTGCTGCCGATCGTTCCGCTGTTCCACGTCAATGCCTGGGGCACGCCGTTCCTCTCGCTGATGGTCGGCGCCGACTTCATCATGCCGATGGAGCGGTTAGATCCCGCCGGCCTGGTCCAGCTGCTCGAAAGCGAACGCGTCACGGTCTCCGCCGGCGTACCGACGATCTGGATGGCGGTCCGCGATCTGCTGCGCGCGGAGAACAAACGCTTGCCGCTGCTGCGCAAAGTGATCATCGGCGGTTCGGCGATGCCGCCGTCGCTGATGGACGATCTGCAAGCGCTCGGCATCACGGCGATCCACGCCTGGGGCATGACGGAGATGTCACCGGTCGGCACGCTCAACGTCGAGACGGCCGCGCTCGAAGGCCAGTCGGAACTCCAGCGCAAGGAACGCTATACGCAGGGACGGTTCTCGCCGATCGTTTCGTGGCGCCTGGTCGACGACGCCGGCAACGACGTGCCCGCCGACGGAACGTCGCGCGGCGAACTGCTAGTGCGCGGCTACGCGGTCGCACGCGCATACTATCGCAACGATGCAGCCACGGCGGCGGCGTTCGAACCGGACGGGTGGTTTCACACCGGCGACGTCTGCACGATCGACCCGTACGGCTATCTGGAGCTCGTCGACCGTCTCAAGGACTTCATCAAGTCCGGCGGCGAGTGGATCTCGTCGGTCGAAGTCGAGAACCTGCTGATGGGGCACCCCGACATCAAGGAAGCAGCGGTGTTCGGCGTCGCGCATCCCAAATGGCAAGAACGCCCGGTTGCCGCCGTCGTGCTTCGTGAGGGACACGATCCCGACGAGGAAGCGATCCGCGGCTGGCTTCTCGAGCGGCTCGCAAAGTGGCAAACGCCCGATCGCATCCTGTTCATGACCGCGATTCCGCGCACCGGCGTGGGCAAATTCCTCAAGCGCGAATTGCGCGCGCAGCACGAGCGATTGTTCGCCGAGAGCTGAGCAGCGGCAAGAGGACGCTCGCCGCCGGTTTTCGCGCTTGGGTACGTTAGCGTACCAAAATCCGTTACGTTCTCAGCATTCCGGGCATCCTCCCAAACATGACGGGCCCCGCGGAGTGGTCGATGGTGAAAGCGGATGCCCGCGAGGCGCTTGCCGCGCGTCAAGACGTGCGCTGTTTTCTGTCGCTGCAGGCCGACGATCTCTCCGACCTCGACGCGGTCGAAACCATCGTCGGTGAGCTGGTCGCGAACGTGATTCGCCATGCCGCCGGCCCGATCGGAATCCACGTCGCTTGGGAAGGCGACGGCGCGGTGGCGGTTGTGGCCGACCGCGGCCCCGGCATTCCGTGCGTGCGCGTCGTTCCCGACGTGCATGCGACGTCCGGTCGCGGGCTGATGATCGTCAACGCGCTGGCGAAGCGGGTCGAGATCAGCGCGCGCGGCGGGGTCGGCTCACGCGTGATCGTCGACCTGCCCGTCCACCGCCCGCTGCCGAGCGTTCGGGCGATCCGCGCCTAACGCCGATTCGGCCTAAAGCCGAATCCGCCTAAGCGGCTACCTCGAAGAGGCCGGCCGCTCCCATGCCGCCGCCGACGCACATCGTCACCACGACGTGCTTCACTCCGCGCCGTTTGCCTTCGATCAGCGCGTGCATCACCATGCGCGCGCCGCTCACGCCGTACGGATGCCCGATCGAAATCGCTCCGCCGTCGACGTTGAAGCGCTCGTTGGGAATGCCGAGCGTGTCGCGGCAATAAAGCGCCTGCACCGCGAAGGCCTCGTTGAGTTCCCACAGCCCGATGTCGTCGATGGTCAGGTTGTGCCGCTCGAGCAGCTTGGGAACCGCAAAGACCGGACCGATACCCATCTCGCCGGGGTCGCAGCCGGCGACCACCAGACCGCGATAGAATCCGAGCGGCGTGATACCGCGCTTGCGGGCTTCGTCGGCGTCCATGATGACGACCGCCGCCGCGCCGTCAGAAAGTTGCGAGCTGTTGCCGGCCGTGATCGACGAGTCTTTGTCGAGCACGCCTTTGAGCGCGCTCAGACCTTCGAACGTCGTATCCGGACGATTCCCTTCGTCCCTGGTCAGCGTGACGAGCTCTTCGACGACCGCGCCGGTGTCCTTGTCCTCGTTGTACTTCCATGACGGAAGCGGCACGATCTCGGCGTCGAACCGGCCGGCCGCCTGGGCCGCGGCGACGCGCTGCTGCGATTGCAGCGAGTACTCGTCCTGCGACTGGCGGCTCACCTTATAGTGCTTCGCGACGTTGTCGGCCGTCTGCAGCATCGGCATGTAGATGTCGGGATCGTGCCGCATGATCCACTCTTCGCTGAAGTTGGTCGTGTTGACGCGGTTCTGCACCAGGCTGATCGACTCGACGCCGCCGGCCACCATGACCTTCGCGCCGTCCACGATCACGCGATGCGCCGCGGTCGAGATCGCCTGCAGCCCCGAAGCGCAGTAGCGGTTGATCGTGGTGCCCGGCACCGTCAGCGGCAGGCCGGCGCGCAGCGCCGAGACGCGGCCGATGTTGTGCCCGGTCGCGCCTTCCGGCAGCCCGGTGCCGATGACGACGTCTTCGACTTCGGCCGGATCGACGCCGGCGCGCTTCACCGCGTGCTCGATGGCATGACCGGCCATGGTCGCACCGTGGGTTTGATTGAATGCACCGCGGAAGGCGCGCCCGATGGGCGTCCTCGCCGCGGAGACGATGGCCGCTTCAGGCATGTACCAACTCCCGGGAATGGTTTGCAATCGTATGTCCGCTGCGGGCGATCTCGACCAGCAGCGGGTCCGGCGTCCAACCGAACCGTTCCATCGCGGCGACGACGTTCGCGACGCCGATCTCGTCGGCGTACCACATCGGCCCGCCGTGGTGCGGTGGGAACCCGTAACCGTAGATCCAGACCAGGTCGATGTCGCCCGGACGCAGCGCGACGTGCGTGCGGAGCAGCTCGGCGCCGGTGTTGACCAGCGGATAGATGCAGCGCTCGATGATCTCGGCATCGCTGACGTCGGTGCGCTGCGCGATCCCGGCCTGCGCCGAGAGTTCGCCGATGAGCGCATCGACTTCCGGCGATGGGATCGGCTCGCGCCCCTTGCCAACCGCCTTGTCGTAGTCGAAGAACCCCTTCATCGTTTTCTGCCCGAGCCGGCCGCGTTCGACCAGCTTCGCGATGATCGGCACGCGGCCCAGCGCCGCCCCGCCCTGGGATTGCGAGATGAAGTGATAGACGTCGAGCCCGGAGAGATCGGCGACGGCGAACGGTCCCATCGCCATGCCGAAGTCGCTCTTGATGACCCGGTCGATCCGGGCCAGGCTCACGCCCGCTTCCGCCAATTGAACCGCCTGCGCTTCGTAGTCGAAGAGCATGCGGTTGCCGATGAAGCCGAAGGCATTGCCGGAGACGACGCCGACCTTGCGCAGCTTCTTGCTGAGCGCGATCCCGGTCGTCAGGGTTTCGGGTGAGGTCGCCTTGCCGCGCACGATCTCGAGCAGCTTCATGATGTTCGCCGGCGCGAAGAAGTGCAGTCCGAGCACCTTGTCCGGCCGCGAGGTCGCCGATGCGATCTCGTCGATGTCGAGGGTCGAGGTGTTGGAGGCCAGGATGCAGCCCGGTTTCGTGAGGCGATCGAGCTGGCCGAACACTTCCTTCTTCACCGGCATCGATTCGAACACGGCTTCGACGACGATGTCGACGTCGCTCAGCTCCTCGTACTGTTCCTCGAACGTGATCGAGTTCGCGCGCTTCCAGGCATCCTCTTGCGTGAGCCGTCCCTTGTCGACCTGATATTTGAACATGCCGAAGACGGTTTCGCGCGCCTTTTCGACCGCGGCGGCCTTCGTCTCGACGACGATGACGGGGATGCCGGCCTGGGCGAACGTGATCGCGATGCCGGTGCCCATCGTTCCGCCGCCGATCACGGCCGCTTTCTTGATGCTGATCGGCTCAGCGGCAGGCAGACCCGGAATCTTCGAGAGTTCGCGCTCGCCGAAGAAGACGTGCCGCAGCGCCGCCGAGGGCGCCGACTGCAGCAGCTCGCCGAAGAGCCGCATTTCGCGTGCGCTGCCGCGTTCGAACGGCAACTCGACCGCCGCCTGCACGGCGTCGATCAGTTTGTGCGCGGCGAAGCCGCCGTTGTTCTCGGGCGGCACCATCTTGTGCGCTTGGGCAACGACGAACGGGGTCGCAAACAGGCCCATCCCTTTGACGCCCAGCTGAGCCTGGAGCTTCGCGATCCGGCGCCGCGGCTTGCCCGCGAACGCCTTGGCGGCGGCGACGACATCGCTCTCGACGACCTCATCGAGCAGCGTTTTCTCCTTGGCTGCGGGTGCTTTCACCGGATCGCCTTTGAGCATCATCTGCAGCGCGTCGTTCGCGCCGATGAGCCGCGGCAGCCGCTGGGTTCCGCCGGCACCGGGCAAGAGGCCGAGTTTGATCTCCGGCAGACCCACCCGCGAGGTCGCGGTCGCGACCCGGTAGTCGGACGCCAGCGCAAGCTCGAAGCCGCCGCCGAGCGCGTTGCCGTCGATCGCCGCCACGTAGGTCTTGGTCCCGCGCTCCATCGCGTCGAGAACGTCGCGAATCGTCTTGGTTCCCGGCGCCGGAGCTGCTTTTAGTTTGTTGAGGTCGTTCACGTCCGCGCCGCCGCTGAACACCCCGTTTGCGCCGCTGAAGATCACGGTCGAGACGCCGGCGTCGCCTTCCGCGGCCGCCACCGCTTCCAGCAGCTGCGCGGAAAGCCCGAAGCTCAGCGCGTTGACGGGCGGGTTGTCGAGCGTGATGAGCCGGACTCCGTCGCCGAGATCGCTGGTCGCGACGAGACGCCGGCTCTCGCCGTTCGCGTTACCGTTTTGCACGGCTACGCCGTTACGAGCGCGCGGCGCTCGACCTCGAAGGTCTCGTCGCCGCCTGCCATCACGTCGCCGGATCCCTCGACGATCTGCTTCTGCAGCCACGCCGCCTGCGAGAGAACGTTGTGGGCGTAGAACGTCGCCGTTTGAATCTTCGCCGCATAGAACGGGTCGCTGTCGCCGGCTGCAATCTTCCGCGCAGCAACCTGCGCGCCGCGGAAGAGCTGCCAGCCGCCGGCGACGATGCCGAAGAAGTTGAGGAACGGCACCGAGTTCGCCATCGACGTGCGCAGGTCGCCCATCGCGTTCATGCCGATCCACTGGGCGGTCTCGCCGAGCTGCTTCGTCGCCTCGGCGAGCGGCTGCGCGAGCGCTTTCACGTCCGCATTGTCCGACGCTTCGAGTTCCTTCGCGAACCGGCCGATCTGCTTGAGGATCTTCGTCGCGCCGGCACCCATGTCGCGGATCAGCTTGCGGCCGACCAGATCGAGCGCTTGAATGCCGGTCGTGCCTTCATAGATCGTCGTGATGCGCACGTCGCGGTACTGCTGCGCGACGCCCGTCTCTTCGATGTAGCCCATCCCGCCGAAGACCTGCAGCGCCGTCGACGCGACGTCGACGCTGCGCTCGGTGAGCCAGCCCTTCACGATGGGGATCATCAGCTCGACGAACGCCTGGTGCTCCTTGCGGACGGCCTCGTCGGGAGACTTGTGGGCGTAGTCGAGCGAGGCCGCGGTGACGTACGCCAACGCGCGCATCGCCTCGAGGTTGGCCTTGCACCACATCAGCATGCGGCGCACGTCGGGATGGTTGATGATCGCGACCGGCTTGGGGTCGCGCGAGCCCAGGTCACGGAATTGGATCCGCTCCTTGGCGTATTCCACCGCGTGCTGGTAGGCGCGATCCGCGATCGCCATGCCCTGGACGCCGACGCTGAAGCGCGCCGCGTTCATCATCACGAACATATACTCGAGGCCGCGATTCTCTTCGCCGACCAGATAGCCGATCGCCCCCGTCCCCGCTTCGCCGTAGTTCAGCGTGCAGGTCGGGTTCGCGTTGATGCCCAGCTTGTGTTCGATGCCGGCGCACTTGACGTCGTTGCGCTCGCCGAGCGAACCGTCGGCATTGACCAGCACCTTCGGAACGATGAACATCGAGATGCCCTTCGTCCCTTCGGGTGCGCCGGGGAGCCGCGCCAGCACGAGGTGGATGATGTTCGGCGCCATGTCGTGCTCGCCGAAAGTGATGAAGATCTTCTGGCCGCGGACGCGATAGTGATCGCCTTCCGGCGTCGCCAGCGTACGCACTTGGGCCAGGTCCGAGCCGGCCTGCGGCTCGGTCAAGCACATCGTTCCGGTCCACTCGCCGCTCACCAGTTTGGTGATGTAGGTCTGCTTCTGCGCGTCGCTGCCGAACTGTTCGATCGCTTCGATCGCGCCTTGATTGAGCAGCGGACCGTTGGCGAATCCGACGTTCGCGCCGTTCCACATCTCGAGCGTCGGGCCCAGCAGCAGCGACGGCAGCCCTTGACCGCCGTATTCCGTCGCGACCGGGAGTCCGATCCAGCCGGCCTGGGCGAAACTCTTGTACGCTTCCTTGAATCCCTTCGGCGTGGTGACCACGCCGTCGTTCCAGGTACAGCCCTCTTTGTCGCCGGACAGGTTGATCGGGTCGAGAACCTCGGTTGCAAACGTCGACGCTTCGTCGAGGATCGCGTCGAGCACGTCGGTCGTGTCTTCGTAGCCGGGCAGCTTGGCAATCTCGTCGACGCCCGCGAGTTCGCGCAGGACGAACTGCATGTCGCGCAACGGCGCGCGGTAGGTGCTCATGAGGATTCACCCTCCTTCGGAGGCTGAATCCGCCTCGGCGCCGCCTCGTCAATCGGAGTGAGGGCTGACATAGGACGTCTCATGAGGTCTCTCCGTAGAGGTCGCGGCGGAGTTGCTGGATCGCCGCGATCAGGTTGGTGAGGTAGGGCTTGAAGTTGGTCTTGATGTTTTCCAGGCGCTCTTCGCCGGTGCCGGTAATCCGATAGAGCATCGTTCCGCGCTTGGTCGACGGATCGAGCTCCCCGCGGATGAAACCGCGTTCTTCGAGCCGGCGCAGCAGCGGGTAGATCGTATTCGGATTGACCGGGAAGATGCCGCCCAGGGAACTGATTCGCTGCATCAAGCCGTAGCCGCTGTCGGGCTGGGCGTGCAGCATCTGGAGCACGAGCGCGGGGAAGACGGTCTTCGTTTTGACCTCCCCCGTAAAAACGCGATCGCCCCAGAAAGCGGCCGGAGCACGGGGTGACGCCGAAGCCTCATTCGTCCGACCCGAAGCGACCGCCGCCGGCCTTGAACGCAGAGCCATATGTTATTTATAATAGGTTACCGTTAAGCCGTCAAGGTGGCTTGGGCGCCCCTCCCCCACCCCAGAGATGTGAGCTAGGTAATGACGCCCGCGGAATCCCAGACCACCCTTCCGGCCTTCATCGCTGAGCGGCTGTCCACGCCGCGTCCGATCGCCCTGGCGGAGCGTCGCGGCGACGCCACCCGGACGCTGACGTCAGGCGACGTCCATCGGCGGGCAGCCGCGGTCGCCACGGGAATTCGCGCCGCGGGTCTGCAGCGCGGCGACCGGGTGGCGATCGTCGCGGAGAACTCGGTCGACTGGCTCGTCGCCGACGTCGGCATTCTGTACGCCGGCTGCGTGGTCGTGCCGGTTTTTGCATCCGTCGCCGCCGATCAGCTCGGCTACATCCTCTCCGACAGCGAGGCCAAGCTCGTGTTCGTCGGCGAGCCGGCGATCGCGGCCCACGTGCGCGCGAGCGTCGCCGCGCCGCCGCCGATCATCACCTTTCACCAGACCGGCTCGGCGGGATTTGATGCGTTCGTCACGAGCGGCGCGGCTGCGGCCGAGGTCGACCCGGGCCGGCTCGAGGGCTTTCAGTGGGGCATCGCCCCCGACGACCTGGCGGTTCTGATCTACACCTCGGGGACGACCGGAACGCCCAAAGGCGTGATGCTCTCGCATCGCAACCTGCTCTCGAACGTGGTGAACGCCTACGATCCGCTCACCAGCGGGATGGACGGATCGCATACGGCGCTCTCGGTGCTCCCCTTTGCGCACATCTTCGAGCACACCGACGCGCTGGGCTACATCTACAATCAGGTCGCGCTCCATGTCACCACCCCCGACCAGCTGCTGACCGATTTGCGCGCGGTGCGACCGCACTTTGCGGCCTGCGTCCCGCGCATTTTCGAGCGCCTGCTGGCGGGGATCATCGGCAAAGCGCGCAGCGAGGGCGGCGCCAAAGCAAAGCTGGTGCCATGGGCGATCGCGATCGGCACCTCCTACGAACGTGCGATTCGGGCGCAGGGCGCCTCGCCGGCACTGCGGGGGCTGCACGCGCTCGCTCAGCGGCTCGTCTTGAGCAAGATCAAACCCGCGCTCGGCCTCGACCGCCTCCACTATTTCGTCAGCGGCAGCGCGCCGCTGCACCGCGACACCGCGCTGGCGCTCGCCGCCATGGGGATCGACATCTGCGAAGGTTACGGGCTGACGGAAACCTCGCCGGTGGTGACGGTCAACCGCCCTGCCGACATCAAGCTGGGGACGGTCGGCCCTCCGATCACCGGTGTCTCAGTGAAGATCGCCGAGGACGGCGAAATCCTGGTCAAGGGCCCGAACGTCATGCTCGGGTACTACCACACGCCTCCCGCCGAGCAGCCGTTCACCGCCGGAGGCTGGTTCCACACCGGCGACATCGGTACGTTCGACGGGAACCACCTCGTGATCACCGATCGGAAAAAAGAACTCTTCAAGTCGAGCGGCGGCAAGTGGATCGCCCCCTCGCGCATCGAGACGGCGGTGAAACGCTCGATCTACATCGGTCAGGTGATGGCCTTCGGCGACGACCAGCCGCACCCGGCGGTCTTGGTCGCGCCGAACTGGGAGTTGATCCGCAAAGAGCTCGGCCTGCGGGCCACGATGTCGACGGCCGAGATGGCGGCCGACGACCGCGTCCGTAAGCTGGTCATCCGCGAAATCGAACACGAGACCGCCGACCTCGCGGCATTCGAACAAGTCCGTCGCGTCGCGATCCTGCCGCGCGATCTCACCATCGAGGACGATGAGCTCTCGCCGACGCTCAAGATCAAACGCCGCGTGGTCGAGGAGCGCTACGCCCCGTTGATCGCCCAGGCGTACAGCGAAGATCTGCACGCCCGGAAAGCCGCGCTCGGGCGCTAGAACTTTATGCCGCCGCTCGACGTGATCTTGTGGACCTTTCTCGCAGCCTACATCGTCCATATTATCGATGAGACGATAATCGGGGAGGGATTTACCAAGAAGATCCAGTTGTGGTTCTGGCCGCAATACCATATCGGCATGTTTTTTTGGTTCAATTTTGCATGTATTGCATCGATTGCACTCAGCAATGCACTCTACGACATGCTCGGCGGGCACTGGGTTATCTTGGCGCTGCTCTGGCCATTCGGATTCGCGACCCATGGCGTTACGCTGCATTTGTGGTGGAGCATCCGCCATCGCGCGTATTTCTCGGGTTTGCTGACCAGCCCACTCTATTGGATCATTGTGTATTTCATCGTCCGCTACGCGTACCTTCCGGGCCAGATCAGCCATTCCGATTTTGTCTGGGGCGTCGCGCTTGGGGTCGGCATCATCGGCGGCTTTCTCACCTTCGCGCCGACGTACGTATTTCCAGCGCTCGCTCGGCGCCGGCAGATCGCAAGCACCAAGCCGTAAATAGTCAGGCTGCGGTCGCCCCGCCGGTTAGCATGCGGTCAGGCCGCCGTCGATCACGAACTCGGCACCGGTGACGAAGCTCGACTCGTCGGAGGCGAGGTAGACGATCATGTCGGCGATCTCTTCCGGCTGTGCGACGCGCCCCAGCGGAACTTGCGCCCGCAGCGCTCCCTGTATCCGCGCGACGTCCTCCTCGCTGCGGCCGGTGAAGAGGCCGCGCAGCATCGGTGTGTCGACGAAGGTGGGGTGCACGGAGTTGCAGCGGATGCCGTAACCCTTGCGCGCGCAGTACAGCGCCACCGACTTGGTGAGCAGACGAACGGCGCCTTTTGACGCATTGTAGGCGGCCAGATTGTGTCCGCCGACCAGCCCCGAAACGGACGACATGTTGACGATCGAACCGCCATGCGAGCGCATCGCGCGGACGGCGGCGCGGCAGCCCAGGAAGACGCCTTCGACGTTGACCGCCATCACGCGCCGGAACTGCGCGAGCGTTTCGTGCTCGATGTCGGCGTTGAGCGCGATGCCGGCGCTGTTCACCAGCGCGTCAAGACGCCCGAAGCGGCGCAGCACCTCGGCCGTGATCTCGTCCCAGCCGGCTTCGTCGGTGACGTCGAGATGCAGCGCGTGGAGCCCGGCGTGCGCGGCGGCCGCAGCCTGCGCCTTCTCATCGTCGAGGTCACCGATGGCGACCGTCGCACCCGCTTGCGCGCAGCGCACGGCCGTTGCGAGACCGATGCCGCTGCCGCCGCCGCTGATCAGGACGATCTTGCCGGCCAGTCGCCCGGCGGCCATCAGCGCGGCTCATCTTCGAGGATCATCAGCGTCGAGGTTCCGGTCGCATACACGGTGCCCTGCGCGTCGACCAGCTTCGCTTCGGAGCTTGCGGTTCGCCGGCCGGCGTGCACGACGTGTGCGACGGCGAAGACCTTGCCGACCGCGACGGTGACCGGGCGGTGGAAACGCGTCTGGAGATCCATCGTGGTCGCTACGCGTCCCGCCGGAAGCAGCGACTGCACCGAACTGCCGAGCGCGGTGTCCAGCAGCGTCGTGATGATGCCGCCGTGCACCGAGCCGATGAGGTTATAGAGTTCCTCACGCGGGATCATCGCGAACGTGACCGCGCCGCGCGCCACCTGTTCGAGGCTGAAATTCATCCAGCGCGAGAGGTTCGTTTGCGGCGTCTCGCCGCGTTTCATCAGCTCGAGCGCATCGAGCCCATCCATGCGGCGGAAGACATCCATCGCATGCGGGTACGCCATGCCGTGCCCGGAGGCGCCTGGTTCGTCGACGCTCACGCGGGGACGCGCGCGCTGTGGGCGACCTCGAGCGACTCGAGATACTTCTCCGCGTCCATCGCCGCTTTGCAGCCGGATCCGGCCGCGGTGATGGCTTGCTTGTAGCGGATGTCGTGAACGTCGCCGGCCACGAAAACACCTTCGATGTTCGTGCGCACGCCGTCTTCGCTCGCGATGTATCCCGCCGCATCGAGTTCGAGTTGTCCGGCGAAGATCGCGGTGTTCGGATCGTGCCCGATGGCGATGAAAAGGGCGTCCGCCTCGAGGGTGGAGACGTTGCCGGTGACCAGGTTACGCATGCGCAGCGCCGTCGTCGCGTCTTCGCCGAGCACTTCCTCGACGGCCGTGTTCCACACGAAGTCGATCTGCGGATGCGCAGCGGCGCGGTCGGCCATGATCTTCGATGCCCGCAGCGCATCACGGCGGTGGACCACCGTTACCTTGCGGCCGAACCGGGTCAGGAACAGCGCTTCTTCCATCGCGGAGTCGCCGCCGCCGACGACGACGATCTGCTTGTCGCGAAAAAACGCGCCGTCGCAGGTGGCGCAGGTCGAAACGCCGCGGCCGCGCAGGCGCGCTTCACCCGGGACGTTCAGCCAGCGCGCGCTCGCGCCGGTGGCTGCGATCACCGTGTCGGCGGTATAGGTCTCGTCCGCGGTCGTGATACGAAAGGGCCGGCTCCGCAGATCGACCGCGGTGACGTCGACGTTGTGGATGGTCGTGCCGAAGCGTTCGGCTTGCGCACGAAATGCTTCCATCAATTCCGGCCCCACGATGCCGTCGGGAAAGCCGGGATAATTCTCGACCTCGGTCGTGAGCATCAGCTGCCCGCCGTACATATGTCCGGCGAATACGATCGGCTCCAGCCGCGCGCGCGCTGCGTACACGGCTGCGGTGAGACCGGCTGGACCGGAACCGATGATGATCACCTTGGCATGGGGAGCGGGCATGGCATCTCCTTCAACCCGCATGCGGTTGCGTCCGGTTCGCGGATGGGGCGCGGCGGGACTGCGCGTCGGCCCGCGCCAAGGCACGCCCATGGCGTGGCCGCGGATTCCCCTCGAAGACGACCCCTCCGATGTCCTGCGCAAGGCGATGCGCGGCAACGGCCTCGATCCCGCCGAACTCGCGCGGCGAACCGGGCTCGCGGCCGGCGCGATCGCGGGCTGGACGCGCGGCCAGGGCGTTCCCGGCGAGGACCAGGCGCGTACGCTCGCAACCGTGCTGCGTCTGGATCCGGGAAAGTTTGCCGACGCGGCGGCGCGCCGCTGGTTTCCGGATCCGGTCGTTCCGGGCGACGTGCGGCATCATCCCCACGATCCGCACCCCTCGAACGGCTATCTCTTCTTCCTCGACGATGGGAAGACCGCGGCGCTGATCGACCCGGCCGGGCTTCCGTCGACGCTCCTGCGGGCGGTGAACGAGGGACCGTATCGCCTGCGCTACATCCTCATCACGCACAAACACGCCGACCATTGCGACGCCACCGCCGACGTCGCGCGGGCCTTTCCCGACGCGCAGATCGTGATGCATCGCGCGGACGTCGCCGCGATCGGTTCGTACGCGGCGCGCGCGTTGCCGGTCGTCGACGGCGACGAACTTCCCTTCGGCAGCGCGGCGTCGATCCGGATGCTGCACACGCCCGGTCACACCGATGGTTCGTCGTGCTTTCTCTTCCGCTCGACGCTGTTCACCGGCGACACGCTCTTTGCGGGTTCCGTCGGCGGAATTTTCGCCGACGTCTCAACCTATGACGACTTGCTCGCCAGCGTGCGCCTCAAACTCTTCACGCTCGACGACGCGACCGTCGTCATGCCCGGCCACGGACCGCCCTCGACGATCGCGCAGGAACGCGAACACAACCCGTTCTTGTAGAACGGCGCGCGGTGAAAAGGAACGCTGTGGTTCAGCCCGGACGCGGGACCCGGCGCCGCTCGTGCAGCGTGCACGGATCGTAGAAAATCATCGACGCGGCAAGCCGCTTTTCGGCGGCCATCTGACAGCCGCAGGTCCAACTGCGCTCGGTGGTCACATCGATGCCGCGAATCTCGGTGTTTTCCAAATCCGGTTCACCCAGACGCTTCAACACCTCGACGATTCCACCGGCGACCATAGGCTCGACTCGCTCCGTAGATTGCACTCGTGCCACCCGTCCTCGGCCGCGGGGACCCGACCCCTCGGATGGTTGCTATGCTCGTAGCTCAGGCCGCCGACTTCCTGCCGGATTCTCCACAGAAGGAGCAGCGGCTTCGACGACCGACCAGTGCGGCAATGAAACTGTTTCTCGAGATCATCGTCGCGGCGATCCTGCACCCGGTCGCCGTGGTCCTGATGTGGATCAATCTGGCCGGGCGAGACGACCTCAACGGCACCCAAAAGGGCATCTGGGCCGTGGTCGGCCTGATCTGGGGGATCGGCCCGATCCTCTACATCCTGGTCGGCGACGGCCTGCTCTGGTGAGCGCGAGCAGCGTCAGTAGATGAGCCTGCCGATCTGATTGGTGCCTTTGGCGACGAACCAGATCGCACCGTTGCTCTTGACGGTGATCCCTATCAGATTGAGGCCGGTAGCACCGAGCCCGTACTCCGACATCACGCCGCTGGTGGTGGAGCGCCCGATCCTGTCGAGGCCGTTCTCCGTGAACCACAGCGCGCCGTCTTTTCCGACCACCATGCCGACGGGTGCGCTGTTCGGCGTTGCCGTCGGGAACTCGGTCACGGAGAACGAGTTCGGGAACAGCTTTCCGATCTTGCTGAGTCCATGCTCCGCGAACCAGACGTTGCCGTCGGGACCGCGCACCATCCCCTCGGGCTGCGCCCCCGGCGTGAGCGAGACCTCCGAGATAGTAGAGAAAAGGTTCGCGATCCGGCCGATCTTGTCGCTGTTGGATTCGGTGAAATAGACGTTGTTGTCGGGCGCTGTCGCGACCCCGAACGGTCCCGAGGACGCCGTTGGAGGCGTCGTTTCCCCGGCGACACCGGACGTGAGGCCTTGGTACCCGATGTGGTTTCCGACGTAGCCGGTGTACCAGACGTTGCCGTCGCCGCGATCGACCAGCCCAAACGGCCCGTCGGAGAGGAACAGGGTCGCAAATTCGGTGATGCCTCCGCTCGGGGTGATCCGGCCGAGCTTGCTGGCGTTCTCCTCGGTGAACCACATGTTGCCGTCGGACGCGGCGACGATCTGCTGCGGATTCGAGTTCGACGTCGGTATAGGGTATTCGGTGAACGTGCTGCCGTTGTAGACGCCGATCTTGTTGGCCGTTGACTCGGTGAACCAAAGGTGGCCGCTGCTGTCGACGGCGATCCACGACGCTCCGGAATTTGCGGTCGGAATCGTGAAGAAGGCGGCGCCGGGGATCGGATCGATCGCAAACGTCGCGGACGCGCCGGTCGCCAGGCTGGCGGTGATGCTGAACGGGAGCTGCACGCCCCCGTTGTAGTTGAGGGTCGCGGTGGTCCCCGGCGTCTGGATCGCGGTGCTCGAAAGCGTCAGCGTCCCGCCGTTGGACGGGTCCACGATCGCGAGCTGGATCGGCTGGTCGTAGGTCCCCGGTCCGACGATGACGTTGCCGTCAGCGTCGAGGCCCGAGGCGGTCACGGTTAACGCCGACGCGGTGCCGGCGGTCAGCGCCGGGGCAACGTTCAGGTTGATCTTCGAGATCACACCGTTGAGCGTCGCCGACACGATGTTCGCCGTCGCAGCCGAGACGGTCTGCGTCAGGTACGCGCGGCTGAGCACGTTGCCCAGACCGTTCTGCTCATCGTAGGTCTGGATGAGGAACGTGTCGAGTCCGTTCGGAGCGTTGAATGAGAGGGTCGACGTCGGGCTGTTGAGGATCTCGATGATCGGCGTTTGGGTCGTCCAGGGTGCGGGGGCGCTGATCACCGTCAGCGACGCGCTCAGCGCCGTCGGCGCGAGATACAGGGGCCTGCGCCGTGTCGCGCTTGCGGTCGGCGGGGCCCATTGCATGACGAAGGTCGCCCGCGAACTGCCGGAGGGAGAGACCGGCGACGATGGTGCCCCCGGGGACAGCGGGTTGATGGAACCCGCCCCTCCTCCGCCGCCGCCGCAGGCAGCGAGACCGAGAATGGCGCCGATTGCGGCAAAGCGCGCAAGCGTGCGCGGGCCCGGTGATACAAGCTGGTTTCGCATAGCCGCCTCCGTCGTTGGGCACACCGAGTGTCCGAAGCCGGACGTTCAGCGGTCTGCTTGCGACCCCTTGCTCCCTGGCCCCGCTCAGCCCGTGGGCACCCGCACACGGGCGCTCGCGCCGTCACCGTCAACCCGAACGGTCGGTGATCTCGACGCCCCGCGCTGCGGGATCACCTGGAACTCGATGACCTTCACGCCCGAAGGCGGGAGTGCGACCGTCGTGCGAAACGGCGCGCACTGGCGGTCGCTACAGAACGACGCGATCCAGCGTGCCGGCAGTCCGGCGGTACTGAGGGCAACCGTCTTTCCCGGCACGCCGGCGACGATGAGCCGGTATTTGAAGCTGCCGCCGGTCGAACCCGGCAGATCCGGACCGGTCCACGGCGCCAGTGACAGCGCCGTCTGCCCGCCGGGCTGCGCCCCCGAGAGTGCGACCGTCGCCTCCTGCGCTTCCTCGAGATACATCGCGTAGCGCGAATCGGTCTTCGGGAGTTTGGCCGTCCAGGCGGAGGTTTGGGCGAACGCTGCGCGCGCCCGTGCGACGTCGCCTTCGAGGGCGAACAGCCGCCCCTCGTACAAATAGGCCCAGGCCAAACGGCGGATCGCTTTCGCGTCGGCTGGTTTCGCCTGGTGCGCCGCACGCGCCATACCGATCGCTCGCGCGAAGGCGACCGCACCGTCGCGGAAGCGCCCGGCCCGGCCCGCCAATTCGCCGAGCGTGACGAACGCGTCGACGCTCGGCGCCGCTTCGGCGAAGCGCGCGTACGCATCGGCGGCCGCGTCGTACTTCCCTTCGCCGCGCAGCGCGTCGGCGTATCCCTCCAGCAGATCCGGATCGTCGGGTGCCGCCGCGAGCCCGCTCCGATACGCATCGAGCGCGTCGCTCCAGCGCTCGCGCGCAGCATCGGCATCGCCTCGCAGGCGCGCCAGCAGCGCGGCGTCTGCCGGGCTCACCGCGACCGGCGCGAGGGCGGCGACCGCCGCATCACGCAGGACGTTCTCTTCAGCTTGCGTGCGCAGAAAATCGGTGTCACCGTCGACGGCTTCGGCTTTGTCGATCGCCTGCAGGACGCGCTTCGCAGCCGCGCGGACGGCGTCCGGGTCGCCGGCGAAGGTGAAGGCGGACGGCGCCAGCAGCGCGTCGGCTTCCTTTTGGGCGTCGGTGACGAGCACGCCGTCGCGGCCGGCGCGCGCGTCGTTGACGAACGCGGTCAGGATCTTCCCGCTGATGCTGCCGACGAAGCGCGCGCGCAGCACGCCGTCGGGGCCGATCACGAACGTGGTGGGAAAGGCGCGCACGTCGAACGTGCCGGCGAACTTTTTCCCATCGTCGATCGCTTGCGCATACGGCAGGCCTTTCGATGCGACGAACGCGCGCACGATCGGTGCCGCTTCGGTCGAGTCGACGCCCAGGAATGCCACTTCGCCGCCTCGAGCGAGCTTTTTCGCCGCGGCGATCAAGTCGGGCGTTTCCTCGCGGCAGGGCGGGCACCAGGTCGCCCACGCATTGATCACCAGCGTCTTGCCGCGAAAGTCGTGCAAGGTCAGCGGCTTGCCGGCGAGCGTGGTCAACGCGAAATCCGGCGCCGGCGCACCGACCTGCGGACCGGTCAGGGCCAGCGCGCCGGCGACGATAAGAGGCTGCAGCATGATGTGCATCAGACCGTCGCGCCCGCGCTCGCCACGCGCCGCGTGCCCACCGAGGCATCGACCCGGACGTCGATCGGACCGGAGGCGTGACCGAGCGGAATCACTTGGAATTCAACGATCTTCACGCCGCCGGCCGGGATCGTTAGGGTGGTGCGAAACGGCGCGCACACGCGATCGGTGCAGAACGAGCCGATCCAGTGCGGCGGCAGACCGCGGACCGCGAGGTTCAACGCGACACCGGGCGCGCCGGTCACCGCGAGACGGTACTTGATCGTGCTGGCGACCGAACCCGGGAGGTCGGGCCCAGTCCACGGGGCGAGCGAAAGCGCGGCCGCCGCACCGGCGGTCACGCCGAGCGCAATCATCCCCTCCTGGGCCTGCTCGACGTACCAGGTCGCGCGCGCATCGGAGCGCGGAATGCCGGCTGCGGCGGCCAACGCGCGAGCAAACGCGGCGCGAGCCGGTACCGGCCGGCCGGCGCTGGCCTCCATTCGCCCGGCATACAGATTCGTCCAGGCCAGCGCCGACGGCGTCGCGGCAAGTTTCGTCGCTCGGGCGAACGCCGCTTCGGCGGCGACCAGGTCAGCCTGTTTCGCTTCGGCACGACCGAGCGCAACGAACGTCGCATACGACGGCTTCAGCTCCGCGATGCGCGCCAGCAGCTGCACGACGCGCGCGCCGTCGCCGAGATGGTCGGCTGCCTCGGCTTCGCCGCTCAGCACGTCGACATCGCCGGGTGCGTGCGCGAGCGCCTGCTCGTACCAGGTCTTGGCCTCGCTCCAGTTGCCGAGCGCCGCGGCTTGGTCGCCGCGCAGGCGCGCCAGCAGCGCGGCATCCGCGTCGCCAGCAGCCAGCGGCGCGAACGCGTCGAGCACGGCGGCACGCAGACGCTCCTCTTCGGCCTGCGTCGCTACCAGATCGTGATCGCGGGCCGCATCGTCCATCGCTTCGTCCATGAGATCGTCGGCGTGCGCGATCGCGGCGACGGCGTCGGCGACGTTCGTTCGCACCGTCTGCGGGTCGCCGCCCAACGGATACCGCGCCGGGTCGAGCAGCGCATCGAGCTGCGCTTGAAACGCCGTCTGCAGCGGAGCGTTCTCACCCGCCTTCGCAGCGACGATATAGGCGTGCAGCTGCGCGCGCGGCAGCAGGTTGTCGGCGTGACGCGCGCGCAGCACGCCGTCGGGGCCGATCACGAAGGTGGTCGGGTAATTGCGAATGTCGTAGTCGCGCGCGAAGCGGCTGTTTTCGCTGACGGCCGCCTGCGGATACGGCACGCTTTTGGCGGCCGCGAACGCCCGCACCGCGGAGGCGGACTCGGTCGTGTCGACGCCGAGGAAGGCGACGCCGTGCGGCGCCTCGCGCAGCGACTCAGCGATCAGATCGGGCGTTTCCAGACGGCAGGGCGGGCACCACGAGCCCCACACGTTCACGACCAGCGTGCGGCCGCGATAGTCGGCCAAGCGAACCCGGCGGCCGTCCAGCGTCGTAAGGGCAAAATCCGGCGCCGGTTGTCCCACGACGGGGCCGGGCAGCGCAGCGGCGGGAGCACCGCTGCCGAGCAGCGCTGCGAGCGCCGCCGTCCCAAACATCCACCGACCGTACACGCCAGCCAAGGACGCCGCCGAAGGCGCCGGAGGTTGCGCCGCGCTCACGTGCGGAGCTTGACGCCGCGCGCCGTCATCAGCAGCGCCGCCCCGAACGCGAGGCCGGCCAGGACGACGACCACGCTCAGAGCGATGCCGAGCGGCTCGTCGCCGGTGCGGGTGTAGCTGTACCGGAAGGCATCGATGATATGGAACATCGGGTTCAGGAGCGAGATCCGCTGCACCGCCGGCGGCAGGAACTTGATCGAGGTGAATACGCCGCCGACGAAGACCAGCGGGGTGATGAAGAATGTGGTGAGCACGGCGATATGGTCGAACTTCTCGGCCAGCAGCCCGAAGACGATGCCGAGCGAGGAAAAGAGAATCGCGACCAGCACGATCGTGCCCAGATACAGCGCCCAGTTGGTCGGTGCGGTATGGACGAAAACGACGCCCAGCAGGGTGATCAGCAGGGCGATGAACACTGCCCGCACGACGCCGGCGACGACGTACCCCAAAACGATCTCACTCGCCGAGAGCGGCGCGATCAGAAGTTCCTGGATCGAGTTCATGAAGCGCCCTTGGAAGACGGAACTCGAGCCCTCGCTATAGGTTTGATCGATCACCTGCAGCATGATCAGCCCCGGGATGAGGAACTGCGCGTAGGAAACGCCTTGCACGTCCTTGATCCGGCTGCCCAGGGCCAAGCCGAACACGAAGACGTAGAGCAGCGTCTGGATCACCGGCGGCCAGATCACCTGGTTGATGATCGAGAACGTCCGCACCATCTCGCGTTTGACCAGGGTCCCGAACCCAACCGCGTTCACGATCATCGGCGCGTCAACTCCAGAAACACATCTTGGAGGTTTCCCGCGCCGACCAGCCGCCGGGTCGAATCGAGCGCGACGAGCTTTCCGCTTTGGATGATCCCGATCCGGTCGCACAGTTCTTCGGCTTCCTCGAGATAGTGCGTGGTCAGGATGATCGTTGAGCCCTTGCCGTTCAACTCGCGCAGCAGCGACCACAGCTCGAGCCGCAGCTCGACGTCGACGCCGGCGGTCGGTTCGTCGAGGATCAGCAGCCGCGGCTCGTGGATCAGCGCGCGCGCCAGGCTGAGGCGGCGTTTCATCCCGCCCGAGAGGCGCGTGTACACCTGCTTCGCTTTCGAAGTCAGATCGAAGCGTTCGAGCAGCAGGTCCGCGCGGCGCGCGACCGCCGCCCCGCGCAAACCGTAGTAACCGGCTTGATAGATGAGGACATCGCGGATGTTGAGGTAGCGGTCGAAGTTGTACTCTTGCGGGGCGAGACCGACGAATCCGCGGGCGAGCCGCCAATCGCGCTCGACGTCGTGCCCGAACAGCGCGATCGTGCCGCGGGTGATGCGGGCGAGTCCGACGATCGCGTTGATCGTGGTCGTCTTGCCGGCGCCGTTGCGGCCGAGCAGCCCGAAGAACTCGCCCTCCTCGACCGTCAGCGAAACCCCGTCGACCGCCGCGAAATCACCATAACACTTGACCAGGTTTTCGATGCGGAGCGCCGGGACGCTCACGCGGATTCAGCCTCCGTTGGAGGCTGAATCCACCTCGGCTTCGCCTCGTCAATCACGATGAGGGTTGACACAGGACGTCTCACGGGATCACCGCGCCGCGTTTCCCGAGTTTCGGGTAGCGGTGCCGGCGCAGGGTCGTCAGCCGCGCGTCGAGATCCGGGATCCCGCTGCGCCGCAGTTGGCGGGCGACTTTTTCGACGTCGAAGTCCACCTGGCGGGATTGGATCTCCCACCCGTCCGGGCGCTGGGTGAGGATGGCATAGTGCGCCCGGGGATCGCCGTCTTTGGGCAATCCCGCCGAAGAGACATTGACCAGCACGCGGTCGCGCCAGGCCCGAACGAAGGGCAGGTGCAGATGGCCGAACGCCGCGGTGCGCTGCGTGATGCCGCCGAACATGCGCTCGAGCGTCGCGTCGTCGGCGTCCGGCCACACGTGCTCGTCGTCGTTGCGCGGGTTGGCGTGACAGACGAGCAGGCCGCCCTCATCCCCGCCGAAGGCGAGCGACGGCGGCAGCGCGGCGAGCCAGGCCGTGAACGCCTCGCCGAGCTGCTCGCGAGCCCACCCGATGCTGCGCGCATCCTCCGGATCCAGCCGGGCGGGATCCGCTAGGCCGATCATTCGGTCGGTGTTTCCGCGCACGCAGCGCGCGCCGATTTCCTGGAGCCGATCGAGCACCTCGCGCGGCTTGGGGCCATCCATGCAGAGGTCGCCGGCCACCACGACGGCATCCGCGCCGCCGCGCGTCGCGAGGTCATCGAGACAGCGATTCAGCGCGTGCAGGTTGCCGTGAATGTCGGACAGGATCGCGAGGCGCAACGGAACCGGTTAGCCGCGCTTGATGGCGAGCACGAGTGAGAACGGTCCGAAACCGGCTTTCCCGAACTCCCACAAGTCGATCGCTTCAACCGCGATCTTCGCCTTGCGCAGGATCGCAAGCGATTCACGAAAGCGCAGGTTCGCGAGCACGCGTCCGTCGCCCATAGTGAGCACTCCGGCCGCGAACTCCTCGCCGCGCGGCAGCGCGACGATGCGCATATCGCCGAGCGCGCTCAAGTCCACTTTCTCGGGAGCGGCGACGACCGTGTCGGATGCAATCACCGAGAAGACGTCGCGCAGGCGGGGCACCCCCGGTTCCACCGCGAGTTCGACGACCCGATAGCCGAGGCCGGTTCCGATCGCGACCAGCTGTTCGCGGCCGAATGCGTTCGAGCGCGGGCGCAGGCCGGCGCCCGGGCGCGGCACGCCGACGAAGATTCGATCCGCGGCCAGGGCGACATCGGTGGCGTCGAGCAATCCCGGCGCGGCGATGCGTCCGATGATGGGAATGCCGAATTCGATCAAGCACCGCTCGATCGCCGCGACCTCCGCCCGCCGCTCGATCTGCGACGGGCGCGCGATCACGGCGCCGCTCGGAAGGATCAGCGCGCAGTCCGCCACCAGCGACTCGGTCGGTGATTCGGTGTGCGGCGGAATCTCGTGTACGGCTACGCCGCGGTCGCGCAGCGTCCCGACCAGGATCGCGTGCTGCTCGCGCGCACGATCGGCGATCGGCGACGGTTCACCCGCCACCGGCGGCAAGCGGTCGACCGCTGCGGACGGGCGTAGCACGACGGCACCGGCGAGAGCGCCGGCGTCGCTGGACACGTACGGTGAGGCGTAGCCTTTCACGGGCACGACGGGCGTGCTTCGGCGGGGGGCGGCTACGGTCCTGACCGGTTCGCCGTCGTCTGGGGCACTGCGATCGCCGCATAGGGCCGCGCATCGCCGTGCGTGCCGGTAAAAAAATCGCTCAGGTCGGCGGCCAGCAGATCGCCGAGCGAAAGGATGCCGGCCCCGAGAATCTGTTCGCTCGTCTTGAGCACGCTGACCGTCGAGAGATGGCGCCGACCGCGATAGTGCGGCTTTGCGAACGGTCCCGCGACGATGGCGTAGGCGCGCGCGGGATCGACGTGATCGCGCGTCGACTGCGTATCGGCCGGCATGATGAACACGACGGTATGTTTCCACGAAGGCAGCCGCGAGAGATACTGGACGATCAGGCCCAGGGCCCGATCGCCGGCGGCGACCTGTTCGGTGACCGGCGGAAGGCCGGCACCGCTGACACCGCGGTCGCCGGGCAGCCAGATCTGCGTGTATCGCGGCTGGCGCCCGCGCGCGGCGAGCGCGGCATAGTCCCGCACGAATTCGGCGGCCCGCACGTCGTCGCTGATATGGGGGTTCCAGCCGGGATACTGCAGATCGACGTTGCCGTCGAGCACCGCCGGTGCCGGCACATCGTAGCCGTACCAGCCGCCGATGCCCGCGTGCGGTCCGTCACCCGCACTTTCGTAGCCGCTCAGACGCAGCAGGTCGCCGTAGTCCCGAAAGCCGATCCGATGCCGCGCCAGCGCGTTGAAGATCGAACCCAGGCGCGGAGCGTCTTCGGGATCGTCGGCTCCGTCCGAATGCGGTGTGCGCCCGAGCCGGTCGTCGAGGGCACGCATCGAATACGGCGTCGTGAGCCCGGCCGAGGCGTACTGGTGGCCCGGTCCGGAGCCGTCGGCGTCGGCAAAGAAGTTGGCGGCAAGCGCGTAGCGCCGCGCCAGCGCGTGGAGATTCGGCGTGACGTCGCGACCGAAGAGGTTCCGCGCCGCATCCCCGTCGGGCGGACCGACGTCGCCCAGCATGGCGTCGAAGGTCTTGTCTTCTTCGAGGATCACGACGACGTGCGTGAGCCCCTTCGGATACCGGCTAGCGGTGCGCACCACCCGCCGCGTGTTCGCCAGCTGATGGAGCGTCGCGGTGGCCAGGTGCACGGTGCCGAGATCGATGCGCTGGAGCGTCGACCACGGGGTCGCGGTCGGCTCCTCGCCCGCGAGCACCGGATCGTGGCCGAACCCGTTCGTGTTGACGACGTAGAGCGCACGGTCGTCGGCGGCCAGCGCCAGCGCGCTTGGAAACCAGCCGGTCGGAATCAGTCCGAGCCGGTGCAGATGAACCGGATCGTGCGCGTCGATCACGGCGACCGCGTCGATGCCGGCGAGCGCGACGTATAGGCGCGTTCCGTCGTGCGAGAGCGCGAGCGCGGCCGGCTGCATACCGTACGGCCCGCGATCGAACAGGCGCAGTTCGGTTCCGCCGACCACCCGCGGCGCGCCTTGGAGCGCGACCGTCGCGATCCGGTCGACGCCGCTCATCGCGACGAAGGCGTAGGCACCATCAGCCGTCGCAACGATCGCGGTCGGGTGTGCGCCGCCGACGATCTGCGTGCCGTCGGGCGCAGGATCCATGGGCAGCGGGGCGTTCGCGAACGGCGGCGCATCGGTCGCCAGCGACGACAGGTCGCCGTTGGGCGCGAGCCCGAGCAACGTCAGCGCCGAGGCATGCTGCGGGTCGGGTTCCGGCGCGCGGAACGTCGGCACGGCGGACGCCTGCGCCAGGTTCGTGTAGCGCATCAGTCCTTCGTCGCTCACCAGCAGCCGGTCGCCGGCGATCGCGGCGCCGAACGGAGCGAACCCGACCGCACGCAGCGGCCCCGACACGCTGCGTGCGCGCGTATCGATCGCGGCAACCGTGGCCGCCGCTTCGTTCACGACGTAGGCGCGCCGCCCGTCACGGCTGACGGTCAGCGTTCCCGGCGATGCGTGCCCCAGGCTCGCGAGCGCCGGATCGATCGGGCTCGGGATGGCGATCGTATGCCGACGGTCGGGGACCAGCCGGCCGGTGGCGTCGAGCGTGAAGACGTAGACCGCGTTGGTCGGACCGCCCGCGGCGAGCACCAACGTGCGCGACGGAGCGGCGGGGTCGGGCAGCGCCGCAACTCCCAGCCAAAACGTTTCGCCGGCGGCTTGATAGCGATCGATCACGCGCATCGTCACCGTGTCGACCACCGCCAGCGCAAAGCCGCCGCTGATCGACGGATCGACCAGCGAGTGCAGCGCCGTATGGTCGGCGTCGCCGCAGGTGACGATCGCGAAGCGCCCGTCGGGCGTGAGCGCGACGCCGAGCGCGTCGATGCCGGTAACGACGTTCTCGCCGGCCGGCGTCACTAAACGTCCCGAGGGAAGGACCGCATCGAAGGTCGCGCCGCGCAGATGTCCGGCCGGCATTGCGCCGGCCGGTGCGGCGTAACTGACCGGTGCGGGACGGTGTCCCGGCGCGGCCGCGGCGAGGCTGGGAAGCGCGAATAGGAAGACGGCGAGGGCGAGGCGCGTGAACGTCACCGTACACCCTTCGCGCATGCCGAAGCGAATCGCCGCCTGCATCGTCCGCCGACCCTGAGGGGCTCAGCGCTCGTCGAGACGATAACCGATGCCGCGGACGCTGCTGATCGCGAGCGTCGCGACAACTTCGTTCAGCTTCTTCCGCAACGCCGCGACGTGCACGTCGACCACGCGGGTGGGGACGCCCGAGACGTCGTTCCAGACCCGCTCGAGAATCTGCGCGCGGGTCAGGAGTTTGCCGACGTTCTCGGCCAGGTACCACAGCAGTCGGAATTCGAGCGCCGTCAGGGTCACGCTCTTGCCGCCGTTTTCGAGCGTGTGAAAGTCGCGCACGAGCGTCGCGCCCCCGACGCCGAGGCGCCCTTCCTGCTCGGTCTTGCGCGAGCGCTCGCGGCGGCGCAGAAACGATTGCACGCGCGCGACCAGTTCGTTGCCGGAGAACGGTTTGCGGATGTAGTCGTCGGCGCCCAAGCCCAGACCCCGCAGCACGTCGTTCTCGCTCGAATGCGCGCTGACCATCAGGATGAAGGCGTCCGACGAATTTGCCAGCGACGTGCAGACGTCGAGGCCCGAGATGTCGGGGAGCTCGACGTCGAGCAGCACGACGGCCGGCTTGAACGACGGCTCCGTTTCCAGGCCGGCGGCCCCGGTGGTCGCCACCTTCACTTCATAACCCGCGCGCTCGAGGATCATCTTCTCGAACGTCGCGACATCGGCGTCGTCTTCGACGATCAGAACTCGGTCAGCCACTTATCGCGCACCCACGGGCACGGCAGCTTCCTCCTCCAGCATGAGGAGTTCGCGCCGCGCGACACCCTCTTCGAGCGCGGCCTGCATCACGGCCTGCGCGACCGCATCGACCACCCGGGTATCGAAAACGCTCGGGACGATGTATTCGGCGCTGCGCTCGTCGCCGACGATGCCGGCGATCGCGCGGGCCGCGGCCAGCTTCATCGCTTCGGTGATCCGGCGCGCGCGGCAGTCGAGCGCGCCGCGGAAGATGCCCGGAAAGGCCAGCAGGTTGTTGATCTGGTTGGGGAAATCGCTGCGGCCCGTGCCGATGACGGCGGCGTAGGGCGCGGCCTGATCGGGCATCACCTCGGGCATCGGGTTCGCCATCGCGAAGATAATCGGGTCGCGGGCCATCGTTGCGATCCATTCCGGCTGCAGAATGCCCGGTGCGCTGACGCCGATGAAGACGTCGGCGCCGCGCAGGACGTCCTGCAGCGACCCGCGCCGGTTGTCGCGGTTGGTGTGCTGCGCCAGCCACGTCCAATGCATGTTGTCGTACCGGTCGGCGCGGTTCAGGGCGCCCTCGCGATCGACCGCGACCACGTCGCGCACGCCGGCCGCGAGCAGCATTTTTATCGTGGCCGTCCCGGCTGCGCCGCTGCCCGTGAGGACGACGGTCAGGTCTTCGATCCGTTTCCCGACTACCGCGGCCGCATTCATCAGCGCCGCCAGGATCACGACGGCGGTGCCGTGCTGGTCGTCGTGCATGACCGGTATGTCGAGCTCTTCCACCAAGCGCCGCTCGATCTCGAAGCAGCGCGGCGCACTGATGTCCTCGAGGTTGATCCCGCCGAAGATCGGCGCGATCCGCTTCGCGGTTTCCACGATGGCGTCGACGTCTTTGGTGTCGAGGCAGATCGGGAAGGCGTCGATGTCGGCAAACTGCTTGAAGAGCATGCACTTGCCTTCCATCACCGGCGCCGCGCCGTAGGGACCGATGTCGCCCAAGCCGAGGACGGCCGTCCCGTCGGTGAGCACGCAGACCGTATTGCGCTTGATCGTCAGCGCGTACGCCTTCACCGGGTCCTTGGCGATCGCGCTGGAGACCCGCGCGACGCCCGGCGTGTAGACGGTCGAAAGGTCTTGCCGGGTTTTGACCGGCCGGGTGATCCCGGTCCGGATTTTCCCCCCGAGGTGGGCCAGAAAGGTCGAATCCGAAACGCTGATGATGCGCACGCCGTCGAGGGCTTCGATCGCGCTGCGCACCGCCTCCCCGACCGCCTCGCTGCCGACGTCGACGGTGACGTCGCGGACGATCGTCGTCTTGCCGACGGTGCGGGTGTCGACGGCGCCGACCATGCCGCCCGCATCGCCGATCGTGGACGCCAGGATGCCGAACGAGCCGCTGGTGTTCGGGGTCTCCAAGCGCATGACGAGTTGCGTGCCGATCGAGGGGGCATTGGCCATTGCCTCCCCGTACGGTACCGTTGAACACGTGTCCTACGCTGCGTGCCTGCTGACTTGCCCGGCGTCCCAGACCAGCGGTCGACCGTCGATGGCACGATCGCTGCCGAGGCACGCTCGGCTATGACCCCGCTCACGGCCGCAGAAGCCGCGGCGCTCGTGATGCTCGCCGTCGTCGCTGCGGCCTCCGGGCGCGCCCTGCGCCGCCGCCGGGAAACGCGCGAGGCGGCGGGCGTCGCCGCGGCCGGGGCGCTGGCCGCGATCTTCGGCACCGACGGCGTGCTGTGGGCCGTTGCGCTCGTCCTGGGCTCGGCCGCATGCCTGCGCTACGGGTACGCGCTCGTCTCGGCGAGCCGGGATCGTCCCACCCGGCTGTGGGCGGAACTCGAACGCGAAAACGCGGCCCGCGGACGCTTCTTCCCACGCACGCTGATCGAGCGGCTCGGGCGGGGCTCGCTGGCCAACGTCGCGCTCGGCGATCGCGCCACCGAGACGATGACGGTGATGATCGCCGACATCCGCGACTCGACCGGCCTGACCGAATCGCTGTCGTCCGAAGACGCATTCATCCTGATCGCCGACTTCTTCGCGCGCTCGGCGCGGGTCGTCCGCGGCCATCGCGGCAGCATCGACAAGTACCTCGGTGACGGATTTATGGCGCTCTTTCCGCGGCGGGTCGAAGACGCTCTCGACGCGGCGCTCGCGCTGCAGGCAGCGGTCAAGGCCCTCAACGCCGAGCGGCTCGGGCCGCCGATCGAAATCGGCGTCGGCGTGCATACCGGTCCGGTCACCTTCGGCACGGTCGGCGACGCGCGCCATATCGACACGACCGTCGTCGCGGGGACCGTCAACACCGCAAAGCGGATCGAAGGACTTTCGAAGCGGCTGCGCGTCCCGGTCGTGACGACGGGCAAGGTCGTCAGCGCGATCCGGGACACCGAAAACTACTTCGTGCGTCCGCTCGGACCGCAGCAGGTGCGCGGCAAACGCGACACGCTGGTCGTCTATGCAGTCGATGGACCGCCGCTGGTGCACCACGTCGTGACGACCCGGCCGGCACGCGCGCGCCGCTAACGCACCCCTAGGGATGTCTAGCTTCGCGCCAGGATGTCGAGCATCGCGTCGATGCCGGCATCGACGGCGCGATCGTCCGCCCGACGGTCGTTGACGAGCACGGCAAACGAGAGGCGCCCGTGCCGGGCGCTGACGACGTAGCCCGCCAGGGCATCGACGTCGGCGATGTGCCCGCTCTTGGCGCGCGCGCGTCCGAGCGCGCTGGTGAGGCGATGTCCGCGCACGGTCCCTTCGAGGCCAACGAGCGGCAGCGCGCCGATGAAGGTGCCGCCTTGTGCTTGGGCGGCTGTGCGCGCCAGGAGCAGTGCCAGCGTAATCGGCGCAACGCGGTCGGTCGCCGCCAAGCCGCTGGCGTCGATGATGCGCAAGCCGGTTTGCGGAACGCCGTCGCGGCGAAGCAGTGCGCGTTCGGCAAGCACCGCGTTCGCGGCGGTGCCCGTGCCGCGAACGGTCCCGACCGCACGCAGCAGCTGTTCGGCAAAATGGTTGTTCGACGTGACCAGCATGTCGCGGACGATCTCACGCAACGGCGCCGAACGATGGCGCCACAGCACCGCCGGCGCCACCGGTGCGATTCCCGTGCCCACGCCGCCGGCGACGCTCGCGCCGGCTTCGCGCAGCATCGTGCGCGTCACGTCGGCGGCGTAAAGCGGAAGGCCGATCACGGGACGCCAGAACGACTGCTCGGCGCCGGCCGCGATCCGGCCGCTGAAGGCGAAGTCGTTGCGCGCCGGCTCGCGCGCGATCGTCAGCTGGGTCGTCGACGCGGTCATGATGCCGCCCAGAACGCGCACGGACGTCGAGCGCGGCAGGACGCGAATGCTCGCCGGCGCTCCCGGCGCAGCGGGGGCGACGCGAAATTCGACCGTCCCCTGGTCGAGCGACAGCGCGCTGGTGCCGGCGGCATACCCGTACTGCAGGTCGTCCGAGTCCCACGCGCGGTTGAGTTCGGGATCGGCGAACGCGCTCGCATCGGCGATCACCGTACCATCGACCGTCCGCACCCCGGCGCGAACGATCGCTCCGACGCCCGCCCACAGATCGTCCCGGGTCAGGGTGGGATCGCCGCTGCCGACCAGATAGAGATCTCCCCGGACCGCACCCTGCTCCGGCTGCGCGAGCGCTTCGAGCGTGGTCGAAAAGCGAAACGCGGGACCGAGCACGCGCAGCGCGGTCGCCGCGACCAGCAGTTTGAACGTCGAGGCGGGAACGTACGGCGCGAAATCGCGGCGCGCGAAGATCGGCCGGCCGCGGGCATCGATGACGGAGACGCCGCTGCCGGCCAAGCTTGGAGCGCGCAGCGCCGAGCGCAGCCCCCGCTGCAGCGTCGATACTTCCGCCGCGCTCCAGCCCGGAACCGGGGCTGCCGTCCGCGCCGGCGGCGCAGGGACCGCCGGCGCGGGCGCGCGTCCGCCGCACGACGCCAACGCCGCCGCCAGAACGACCGCCGCGACGCGCCCGGACGGGCGTTTCATTCGGACCGCGTATCGACCCGTTCGCGCAGTGCCTCAAGCGCGCTGCGCAGCCGGTCGAGATCCTCGCGCAAGCGCGCGAGTTCCGCGGGCTTGCTCTGACGCTCGCGAATTCGCCTCGCGGCCTCCGCTGCGTCGCGCCGCAGCCGGCCGTCCGATTCCGCCGCGGCCAGCGCATCGAGCGTATCGAGCAGACGTGGATCGGCCAGCTTCTCGGCCGCGGCGAACGCGGCGACGCGCACGAGGTAGCTTCGGTCGTGAAGGGCCTGATCGATCGTATCGGCCGCCCGCGCTCGCGCTGGGTCAACCGACGAACCGAGTTCGGCCAGCGCGACGATGGCAACCCGACGCAGGGCTTCGGACCGGTCGTCCGCGCACGCAGCGAGCAGCACCTCACAGCCGCGCGCGTCGGCCAGCGCGCCGAGGCCGCGAACCGCGCCGGCCGCGAGCGTGTCGTTCCACGACGAGCGCGCCGTGCCGGCAACGAGCGCGTCGAACGCGCGCGGATCCCGCGTTCGTCCCAGCGCGCGGTAGGCGGCGGCGATCACGAAGTACGAGCGGTCGTCGAGGAGGTCCAGCAACGCGCCGGCAACCTCCGGGTCGCGAAATGCGCCCAGCGCTTCGGCGACGGCGCGGCGCACCTTCGGATGCGGATGGTCGCGGTTGGCGAGCAGCGCGGCCCGAGCCGACGGCGTCCGAGATTCGCCGAGCGCGGCCGCGGTCTCGACCGCAACGCCCCAGCTGGGATCGCTCGCGAGCGCGGTCGCGAGCGCGTTTCGTCCGAGCTCGTTGGGATCTTTCGCGAGCGCCTTCGCGGCCCGGATCCGCGCGATCGGCGAGGGATCGGCCCGCAGCACGGCTGCGTGCGCGTCGCCGCCGAGCGACGATGTCCACTCGGCAAGAATCCATCCCGCCGGGTCGACCCGCACCAGCGACGGCTCGCGTTCCAGCGCCACCGCGAAGGTCTGCGCGGCCCGTTCCACCGCCAGGCGCACACGCGTCTCGCCGGGCATCGAGCCGGCCCCGAAATCGACGCCGATGGCATCCGGGGCGACGGCCACGAAGCCGACGTCCAGATCGAAGATATAGGCCGGCGCGTCGTCGTCAATGCGCTGCTTCTGGGTGACCGTCAGCAGCGCGACGCAACGCTCGGCATCCCAGCGATAGGACACCTCGATTTCGGGATGTCCTCCGCGCTCGACCCATTGCGCGAAGAAGGCGCGCGTGTTGCGGCCGGTCTCGGTTTCGATCGCGCGGATCAGGTCGATCGTCTCGACCGTTCGGCGCGCGTTCTCGGTGACATATCGCGCCAGCGAACGCTGCATGCGCAGCCAGCCCAACTCGCCGCGCAGCATGTGAAGGACGGCGGCGCCCTTCTCGTAGAGGTGCCGATCGAAGAGCTCGATCGGATCGCGGAAGACGTTGCAGACGATCGGGCGCCGATAGCGTTCGGCGTCTTCTTCGAGGTAGCGCTGGACGATCTGATAGATCTCGTAGACGTATTCGTCCCAGCCCTTGTCGGCCTCGAACCACACCGCTTCGAAGTAGGTCGCGAAACCTTCGTTGAGCCAGGCCTGAGCCCAGTCGCGACAGGTGACCAGATCGCCGAACCATTGGTGCGCGAGTTCGTGGGAAACGAGAAACTCGGCTGAAAAATCCAAGTGCGCTCGCTCGTCGTGCAAGACGCGGTCGGTCTGCGTGGTGGCTGACGTGTTTTCCATGCCGCCGAAGGTGAACTCGGCGACGGCGATCTGCGAATACCGCTCGTACGGGTACGGCACGCCGATCACGCGTTCGAAGACATCGATCATGCGCGGCGTCTTGCCGAACGCACGCTCGCCGTCTTCCTCGCGGCCCGGCAGGGTGTAATACCACACCGGGACCCGCGCGTGGGGCTGGTCGATTTCGGTGAACGGTCCCGCGACCATCGTTACCAGGTAGGTGGAGTGCGGAATGCGCTGTTCGTAATGGAAGGTCGTATGCGACCCGTGCTCGGTGCGTTCGATCAGCGCGCCGTTGCCGAGCGCGAAGTGGCCCGACGGCACGGTGATGCGCGACGACGTCGTCTGTTTCGCGGTCGGATAGTCGAAACACGGAAACCAGCTGCGCGCGTCGGAGTCCTGGCACTGCGTCCAGACGTGGCGCGGCTCGCGTTCGACGAAGTACAGCCCGCGCCGCGGCGACTCGACCGCGTAGTCGATCCCAAAGGCCAGCGTCTCCCCGGCTTGCAGCGGCGGTTCGAGCGTCACCTCAAGCTGCGTGCTGGTCGAGCGAAACGGCAGCGCCGCATGGCCGTCGACGCGGAACACGGCGGCAATCCGCAGATCGACCGCGTCGAGCACCAGCCGCGCCACACCGTCCTCGATCGCGCGCACGGTCGTCGTGCAGCGGCCGTCGAGCCGCCGCAAATCGATATCCGGCCGCAGATCGAGCGCGATGTGCAGGACGTCGACCGAGCGATCCGGGCCGAACTGTGCGCGCGCATCGGGCAGCGCGAATGGACGGCGCTCGCTCACCAGCCGGCTCCGCGAGGGAAGAAATCGATCACGAGTTCGCGGTTCGCGTCACGCCGCCGGACTCCCAGCGCAGAATCCGCAGGGCGTTCGGGCGTGGGTCGTCACACCAGGTAAGGAAATACCGGCGTGCCGGGACGGTGTGACCGGTAGGGTCGGTATAGGAGTACTCGAGCCCCGGGCCCGGTTCGACGCGCCCGCACGCGAGGTGCAGCCGCCGATTGAAATCGGGTCGCCCGGGGTCCGAGAGCGTATGCCCAGGAATTGGGAGCAGCGACTCCTTGTCGACGAACAGTATCCGCCGTGGATGCATGTCCGGATCGTACCAGCGTTTCGCTTCCTGCCCTTGCGCGTTGTAGCCGATGAAAATCGGCGGGATCCCGGCCTCGTAATCGAGCGAGGATGAGAAGCCGTAACCATCCGTCACCACGACGGCGTCGTTGGCGTCGGCCATTCGCCGCACGTCCTGAGCGAGCGGCCAATAGGTGAAGATCTCGAAGGGGCCGGTATTGCGAAGCGTCGATCCCGTCGCGCGAAACTGCTCGTAGAGCGGGCCCGGAAACGCGGCCGCCAGAAACAGAAACGGGATCAGCACCGCGGCTGGGACCGCGGCAGCCGTGGCCCACAGCACGCGCGCGCGATGCGAAAGCGTCGCAAACGCGACCCCCATCCCGACGCAGAGCGAGATGTACGGGCCGAAGATCCAATGGAACTCGATCCGCTCGTGGAAGTTCAGCACGATCAGCAAGACCGAAAGCGGAATCGCGGTCCAGGCGACGAGTGCGTTGCGTGGGCGCACCAGCACGAGCAGCGCAGCCAGCCAAAGGCCGGGCGAATACGGCCCCGCACTGACGAACAGGTAGAACAGCGGGCGGAGCAGCGACGGCTCCGCGATGTGGCGCTGCGCGAACGCGAAGGTGAACGTGACCCAGTGGTTGTGCGCGTTCCAGACCACGAACGGCGCATACAGCGCGCCGGCGACCAGAAACGTGACGACGAGTCCGGCCCGCCAGAGCCCGCGGCGCGCCGGCGCCAGCGACCATGCGACGATCCCGGCCAGCAGCGCGAAGGCGAACATCTTGGAGAGCAGCGCGGCGGCGAGCGCGATGCCGAGGAAGACGAAGTCGCGCGTGATGCGCGTCTGCTCCGCTCGCACGGCAAAGTAGAGACTGCACGCCCAGGCCGCCATCAGCGGGCCGTCGGGCGTCGCGATGACGAATCCGACCGACAGCATCGGCGTGAGCGTCATCGCGAGCGCCGTCACCATGCCCGCGCGCTCGTCGCCGGTGATGCGCTTCGCCGTTCCCGCCGCCGCCAGTGTCGCGATCACGCCGCAGACGAGGAAGCCCAGCCGGATCCAAATCGGATTGGCCGTGCCCCAGGCGAAGGGCCAGATCAGGTAGGCGACCATCGGCGGGTGATCCGCATAGCCGAGCGCCAGATGCTTGGACCATTCCCAGTAGTACGCCTCGTCGCCGGTGAGCGGCACCTTCGCGGCGGCGATCGCGCGCAGCAAGGTGACGAACGCGATGATGGTCCAGGTCGCGTACTTCACTCGTAGGGCGCCGTCAGCCCACCGTTGACGCCGAGCACCATTCCATTGAGAAATCCGTTCTCGTCGGCGACGGCAAACCGCACCGCCGCGGCGACGTCCTCCCAGGAGCCCGCGTGGCCGGTCGGATTCTTGGCCGCGGTCGCAAGCGCAGCCGCGCGGTCGGCGGTCTTATCACGAATGTCGCCCGGCTCCACGACGTTGACGGTAATGCCGCCGGCGGCTTCTTCGAGCGCGAGCGTACGCGCAAACGATACGACCGCCGCCTTAGCCGCCGCATAGAGCGCCATGCCGCGGGCCGGCAGCGTGACCGACGACCCGTTCATCCCGAACAGCACGATCCGACCGAAGCGGCGCGCGCGCATGCCCGGCAGCACCGCGAGCGCGAGGGTCACGGCCGAGCTGAGGTTCCCGTCGATCATCGCGCGGTAGTCGGCGACCGAGCTGCGCGCGAAGGTCTTGACGACGATCGGGCCGACTGCGTGCACGAGCACGTCGATCGGACCGCGGGCGGCGGTGACGGCGTCGACGACGGATTGTGCCGTCTGCGCGTCCTCGAAGTCGGCCGGGACGGCAAACGCGTCGGGATCGTGCGGCCGCAGCAGCGCCAGCGTCGCATCCGGCGGCGTTCCGCCCGCGCGGTAGGTGAAAGCGATCCGATCACCGGTGCCGGCGAGCTCGCGCGCGACGCCTTGCGCCAGGCCGGCCGCTGCGCCCGTGACGAGCGCGAGCCGAGAACGCCCGCGATCCGGCGGCGCCGGATTCAGCGTGACGATTCTCGAGGTGCTGGGTGGGCGGCCACGGCGAATCGGTGAGACATCGCCGGAGCGAACCCTTCTTCGACCGAGCGCGGACCACGGCGGGTGGCGCTCGGTCGAAGTTCTCTCGGGACGCTGGGCGCAGCCCCCGGGGGTGGGGTGGGTTTAGCCGCCCTGGCCGGACGTGAAGGACCAGCGGCGGTCGAACGTTGCGCCGGCGGAGTCGCGGCCGTAGACGCGGACGTCATGATGTCCGGCGGGGAGCGTGTCGGGGGTGTAGGTCACGCCGTGATCGGAGATGTTGGCGTTCGCGCTGACGTCGCGTCCGTCGAGCACGACGCGCACGGAGTTCGTATCGACCGTCCCGTTTTCGAAGCTGGCCTGGATCGTCGGACGCCGCTCCGGAACCGTCGCATCACGCCGCGGGAGAAGGTTGCCGACCGTGACCGGGCTCTCGTTCGCGTTGGCGTTCGGGTTCGGGTTCATGTTCTGCGCGCGGACGTTCGGCGAGGCGTTTCCGTCGTCGTGCGTGTTGATCGCAACGAGGTCGTTGGTGGAGTCGTAGTTGACGCTGGCGCCGAGCGCTTGCGAGATGAAGCGCAGCGGCACGTATGTCGACGCACCGATGATGAACGGCGCGGCGTCGATCTGCTGGCTCTGGCCATCGACCGTAGCCTGCTGCGAACCGATGTGCAGCGAGATCATGTGGCCGTGACGGGTCGCGTTGATCGTGCCGTCGGCATACACGACCGTCGCGCCGAGGTTTTCGAAAACACCGCGCAACGGCACGAAAACGCGACCGGCGCGTTCGGTCGGCGGTGGGGTCAAATTCAGCGCCGCGCCGTTCAGGGTCACGGACACGGGGCCGCCGGCAAGCGCCGGCACGGTTGCCGCTGCCGCGAAGACGGCGGCGAGCGCGATTGCGTGGGGTAAGCGAGTTGGCATAGGGATCGAGACCTCCGAAAAAACGAGTGCGGAAGTTCCTTACCCCATTCGCGGCGCTTTCTCGGACTTGTATGAAAGAGCGTACTTTTGCAGCAGGCGTGCGCTAGTCGCCGGCAGTCCCCGCGGCGATGCGCGGCGGCTCGAGAATACCCTCGCCGCGCACGGTACGCCGCTCGGCCCGGCGGGCGCGGCGATCTTCATTCCATCCCGCGATCCGATTGACGGTGACATACGTTGCCGGCACCAGGAACAGCGTGAGGAAGAGCGAGCTGAGCAGACCGCCGATCAGCACGACTCCCATCGAGCGGCGCGTTTCTGCGCCCTCAGTGAGACCCAAAGCGAGCGGCAGCATGCCGAAGACCATCGCGGCGGTCGTCATCACGATCGGGCGCAAACGGGTCCCGCCGGCCGTCAGAATCGCCTCGCCGGAGGTCAGGCCGCGTTTCCGAAGTGTGTTCGCGTAGTCGATCAGCAGGATGCCATTCTTCGCCACCAGGCCTAAGAGCATGACGAGCGCGATCGCCGAGAGCAGGTTGAACGTCTGGCCCGTCAACGCCAGCGCGAGTAAAGCGCCGATGAGGGCGACCGGGATCGAACACATGATCACGAACGGCGTCACGAACGATCCGTACAGGATGACCATGAGACAGTAGATCAGCGCGATCGACGTTCCGAGCGCGAACGTCATCGAGACGAGGAATTCGAGGAAATACTTCGAGTCGCCGTCGGTGCCGAGCGCGACCCCCGCGGGGAGAAAGCCGGGTGTCGACAGCTGCGTGTTTACCCGGCCGATCACTTCGCCGAGCGTCGTTTTCGTACGGTCGAAGTCGCCGTTCACGCGCACGACGACTGCCTTGTCGAGATGTTCGATCTTGGTGGGGGCGCGATCGAAGGTGAAGGTCGCGACCCGGCCGAGCGGCACCAGCGTTCCGTCGTTGGCACGGACCGGTATCCGCTGGATTTGGTCGATCGAATTGCGTTGGGTCAACGGATACTGCAGCAGAACGTTGACGAGCCCGTTCCAGGTCCGAACCTTGGTCGCGATCACACCGCCGACGGCCGTGCGGGCGACCGTCGCTGCTGCACCGGTCGAGACACCGAGCAGGGCGGCGCGCGCCGCGTCGATCTGGACCGTCAAGTGGGGCGCCTCGTTGTCGCTGCCGGCCTGCACGTTCACCGTGCCCGGGATCGATCGGATGAAGGCTGCGAGTTTCTCAGCCGCCGGATGGATGACGTCGCCGGGTCCCGAGAGCGTGTACGAGATCGGCAGCCCGCTGCCGCCCAAGTTTCGACCCGAGACGGTGAGATCGGCGCCCTTCGCCACCGGCGGAAGTAGGACGCGAAGCTGACGGACGACGTCGTCTTGATCGCGCCTGTGCGTCTTCTGAAGCGTGATATTGAACTGACCGACAAAACCGCCCTCGAGGTCGGTGTTGCCGTCGGGCTTCGACCCCGCGTAGGTCCGCACGGTATCGATGTTGGGCAGCTTTAAGACTGCGGCCTCGACGCGCTGGAGGGCCGCTTCCGTCACTGCGAGCGGCGTCCCGACCGGGAACGTGACCTCACCGTGAATCTGCCCGTTGTTCTCGGCGGGAACGAAGTCAGTTTTCACGACCCGACCGGTCTGAGCCAGCACGACGAGGGCGAACGCCGCTGCGACGCAGCCGCTTGCACCGGCCAGCGATGCACGTCGATGCGTCCCCGCGATGCGCATGCCTGCCAAACCCGCACCGCGCAAGCCGTTTCCAACCGGAATCCAAAGCAGCGTGCAGAGCGCGATAAGAACGTCGAACCCAGCGACGCCGAGCATGACTGTCGAACCCGCGGTTAACGATATTGCATTGAAGACGAGCAGGAAGCTGAACCAGAATGTCAACCAGCGATGCCGCAGCGCCAACGGCAGGGCGACGTTCTTGTACCAGGCGGTGAGGCGCTCGAACGCGGTCTGAAACCAGGCCAAAGACGGCGGCGGTGCCGACGACCGTCGAAGCACCGACCATTTTGCCGCCAGGACCGGCGTCAGCGTAAACGAGACGAACAACGAGAAGAGGGTCGCCACGGTAACGACGATGCCAAACTCCCTGAGGTACTCGCCGACGATTCCGCTGATGAATGCGAGCGGGAGAAACACGACCACGTCGACCAGCGTGATTGCGATCGCCGCGCCGCCGATCTCGCTGCGCCCACTAATTGCAGCCTCGCTTGGTGCCTGACCCAGATCGCGGTGGCGGGTGATGTTCTCGAGCACGACGATCGAATCGTCGACCAGGATCCCAATCGTCAGCGACAGTCCCATCAGGGAGATGCCGTCGATCGTGAGGCCCAGCACGCGCATGACGGTGAAGGTCGCCAGCAGCGACGACGGAATCGCGATCATGACGACGGCCGCATTCCGCCAAGCATGCAAGAACAGCATCAAGACCACTGCGGTCAGGAAGATGCCTTCGAAGAGCGACTGCATGACGCCGTTGAGCGACGCGGTTGTATGATCGGCCGGCGCAAACAGCTCATGGAACTCGATTTGGGGGTATTTCTTCATGATACCGGCCATCTGTGCGCGCACGATTTTTGTCGTGCCCACCTCATCGGACGCGATGGTACGTGATATCGATAGAATCAGCCCGGGCGCGGCATTCATGCGTGAAATAATACGCAATTCTTGGTGCGTATCGGCCACCCGTGCAACATCGCCGATGCGGAGCGTCGTTTGCGCTCCGCCCGGTATCGTCAAGGGAAGTGCGGCGATGTCGGTTGACGAGTTTACGTCGGCATGAACCGACACGCTCGTCTCGGCGGTCGAACTGTCGACGCGGCCTCCGGGAAGATTGCTATTATTCGCTGCGATGGCGTTGAAGACGTCGGTGAGGGTTGCACCGGAGCCCATCAACCGCAGCGGGTCCGCATCAACGTCGAATTCGCGAACGGCCGCGCCGTCCAGTTCCACGTTCTCCACGTTTGGAATGTGGCGGATGTCGGAGATGACGCGGTCGTTCAGCACGTCGGCCAGTGCTTCGGCGCTCAGCGTTTTCGAGTCGATGGCGTACGTGACGACTGCCTCATTCGCGCCGGCCTTGCTCACTTGCGGAGGATCGAGATCGGTCGGAAGGTAGAAGCGCGCCGTGTCGACGCGACGCTGAACGTCAATCGCGGCGAAGTCGAGGTTCGTACCGAGTTTGAACTGGACGACGACGACGGCGGAGCCTTCCTGCGCGGTCGCGCTCATCGTGTCGAGATGTTCGATCCCGTCGACCTGGTCTTCGATCGGCTTGATGACGAGCCGCTCCATCTCGGCCGGCGACGCGCCTGGATAGCCCGCGAGAACGACGACGACCGGGAAGTCGACGTTCGGCTGGGAGTTCTTCCCCAAAGCGAAATACGACGCCAACCCATAGACCGCCAGCGCGACGAATAGCATCGCGACGATAATCGGGCGCTGAATGGAAAATCGCGTCAGCCACATGCGTGAAGACCGCCCTCTCGCCAGTCCGCCGAACCTACGAGCGTTACGGGGCCGATGTTTCGCGAAACCTCCTAAAGATTCCGTTGTTCAGCGCCTCGCTGCGGCGGGACGGAAGCGACCGTGTACGGTTGCGTACAAAGAAAGCGGCAAAGGTCGCAGGGAGCCGGCGGCCGATGGTTAAGGTTCCGTCAGAAGCGCTTGAGCCGAGTATCCAAGAGGCCAGGGGTTCGACGGGAGTGCGAGGCCGCTGCGAGGGGACGTGGCGGCCTTGCTGTTTGCCGGCCTCCAAAGAAAGAGCCCACCGTGTACCGGCGGGCTTTTCCGACTTGTCGATCCGTTTACGCGACGAGGGCGAGAGCGCATCGACGAGCCCTTTCCCGGCTCCCGCGGCGCCGGTCGCGCGCCCGGCCCATCGTATCGCGTGCGGCTCCGGGCGCAGCTGTGGCGCCGTCACTTTTTGCTCCCGGGGCGGGTGTGCGCGGGCGCACACCCGCCAGAACGAAGCCCGGACGGATCGCGGCCTCCCCCTCGACTATCTCCAGTTGCGGAGGATGGGCTCGGGGGCCGGACTTGGAGGCAGCGGCTGCGGGTTGAGTCCGCCGGAGATCGTGTCGAGGTCGCCGACCTCAAGGTCGGACGCCTTGGGATCCGGCTTTTCCGGGGCGGTGTGGTCGGTCATCATTGGCCCTCCAGTGAGGTGGCGAGTGCGCGGGGCACCGAAGCGCCCGGGCTGACCGTACCAGCGAGGCGTCCAACCAGCGTCCGAGCCCTCGCACTCGTGAAAACCCCGTCCGACCGTTCTCTCTCGTGGTGTCGCTTATCGCTGGGCTTGGCAAAGCAGCAGCCCCGAGTTTGCCCGCAATGCGGAGAGTCGATCGAGCCCCGGTAGGGAACGCAAAAAGGCCGTCCATCGACCCCGATCTGACGGCCTTTGCTTGGTGCGCGAGACTGGACTTGAACCAGCACGGGATTGCTCCCGCTAACCCCTCAAGCTAGTGCGTCTACCAATTCCGCCACTCGCGCACGGGCTCGCCCATGTACGCGGGCGCAACCAGTTCAACCTGGTGGATTCGCCTTCGGCGAATCCGTCGCGGTCCTCGCGCCCCGCCGGGCGCTCCGGTCCGCCGCGTCACGCGCGGGTGGTTTCGAGAAGGCTGCCGATCTTGTCGTGAAGCCGCTCGAACCCGCCTGCGCCGGCTAGGCGTGCGTGCCACGCCCGCACCGCCGCGCGGGTTATGAGCGCTGTGAACCGCATCGATAAATCCAACACTGAGTGGCGGGCGGAACTGCCTCCGGATCGCTACGCCGTGCTGCGCGAAAGCGCCACCGAGCCGCCTTTCAGCGGCGCCCTCTACCACAATCACGACGACGGCTCGTACAAGTGCGCTGCCTGCGGCAGCACGCTCTTCTCGTCGGCGACGAAGTTCGAAAGCGGCAGCGGCTGGCCGAGCTTTTGGGCACCCGAGGACCACGCGAACGTGACCCTGGTCGAAGATCGCACCCATGGCATGGTGCGGGTTGAGGCGCGCTGCGCGCAGTGCGACTCGCACCTCGGACACGTCTTCGACGATGGTCCCAACCCGACCGGACAGCGCTACTGCATCAATTCGCTGGCCCTGACGTTCGCGCCGGAAGACGATCCGGCCGCGTAGCACCGCCGCCTCTCGAACCTCCGCGGCTTCGGCTGCGACCGTAGAGATGTGAGCGGCCGATGACTGACGCCGAAGACCGCGCTCTCCTCGAGCGGATCGCGACCCGCGACCGGCTCGCGTTCGAGACGTTCTTCGGCACGCATGGAGCGGACGTCCATCGTTTCGTGCGCGATCTCGTGCGTGATGACGGGCTGGCGGAGGAGTTGACGAGCGACGTGATGGTCGAAGTGTGGCGGGGTGCGGGACGGTTCGCCGGCCGCTCCCGCGTGCGGACCTGGATCTTCGGGATCGCCCATCACAAGGCGATCGACGCGCTGCGCCGCTCGCGCGTGCGCACGGTGCCGCTCGACGACCTCGCCGACCAGCCGTCGGCGACGGCCGGGCCTGAAGCGGCGGCACTCCACGCGGCCGAACGCGATCAGCTCGAGGCCGCCCTCGCCTCGCTCAGCGCCGAACATCGCGCCGTGCTCGAGCTGACGTACGTGGGAGGGTTCTCGCAGAAGGAGATCGCCGACATCGTCGGCTGCCCGGTTGCGACGGTGAAGACCCGCGCCTTCTACGCGAAAGGCCGTCTCCGCGACGCCCTGGGCAAAGCGGAGCTGCCGCGATGAAGCACGACGTCGCCGAACTACTCCCATTCTATCTGAACGGCACGCTCGAGGCGCCGGAGCGGGCGCGCGTCGAGGCCGAACTGGCGACCTGCGCGGAGTGCAGCGCCGAACTCGGCGACCTTCGGGTTCTGGCCGAAAACCTGCGTGCGCGCGCGGAAGCGACGCCCCCGCCGCCGCAGGCGCTGCTCGCGCGCACGTTCGCCCAGCTGGCGCCCACGCTGGCGACGCGTCTGCGCACGGCCTGGTGGAGTGCACCCGCGCGCTACGCGACCGCCGTCGTGCTCGTCGCGAGCGTCAGCGCGGGCGCCGTCGCCGCCTGGCATCTGCACGAAGCGGACGTTGCCCGCGACGGCCGGGACCAAAACGCGAGTTCGGTCGTCTACGTGACGAGGTCGTCGGCTCCGCACGCCGACGCCCTCGCCCTAGCCGTGCCGGCAGCAAAGAACGCACCCCGCACGATTGGTGCCGCATCGTCCGTGGCCCAATCGCATCGACTGGCGCGAACGGCGACGCTGTCGCTGATCGTGCACGATGCCGAAGCGTCACGTACTCGCGCCACGGACCTGACCAGCGCCCTGGGCGGCGTCGTCACCTCGCTGGCCGACGAGGGTCCCGTCTCGGCCGGCGACGTGCACGCGGTGCATCTGACGATCGAAGTGGACGCGGCACGTCTGGACGATGCGCTCGATCGGCTGGCCCAGCTCGGCACCGTGCAGCGCCGTGCGATCGATGCCGCAGATCTCGACGGGTCGCTCGTCGATCAGGATGCGCGCTTGCGCAATCTGCGGCGCGAGGAAACCGCCCTGCGGCAATTGATGGACAAGCGGGGCAGCGTCGACGAGATCCTGACCGTGGAGCAAAAGCTCAGCGACGTCCGGGGCAGTATCGAGGAACTGGACGCCCAGCACCAGCGCGACCTCCATCGCGTTGCGACCAGCACGATCTCGCTGACGCTCACCGAAGACCACCCGCGTGCCGGACCGCCCAAGCCGGGGCCGACGGCCCGCATCGACGGCGCCTGGCAGAACGGCGTGCGCGCACTCGCCGATACCGTCGTCGCGTTGGTCAGCGTGCTCGCCTGGAGCGTCGCCTTTTCGCCGGTACTGCTCGGCGCCGCAGGGCTCGCGTATCTCGCCAAACGCGGCGTCGGCCGGCTGCGCCCGACGCAGAGCTGAGCGCGCCTACCCGCGAAGCAAACGCGTCGGCAGTCGCTGCTCGCGCACGCCGCGCGCGGTAGCGGCAACGCGGAAGGCCGATGCCCCGTCGCGCACGGTAACCGCTTCGCGCAATTTCTCGCCTTCGAAGCGCAGCGCGACGAAGTCGTCGGCTGCGTATCCGGCGCTCAGACGTCCCGCGCCGATCAGCTGCGCAAACAGCGGCCGCCGTCCCGGCTCGGTGTCGTAATGCGGCGTGAAACTCCCGCGCAGCCAGCCGAGGGCGCGCATACGCGCCAACCGGCGCGGATATGAGTCGGTGAGCCCCTCCGCGAACCAGCATAGCGCGCCGGCACTGACGCCGGCCAGCACCGTACCGTTCTCGTACGCCGCCCGCAATGCGCGATCGACGCCCCACGCGCGCCACAGCAGCAGCATGTTGCGCGTGTTCCCGCCGCCGACCCAAATGACGTCCTGCCCACCCAAGAACGCGTCGACATCGGGATCGCGCGTCGGGTCGAACAGATCGAGCGTCGCCGGCTCGCACCGCAGCGCTGCAAACGCACGCCGAAAGCGCCGCATCGCACGCGCCGGATCGATCGACGCCGTCGGCACGTAACACACCCGCGGCAGCCGCTTCCCCGACGCGCCGAGCACATACCGCTCCAGCGCCCCAGCCTCGCCGGTGCGCGTAAACCCGCCCCCACCAATCGCGATGATCGTTCTGGTCAGTGCTGCTCTCCACCGATGATGTGCGTGCCGGCCGCCGGCGCTATATCGACGTACCCAGCCGCCGAGCGCCCGAAATCCTCCGGCACCCGCTCGAGCCGCGCAGTCGCGCCGGGCCACCAGAAATGACCCGGCACCGCAACCCGCACCAGATAGTGAATCGAGTGCGCACCGGCGGGCAGATGCGCGAAATATGCCACGACGCGCTCGCGGCTCGCACTGACGTAGTCGGGGGTCCACCAGCGCCACCAGTACCATGCGCCCCAGCCCGCACGGTCGCCGCCCGAACGGTCGACTTGCGAAGCGATAGCGAGGCTCTCGTCGATCGGATCGACACCCGCCGGAAGCGGATCCGTCAACACGACGCGATCGACGTCGTGATCGCTCACGATGCGCACTTCGACGTCGTAGACCGCCCCTTCCGTCAAGGTGAACGCGGCGCCGGGCACTGCCAGACTGAACGCGGCGACGATCGGCTGCGCGTTCGAGAGCCGCACGAACCGGTCGACGCGCAGCCCCGCGTACCGGCCGGCTTGCGCGCCGTAGAGATCGTAGCGCAGCGTGGCCGCGTAGTGGAGCGTGCCGGGGCCGTCCTTCGCGAGGGCGAGATCGCCGGAGGGACGCGGCAACGCGCCGAGCGGGATCGTGTGCGAGAACTGCGTCCGGCGATAACCGAAGAACGAGGTGCGCAGCTGAACCGCACCAATCGCGGCCTGGGCCGAGAAATCAGGCAGCGGGCCTTCGCCGGCCGCGGCGTCTGCAATCGCATCGAGCGAATCCGCGTCGTTTCCGACCCATCCCCAGCTGCCGTCGCGTTCGGTTGCCAGCAAACCCGTCAGGGCCCGGTCGACCAGCTCGGGATCCGCGTGCGTCGCGGCCAGCAATGCGAGAAAGTCGGCTTGGTACCCGCCGAGCGTCGAACGGCTGGTCTCACGGCTGCGATGGATGAGCCGATCGCGCATGGAAATTCCCTCGGCGCGGCACTGCGAAATCCGCACCAATAAGCGCGCCGTCGCTGCAGAATCGTAGCGCGGCTCGTAGGGTCCCTCGCAACCCTTGAGGGCTTCAGGCGGAACCGACGCACCGCTGGCGAGCAGAGCGCCGATCGCGGCCTGGGCGGTGCACCACGGATACGGAGAACAGTGTGGAGGCGGCGGCGTCTGCATGAGCCATGCGGTCACATACCGCTGCAGCGCATCCAGGCGGAGGACGTCGTGCGCGTTTACCAGCTTGGCGCGCGCCAAGGCGCCCAAGACGTTGACCGAGACGCCGGCATCCGAACCCCACTGCGAACCCGGCAGGTCGGAATAACCTCCGTCGTCGTGACCGTACGGCTGCAACGCGCTCAACAGCGTCTGCAACTCCGCGCGCGCCATCGCCGCATCAAGCGGCCGGCGGTACGTTTCATTGAGCATGACGCCGTCGGCCGCGATACGAATACGTGCCGCGAGCGAGCCCGCGGTGGGCGAATCGTCAGCACGGGCGCGCGTGAACGGCGTGAGGATTTCGGGAAACAGCGTGCTCGATAGCGTAAGGTCGAGCCCTCCATGCATCGCCCGTAGAAGCCCCCGCGCGACGATCGGTACGCTGGCCGCCGCGCCCGTTCGTCCCGTCACCGTGACGTGTTCGGTGGTCGCAGTCGTCCGCACCGGCAGCGGGAGTTCGATGCCGTCGTCGGCCGTGCCGAGCGTCACGCCCAGGCGCAATCGCGCGGTGCCGACGGAAAGCGCGGTCGCGCCGATGCGATACGCCTGCGTTTGACCCGCCGCCGGTCCGAATGCGAAGGCAACGGTACGCTTCTGAAGCGAGCCGTCGAGACCCAGCGGGCGGCTGACGTCGGCGAAAAACCGCATCGGGCCGTCGCCGCCGGTGCGATTGCTGACGATCGCGCCCAGCAACGGACGGTCTCCGGGTCGCAGAAACGCCGGGACCGACGGTGTGACCACGAGGGGCTGCGTCGTCTGCAGGCTCGACAAACCCTCGGCCGTGCGCCCTTCGGCGGTCGCCGCGAACACCATCACGTCCCAGGTCGTCACGTTGCCGGGCAAGATGACGTCCACGGTTGCGAACCCGTCCTTGTCGGTCGCAAGGTT
>Ga0182024_10000523_pt1 | contig 99210 bp, 80 predicted proteins | sample P32metaG_FD_120480 | JGI IMG/M metagenome (GOLD analysis project Ga0182024, IMG submission 120480) | Permafrost microbial communities from Stordalen Mire, Sweden - P3-2 metaG (Illumina Assembly) | ecosystem: Environmental > Terrestrial > Soil > Wetlands > Permafrost | place: Sweden: Stordalen... | reverse complement strand
TTTGGCAGGAGGATATTGCAGCCGTCCTCCGAAAGGTACGGATGTGCGGAAAGAAGGTCATGCATACAGCATGCGCCTTTTTGTAGGGTGCGTCAACGATATTGTTGCCGAGCGGTCTGTCCCAAGGCGCCCACAACGTCGTGGGAAATCGTTCATCTCGGGGCGCCGGGTGGACAGAGCGGTCTGTCCCTGCTTTTCGCCCCGTCCACAGTGCTTTACCCCACCCCCAGCGTCTCAATCGACTCCTTCACCGAATCCAGCACCGCCCCTGCCTCACCGCTATCGAGAGGCAGCCGCAACACCCCCGCGGGCGTAAACTGCGCGCCCTCTCTAGACGAAACCAGCGCCATCAACTTCGCAGGATCGATCTTCGCCCCAGGATGAAATTTAATATTCAAGGCGTTCCCCCGCCGGTCGATCGCCTCAATCCCCGCCTTTTGCGCCGCCGACTTCAGCAGCGCGAACCGGACCAGCGTCTCTACCGCCTCCGGCGCAGGCCCATATCGATCCGCCAGCTCCGCCCGAACAATCTCCGCCTGCTCCGGATCCTTCGCATCCGCGACGCGTTTATAAGCCCGCAGCCGTTGATGCTCGTCCGCAATATATTCCGCCGGAATCCGAATATCCAACCCGAGGTTCAGCGCTGAATGCACCTCCACCGGCACCTCGATTCCCTTCAACTCCTGCACCGTTTCTTCCAGCATCTTCAAATACATATCGAATCCAACCGCCTCGATATGCCCGTGCTGCTCGCCTCCCAGCAAATTCCCCGCGCCGCGCAATTCCAAATCCAGCGCGGCGATCTTAAAGCCCGCTCCCAAGTCCGAAAACTCCCGCAGCGCTGCCAGGCGCTTGCGAGCAATTTCACTCAGCTCCGTATCCTGCGGGACCAATAAATACGCATACGCCCTGCGATTCGATCGCCCTACGCGGCCTCGAAGCTGGTAAAGCTCGGAGAGCCCGTGCCGCTCCGCATTCTCGATAATCATCGTGTTCGCCAGCGGAATATCGAGGCCGTTCTCGACAATCGTGGTGCACACAAACACGTCGTATTCATGCCGCATAAAGCCGAGCAGCACCCGCTCCAGCTCCTGCTCGCCCATCTGCCCGTGCCCGATCGCGATCCGGCAATTCGGCACCAGTTCCTGAATCGCCGCCGCCCGCGAGAATATCGATTCCACGCGATTGTGGACAAAATAAACCTGTCCCCCGCGCCCCATCTCCTGCTCGATCGCCTGCTTGACGATCTCCGGATCGTACTTCGCCACCACCGTGTGAATCGCCAGCCGGTCCTTCGGAGGCGTCTCGATCACGCTCATATCGCGAATCCCCAGCAGTGACATGTGCAGCGTCCGCGGAATCGGCGTCGCGCTCATGGTCAATACGTCCACGTTCTTGCGGATCTGCTTCAGCCTCTCTTTGTGCCGAACGCCAAACCGCTGCTCTTCATCGACAATCAGCAGCCCGATATCCCGAAACTCGACGTCTTTCGACAACAGCCGATGCGTGCCAATGGCCACGTCGATCCGCCCCAGCGCCAGCTCGTCGATCCCGACTTTGATTTCCTTGGGGCTCTTGAAGCGCGAAAACATCGCGATGTTGACCGGAAACGCCGCAAACCGCCGCTTGAACGTCTCAAAATGCTGAAAGGCCAGCACCGTCGTCGGAGCCAGAACGGCAACCTGTTTCCCGTCTCCCAGCGCTTTGAACGCCGCTCTCATCGCCACTTCTGTCTTTCCGAATCCAACGTCGCCGCACAACAATCTGTCCATCGGATGAGGCGACTCCATGTCGCGCTTGATCTCCTTGACCGCGCTCAATTGATCTTTCGTCGACGTGTATTCGAACGCATCTTCGAACTCGCGCTGCCAGTTCGAGTCGCTCGAAAACGAAAATCCCTCGGCCATCCGACGCTCGGCGTAGAGCTTCAACAGCTCGTCCGCCATATCGCGCATCTTCGTCTTGACGCGAGTTTTTCGCGCCGTCCAAGTCGCCCCACCCAGCCGATCCAGCGGCGGCCCTTGCTCCCCCGCGCCGCGATATTTTTCGACGAGGTCCATCCGTGTCAGCGGAACGTACAGTTTCGATTCGCCGGCGTATTCGAGCAGCATAAAATCGCCCTTCTGCTCGCCCTGTACGATCTCGCGCAGCCCCAAAAACCGCCCGACGCCGTGCGTCACGTGGACCACGTAATCGCCCGGCTTCAAATCCGCCAGATCGGCCGCAAACGCCGACAGCTGCCCCTTGGTCAGGCTCGGCCGAGCCACCAGATCCGACGGATCGAACAAATCCTCAGACCCGATGAACGCAATCTTCGCGTCAGGAAAAGTAACCCCGCGCCGCACGAGGCCCTTGATCAGATATGTGCTAGCCACCGGCCCGGCGAGATACGCGCGCTCCGCCAGATAAGGCGAAGCCGCCTCATTCGGCGCCAGTCCTAAACTGAACGGCACCGAATACTCGCGCAGAATATCGGCCAGCCGTTCGAGTTCCCCATTCGACGGAGCAAAGAACGCGACCCGATAGCCCTGTTCCACCATGGTCTTCGCTTCCGCCACGGCCACTTGCATCGACCCATGAAACGCCAACGAAGGTCGCGTGGCCATGTGCGCCGCGCTGCCATCGAGGTCGAGCTCGCGCAGCGAAACCATCACCGGCTGCCCCGCACGGCCGCCCGCCGCGTTGGCGGTGTCAGCCCCCAAATGGAACCCCGACAGTAATGGAGGGGATATTTCCTCCCACCGCCAAAAATACCCAGCCGAATCCGGATGCTGATCGAGCCTCTTCCACAACCTCTCCGCTGCCAGCTGCACCTGTTCCGGCTCATCGATCATCACCAGCGCGCCCGACGCCAGGTCGAGCAGCGAGTGCTCCGGCTCCATCTGTACAGGCTCTGATAAAGGCAGCACCTGCGCCTCGCTGATCTTCATCACACTGCGCTGCGTCTCAACCTCAAACCTTCGGATCGACTCAATCTCATCGCCGAAAAATTCGATGCGCAGCGGACGCGTGCTCTCCGCCGGAAACACGTCGAGAATCCCTCCGCGAATCGAATACTCGCCCACCATCTCCACCGGCTCGCGCCGTTCATAACCGATCGATTTAAGATGCTCTTCCAGAGCATCCAAAGGAATTTCTTCGCCCACCGCCAGCGTCAGCGTAAGCCTCCGGTAATAATCCGGAGCCTGCGTCCGCAGCAGCATCGAAGGCGCCGGAACCACGGTCAAAGGCACCGTCCCCGAACTCATCCGCCACAGCCCGATCGCTCTCTGCTCGACGATTTCTTTATGCGGCGCGACGTTCTGTCCAGGCAGCACATCGAGCGCCGGAACCATCTGCGGCCTCCCGACCTCCGCGCGCGAAATCAGCAGATCGAAAAACGTCGCGATCAGTTCGCTAAGCGCCTCGGCATGCTGATTGTTATCCGAAACCACCAGCATCGGCCGTTCCGTCACCTGCCACAGCAGCACGAGGTAAAGAGCCTTCGCCGTCGGCGTCAACCCCGCGAGAGAAAACGGACCAGCCTCGCGCCGTACCAGTTTTGCCGCCAGATCCTGAAACGCCTGGTCGCGACTGAGCGTGTGAAAAAGGTCGCGAACCGCCGGATGTGTCATCGCATGGCCACCGATGTGGCGTACGCACTCGTGCGTGCCGCGTCGACACTCGTGTCGATGCAGGGCTTGCGCGAGAATTTCACCGCTTTAAAAGCTCTTCCACGATATTCGTCGTTGAAAATCCCGGCTCCAGCGCCAGCGCCATCACCTTGCCGCCCGCCGCCTCCACTTCCTCGCGCCCGGCGATGAAGTGCGCCCAGTCCGCCCCTTTGATGAGGATATCCGGCAGAACTTCGGCGATCAGCTCCCGCGGGGTATCCTCGTCGAACAGCGTGACGGCGTCTACCGCCTCCAGCATGAGCGCCATCCGAGCCCGCTCGTTTTCCGAAATCAGAGGCCGGGTTGGCCCCTTCAGCCGCGCTACGCTACAATCGGTATTGAGCGCTAGAATCAGCAAATCGCCCAGCGAACGGGCTTTTTCCAGTAGCCGGATGTGGCCCGGATGCAGGATGTCATAGCAGCCGTTAGTGAAAACGACGGTCTTTCCGTCTCGGCGCCACCCGGTGCGAGCCTGCACCAGGGCAGGGCGGTCATAGAAAATTCCCATGTGTCGATATCATTATTGTAGAGGTAGAATATAGCCAGCATGTTTTCGCCGCACCAGAACCTGAGCGATCACGTCAACCGCAACATCGTCCGCAGTGAGATCGAGGGCGGCGTGTACCTCAAAGACCTGCCCGACGAGAGCACTCTCGAAGTGGTCACTCAGAATCGCGGCTATACGCTCATTCTGCGCCAGGACGGCCTCGCGCTGATCTCCGGCCATCCCGAGTTCTGCCCCGAGCCGACGCTGGTAAGAATCAGCGGCTGCAACTGGGGCGGCTCCATGCTGAAGTCGGCCTACCTGGGTCGCGGCATGCATCTGGAATACCGTCATCCGAATTATCGCGGCCCTATCGTGACGTCCCCCATCGTCGACATCCGCCTCCGCGCCGTCGCCGCCTAAGCTATAGTGGTTAGCCGTGAACGACAAAATCTGGACCATCCTTGCGATCCCGGCGCTCCTCCTCATCGGGGCCCTCTATGGCTATTGGATCGGCACGCTCGGCAAGCGGAATTCCTGGCCCGCTCGCAAGGTAGTGCTTCTTTCATATAACCCGTTCCTGGTGATCTGGATCGTCCTGTTTATCGCGCGAGATTTTGGTCTCCATCTCGATAAATGGCTGATATTAGCAGCGATGGCAGCAGCGGTTCCATCTCTGCTTGTGGCCGCCAGGCGTGCAGGAATCCCGTTCAAATCCGCCTTCTTCAGCCACCCACCGGCAGTCACTGGAAAAAACGATCTTTCGATTCGCTAACCAACAAACATTTTTATCGCTTTCTTCTTTGCGACTTAGCGCCTTTGCGTGAAGGTCTTCGTGTTTCCCCCGCGTACCCTCCAATCAGAAGGAGTCCTCACCAGGCTTCTTCTACAGCTTTTTTCCTGCGCAGGAAAATGTCGTATTACGGTGGAGCTGAGCTTTCGGAGCCCGTGAAACGGCTTGCGGTGTCAACTATACGTATGGTGCCGACGGAAGGAAATTGGGATCGATCCTATAAAGCCAAGGGAGAGTGGAGAAGATTCTGCTAGCCGCACCCTGAGTAGCTTCAGAGAGCTGTGCATCCAACGACTGATGGAAATATCGGATAACCGTGAGTTCTTAATTAAGGACAATAGCCGAGCCGGGGCCCCATCCTAGAGACAGCTCGATCCATTCAGCGGCCTGGTGAAACTCCGGGCCGCTCACGACAATCCGTACAGCCGTACTGTCTTTATGGAACCCCGACAGTAATGGAGGGGATACGCAGGCCTATCCAAGTTTCGGCGCCACCGCCCGCAGCAATTTGATCAACGTATCCTTCACCCTCGCCCCCGCTTCAAGAACTTCTTCGTGCACGAGTTTCTGAGGCAGAATCCCCGCCGCCGCGTTGGTGACGCACGAAATCGCCAGCACCTTCATCCCCCGATGGTTCGCCACGATGGCTTCCGGCACCGTCGACATCCCGACAAGATCCGCGCCGATCGTGCGCATGTACCGGATCTCCGCCGGAGTCTCGTAGCTCGGCCCGGGAGTCGCCGCATAAACGCCCTCTTCAAGAATGATCCCCAACTCGTGACCCGCACGCTTCGCGATCTCCCGATACTCTTTCGAATACGCTTCCGTCATGTCGGGAAATCGGGGCCCCAGCAAATCGTCGTTGGGCCCGGTCAGCGGATTCGTCCCCAATAAATTAATGTGATCCGAAATCAGCACCAGGTCGCCCGGCCGGTATTTTTCGTTGATGCCACCGGCCGCATTGGTCAGCACGATGCTCTTCACGCCCCGCCGGTACAATTCGGAAATTCCGAACGTCACCTGTTGCGAAGAATAGCCTTCATAAAGATGCGCCCGGCCCGCCAGCACGATCACCTGCGTGCTTTCGATGCGCCCTTCGACCAGCTTGCCCGCATGGCCAACGGCGGTCGACACAGGCCAACCCGGAATCGCCGAATAAGGGGTCTCCACACGGCCGTCCAGGGTGTCCGCGAACGCGCCCAACCCACTTCCAAGTACGACGCCGATCACACCAGCATCCCCGCAATGCAAGCCGACATGAAGTTCGCCATGGTTCCGCAGGCCACCGCTTTCATACCCAGCCGGGCCAGATCCGATTTGCGCGTCGGAGCCAGCGCACCGATGCCGCCTACCTGAATCGCCACCGAGCTCAGATTCGCGAAGCCGCACAACGCGTAGGTCGCGATAATGAACGACCGCGGGTCGATGTTGGCTTTAATCGTTCCCAGGTTGATGAACGCCACAAATTCATTCAGGATCAGACGCGTCCCCAGCAGATTTCCGATGGACGCGCAGTCGTTGTATTTCACGCCCAGCAGCCACGCCATCGGTGCGAACACGTGGCCCAGAATATCCTGCGCCGAGGAAGGCACCCACGCCATGTGGTTCATTCCGTGAATTCCTTTTAAAATGCCATTCACCATCGCGATCAAACCGACAAAAGCAATCAGCATCGCGCCGACATTCAACGCCAGTTGCAACCCGTCCGACGCGCCGCGCGAAGCCGCATCGATGATGTTCACGCCAGGCTTTTCCACTTCAATCTTGATCGAGCCGAGCGTTTCCGGCACCTGCGTTTCCGGCACCAATATCTTCGCCAGCATCAATGTGGCCGGCGCCGTCATGATTACGGCGGTCAACAAATGGCGGATCTCCACGCCCGCGATCAGAACGTATGCCGCCATGGTCGCGCCCGAGACATGAGCCATCCCGCTGGCCATCACCGTGAACAACTCGCTCTGCGTCAACCCGGCCAGAAACGGACGAATCGTCAACGGGGCTTCGGTCTGCCCCATGAAGATGCTGGCCGCGACGTTGGTCGATTCCGCGCCACTGGTGGCGAACACGCGCTGCATCAGCACCGCCATGCCACGCACGAAAATCTGCATCACGCCGAGGTAATAGAGAATCGCGAAGAAGGACGCGATGAAGATGATGATCGGCAAAACCTGGAAAGCAAAGATCACTCCGAACTGGTCGTTCTTCACGCCCAGCTTGTCGCCGAACAGAAACTTGCTTCCTTCCACCGCATAGCCCAGCATGTGGTTGACGCCGTTGCTGGCGGCCTGGAAAACATACCCGACGTTGGTTCGAAGAACAAGAAATGCGAAGCCGAATTGCAGCCCGAGTCCCCAGAATAGCACCCGGGGTTTAATCGCGCTGCGATTGGTGGAGAACAAATAAGCGACTAAAACGATGACGACCAGGCCCAGAAGGCCCGTGAATCTTTCCATCGTCGAAGGGTATCAGATTCAGTCACCCTACCTGTTTGGTGGCGGAGGAGGCGGGGGCTTCGGCGGCGGCGGGACGTGCGGCCAGCTCTCCCTGAAATCGTCTGAGGCCATCAGGCGGCCCTTCGCTCGTAGCGTTCGTACACGAGTTGAGCCCACTTTTCAATTCGCGGAACATCGTAGGGCGCTTCGACGCTGCCTGTCTCCGACGCGCTGCTCTCCTGCTTTTGCAGCGCGTCGAGTTGCGCTTCGGCATCGTCGTCACCCCAGTGATACCAGAGCCGCTCATAGCCAGAGTGAAGCTCATTCCACGACGAATGAAGCTTTGCCATCGTCGCAGCCTTACGGTCTAGCCCAACGGCAATCGAATACCCGCTAAGAGCCGCGGAGATGGCTGACGTTACGAGCGGAAACCAGAAAGATGTGCGGGCTGCCACAGTTGCGGCCGCGCCCGAGGAGAGCAGGAAACTCAATCCTGTAATGACTTGCTTGTTCCTGGTGTAGTATGCCGCCAGATCGCCGAAGTAAAGGGAACGGACCTCAGCCTCGACCATCTTTTCCCAAATACCATTGACTTGGCCTTCGGTAAGCATAAGGACCATCCATCCGTTCCTATTTTACCGCCAATTATCCGACGACTTCGAGAATCAACTCCCGCTCTTCCGGAGCCGTACCCGAAATGCGGAATGCGTCTTCGACCAGCTGCGCCGCGTCTTCCACGCGCTCGTCGCCCGTATAGTACAGCCGGCACAGCACACCGTTGGAGTCGATTTTCTGGCCGACCTTTACCTCCAGAATCACGCCCACGGCCGGGTCGATGGAATCTTCCTTCATGTCGCGGCCCGCGCCGATCATGGAGGACGCCTGGCCGATCAGCTCGGCATCGATGGCCGTCACGTAGCCAGCCCGAGGCGAGGAAATTTCGCGCGCGCCGGTCGCGTTCGGCAGCAGTTCGAAACGATCCAGCACCTGCGGATTGCCACCCTGCGCGGCGATCACTTCTTTTAATTTCCGGTAGCCCGACCCGTCCAGCAGCTTCTTGGTCGCCAGTTCCCGCGCTTCGTCGAGCGTCGCGACGATTTTTCCAAGATAGATCATGCGAGCGGCGAGTTCCAGCGACAGTCGCGTCAAATCCGTCGGCCCGACGTTTTGCAGCGTCTGCGAAACTTCCATCACTTCGAGCGCATTGCCGATGGCATAGCCGAGCGGCTGATTCATATCGGTGATGAGCGCCTGCACGCGCTTGTCGAGACGGCGTCCGATGCCCACCATCATCTGCGCGAGGCGCCGCGCGTCCACCTGCCGCTTCATGAACGCGCCCGCGCCGACCTTTACATCCAGCACCAGCGCGTCGAGGCCCGCTGACATTTTCTTCGACATGATCGACGACGCGATCAGCGGAATCGATTCGACCGTCGCCGTCGCATCGCGCAGCGAATACAGTTTGCCGTCGGCCGGAGCCACCTGCGGCGTTTGCCCGATGAAAGCGAGTCCGGTTTGCGCCAGCTGCGCGCGAAATTCGTCGATCGTAAGGTTGGTGCGGAAGCCGGGAATGGATTCCAGCTTGTCCAGCGTCCCACCGGTATGCCCCAGCGCGCGCCCGGAAATCATGGGCACAATCACGCCCGCCGCGGCGGCCAGAGGAGCCGAAATGAGGCTGGTTTTGTCGCCCACGCCGCCGGTGGAGTGCTTGTCCACCTTCATGCCGGGGATCGACGACAGGTCGATGTGCTCGCCCGAACCGATCATGCGATCGGTCAGCGCGCTCACTTCCCGATCGGTCATCCCGGAGAAAAACGTCGCCATCAAAAAGGCCGACATCTGGTAATCAGGGATGGCTCCGCTGGTATAACCGTCAACTAAAAAAGCGATTTCTTGGACAGACAGCTCTTCGCCGTCCCTCTTGCGATGGATCAGGTCGACAGTTCGCATTAAGACTCTGAGAGTAGCATCTTATTTAGCTGAAAGTAAAGGAGTATCATGTGGATATATGCTGTCGATCGAACTGGACCCGGAGATTGAACGGCGCTTGTCAGAACTCGCCAAACGGTGCGGCAAGACAAAGGCCGATTTTGCGCGGGAGCTACTCGAGGATGATATCGACGATATCTATAAAGCAGAAGCTCGCCTTGCCGACCCACAGCCAACCCTGACTCTCGATCAAGTGCGGAAAGAACTTGGTCTGGACGATTGAATTTGACCCGCGGGCAGCCAGGCAGCTCAAGGAACTTGACCGCGCGGTTCAGCGCGAAATAAGCGCCTACCTCCGCAATCGCATTGCGGGCGCGGATAGCCCACGACGTTTTGGAAAGCCTTTGCGAGGCGCCAAGTTCGGACTATGGCGCTACCGCGTGCGCGATTACCGAATCATCTGCCGGCTGCAGGACGACCGACTTGTCGTTCTGGTTATCGAGGTCGGACACCGAAGCACGATTTACGACGGTTAGTCGGGTACGTCGATTTCGAGGGGGAGCCATTCCTCGGCGATCCTGCGGCTCTCTTCTGCGTTCCCAAGGTAGCCTGCTTTCAATTGTTCCGCCAGGCTCTCCGGCGGAAGGTCGGACGGCTCGATCACAGCTTTAGTATACGAGCGCAGCCTAGGACAGCATCCTTTTCCCCTGCCGCGCGTAGTCTATGCTGCTGATTGCCAGGAATGCCAGCACGCACCATTTGCCGATCTCGGGGAGAATCATCGGCAGAAATCCGCCCAAATGCCCGACTAATGCCACGATGTAGCAGATCTGCGCCACGGTGCTTGATTTGCCCCACCACGATGGCGGGAACTCGGCCTTCTTTTTCGAGAACAGCAGCACGCCGGCGGCGAATAATAGAATGACGACGTCGCGGCCCAGCACCAGCGCGGCCAGCCACCATTCCATCGCGCCGTCGAGCGCCAGCACCAGGAAGCTACCGCTCAAGAGCAGTTTGTCGCCGATGGGGTCAAGCAGGGCTCCCAGCCTCGACTGCGCGTTCCAGCGGCGCGCAATCCAGCCGTCGACGCCGTCGGTGATGCCGCTGAGCAGGAACCAGATCAGCACGGCTCCGTATTCGCGACGCCACATCAGCCAGAAGATGTAGGGGGCCAGCACCAGCCGCGCGGCGCTAAGAATATTGGGAACGTATTTCATATGTGGCGCATGCACTCGTGCATGCCGCGTCGAGACTCTTCTCGACGCTGGCCGTGCATCGACACGAGTGTCGACGCGGCACGCCAGGGGCGTGCGCCACAAGCTCGCCATGGAACCCCGACAGTCATGGAGGGGATTACGAAACCAGTGCATGCGCGACGCGCGTCGCCAGTTGATCGAAGCTCAGGATTTCGTAGAGCGTCGGGTCCTGCATGATGCGGTTCACCAGCGCGAAATGCATCGCGTGGCCGGCTTTTTCCGCGATGACGTGGCCCAACAGAGGCTTTCCGATCAACGCTAAGTCCCCGATGAGATCCAGCGCTTTATGCCGGCAGCACTCGTCGGGGTAGCGCAGGCCGCCCGGATTCATCACCGATTCGCGATCGAAGCAGACCGCGTTTTCGAGCGACGCGCCACGGATGAGGCCCATGTTGCGCATCTGGTCCAGTTCGTATTCAAAACCGAAGGTGCGCGCCGGCGCGATCTCCGCTGCGTAGCGCTCGGGCGTCACTTCAATGTCCAGCACTTGCCGTCCCACCAGGGGATGAGGGAAGAAAACGTCGCAGGTGAGCAGGAAGCGGTCGGAGGGAAGGATGCTGATTTTCTTGTCGCCCAGTTCGACCGAAACGGGCCGCCGGATGCGGAGATAACGCCTCAATTTGCGCGAATACTTGATGCCCGCGGCGCGAATCAGGTCCACGAAGGGCCGCCCGCTCCCGTCCAGAATCGGCACTTCCAGGTTGTCGATCTCGACGTACGCATTGTCGACGCTCATGCTGTAGAACGTGCTCAACAGGTGCTCGGTGGTGGAAATCAGGACGCCTTGCCGCATCAGGCTGGTGGCGTAGCTGACCTTTTGCACATGGCGCCAACTAGCGGGAATCGTGAAGCCGTCGAGGTCGGTGCGGACGAAAACGATGCCTGTGGAAGGAGGGGCGGGGAGGATACGGATCCGGACTGGAACACCCGAATGCAGTCCTACGCCGACTGCCTCGACTGGCCGTTGAACAGAAGTTTCAAAGCGCAAGAGTTAGTGTAACAATCTCAGGCCGATTTTGCTAGGCCCATGATTAAAAAAGACTTGCGATCTTTCGATTGTGTCTGTTTGGACACAGGTCCAAGTTAGGGTGTGGTGATTTTGCACTGGCGTTATACTGGTGAGTCCAGTGTCGCGCCTCTTTCTGATTGATTCGTTTGGGTTCATCTTTCGCGCCTATCACGCGAGGGCCCGGTCGGGCGCGCCGCCGATGCGAACGGGTTCCGGTACGTCTACCGAGGCGATTTACATCTTCCACAATATGGTGCGGCGGCTGATCGCGAAGGAGAAGCCGGAATACCTGGCGGCGATTTTTGAATCTGAAGGCCCGACGTTTCGCGACGAGGCGTTTGCCGAGTATAAAGCGAATCGCACGGAGACTCCTCCGGATCTGCTGGAGCAGATTCCGTGGATTCGAAAAACTTTGGAAGCGATGAGGATTCCGGTGCTGGAGTTTCCGGGGTTCGAGGCCGACGACGTGATTGGCACGCTTTCGAAACGCGGTATCGAGCAGCATGTCCAAGAAGTGATTATCGTTTCGAGCGATAAAGATATGTTGCAGCTGGTGAACGATCGAGTGCGCATGTTGAATCCGATGAAAGACGACATGGTGTACGACGCCCAAGCGACCGAGGCGTTCATGGGCGTGCGGCCGGATCAGGTGGCCGATCTTCTTGCGCTGAAGGGCGATACTGTCGACAACATTCCCGGCGCGCCCGGTATCGGCGATAAAGGGGCGAAGGATCTGATTGTGCGCTTCGGATCGGTCGAGAACGCGATGGAGCACGCGGCTGAGGTGGAGCGGCGAACGTATCGCGAAAGTTTGCAGAACAATCGCGAGCAAATTCTCTTAAGCAAGAGGTTGGCGACGATTCATTGCGATGTGCCCATCGAGTGGTCCTTGGAATCGGTTGCCGTACAGAAGCCCGACGTGAACGAGCTGCGCGACCTGTATAAAACGCTCGAATTCTCGAGCCTGTCGCGCGAGCTGGCTCCGGCGGAAAAGCCTGCGGCGGAGCGCGATTACGCGACGATCGAGGATCTTGATGCATGGCTGTCTGAAAATCCGGATGAGATTGCCGTCGCGGTCGGCGATGTGATGGAACAGGCTGTTTTCGGGCTTTGCGCGAAGCCCGGCGTCGCACGGACCGTCGTGGTGGACGCGATTCCCGCACGCGCGAGCATCGCGCACGACATAAAGAATCTGCTGCGGCGGTTCGAAGATGCACCGTCGCTGAAGCACGATGTGATGTTGTACGGATTTCTACTGTCGGCCGATCCCGGCGGCTGTTCCCTGCCTCAGCTGGCGCAAAAATATCTGGAACAATCGCTCGAAGCCGATCCCGCGAGCCATGCCGATGCGACGTTCGCGCTGTTCAAAAAGCTGCGGCCGGAAGTGGACACGCTGGGGCTCGGGGAGCTTTATGAGATCGTCGATCTGCCGCTGGTGCGCGTGCTGGCGAGGATGGAAGAGACGGGCATTCGCGTCGATCCGGATCAGCTCAAGGTGATGAGCGGGCGGATGGAAGAGGAAATTTCGGTTCTTTCCAGCGCTATTTTCGAGCTGGCCGGGCATCCCTTCAACATCAATTCGCCGCAACAATTGGGCAAGGTTTTGTTCGAAGAGATGAATCTGGCGAAGAAGGGCAAATCCGTCTCGACGGCGGCGGATGTGCTGGAAGGGCTGGAGCATCCGATCGCGGCAAAGATTCTGGAGTATCGTCAACTGGCGAAGCTGAAGGGGACTTACGTCGACGCGCTGCCCCTGCTGATCGATCCGGCGACGGAGAGGCTGCATACCACATTCAATCAGGCGGGCGCGGCGACGGGACGGCTCTCTTCGTCGAATCCGAATCTGCAAAATATTCCGATCCGCACGGAGCTGGGCCGCGAAATTCGCGCGGCGTTTGTTCCGCAGCGTGGATGGAAGCTGATTGTCGCCGATTATTCGCAAATCGAGCTGAGGCTGCTGGCGCACATGTCGCGCGATGCGGTTTTGCTCGACGCGTTTTTGAACGGCGAGGATATTCATACCCGCACGGCAGCCGAGGTGTTCGGCGTGCCTCCGCTGATGGTGACTTCCGAGCACCGGCGCAACGCGAAAGCGGTGAATTTCGGCATCGTCTACGGGCAGACTCCGTTTGGGTTGTCGCAATCGCTGGGGATCGATCGGAAGGAAGCGGAGCAGTATATTCGCGCCTATTTCGAACGCTACTCGGGCGTCAGGCGCTGGCTGGACCTGACGATCGCGGACGTGCGGCGAACGGGGGTTTCGGTGAATTTTTTCGGGCGTCGTCGTCCGATTCCGGATATGAACAGCCGCAATCCCAACGCGCGCAATTTTGCCGAGCGGACGGCGGTGAACACGCCTCTGCAAGGCGCGGCGGCGGATTTGATCAAGCTCGCCATGATCCGGATCGACGAAAAATTGCGTGGGATGCAGGCCAAGATGCTGTTGCAGGTTCACGACGAGCTGGTGCTGGAAGCGCCTCCGGAGGAAGTGGAGGAAGTGGCGGCGCTGGTGAAATCGGCGATGGAGGGCGTGAAGAAGCTGGAAGTGCCTTTGCTGGTGGACATCGGGTCGGGCGAGAATTGGCGGGACGCGAAGTAGGGGAAAGACAATATTTGGCCGCCGATGAACGCGGATGAACACCGATAGCTACCATTGAAACTCGTTTACGGGTAGAATTAACCAACACGGCGTGTTTTATTTACGGTCACTCCCGGGTCTGGTTGCGATTTCGATTTTAGGGTTTTCTCAAGATAAAGCTCCCGAAATTACTTCGCGCGATACACCTACCACTTTCAGCTCCAAAGTGAACCTGGTGATGGTTCCGGTGGTGGTGCGCGATGCCAAGGGCAAAGCCATCGGCACGTTGAAGAAAGAAGATTTTCAGCTTTTCGACAAAGGGAAGCCGCAGACCATCGCGCGATTCGCCATTGAAAAATCGGATGGGCGCGTGGTGCCGATGGAAGTGACCGCCGATCCGGGCGCGGAAAAAGCTCCGGAGGGTCCTCCGCCGGCGAGCCGGTTTACCGCCTATCTGTTCGATGACATGCATACGTCGTTTGGCGATCTGGCGCAGGCCCGGGTGGCGGCGGCGAAGCATCTGGCAACCGCGCTCAAAGGGGCCGATCGCGCGGCGATTTTTACCACGTCGGGGCAGAATGCACTGGACTTTACCGACGACCGGGAGAAGTTAGAGGAGACGATGAACCGCATCACTCCGCGGTCGCGCCTGTTGCACACCGGGACCGATTGTCCGGACGTCACCGATTACATGGCGGACCGGATCATCAATCTGAGCGATCCGATAGCGACGAATGCCGCTGCGCAGGAAGCGCTGGCCTGCGGCGCCGCCATGTCGATGTCAGTGGCGACGGCGCTGGCGCAGGCCGCGGCGAGCCGGGTGTTGAGCATCACCGATGGAGACGCGCAGATTACTCTCCAGACGCTGAAAAGCTCCGTGCAGAGATTGGCGGCGATGCCGGGACAGAGGACCGTCGTGCTGGTTTCCCCGGGATTCCTGGTGACCATCAATCACCGGACGGACGAAATCGACGTGATCGACCGGGCCATTCGCTCCAATGTGACCATCAGCACGCTGGACGCGCGCGGGCTCTACACCATCGTGCCGGGCGGCGATGCGAGCACGGCTTCCTCCAGCCTGGTGGCTACCAATAACAGGGCGAGGTATCAGAGCGAGTCCGCTCTGGCCGCCGCCGACGTGCTGGGCGAGCTGGCCGACGGAACCGGCGGGACGTATTATCACAACAGCAACGATTTGCAGGAAGGATTCCGGCGCACCTCCGAGGCTCCGGAGTTTATGTACGTGCTGGGCTTCGCGCCGCAGAATCTGAAATTCGACGGAAGTTTTCACGCGCTGAAGGTGACGGCAAAGGACACACGAGGCGTCACGTTACAGTCGCGGCGCGGCTACTATGCGCCTCGTCACGCCAACGATCCGGCCGAGGACGCGAAGGAAGAAATTCGCGTGGCCTTGTTTTCGCGCGATGAGATGTCGGATTTTCCGGTGGATGTGCACACGCAGTTTTTCAAGGCGACCGATAAAAATGCGCGATTATCGGTACTGGCGCACGTGGACCTGAAGCATATCCGCTTTAAGAAATCCGAGGGACGCAACCGGAACACGCTCAGCATAGTGGCCGCCGTGTTCGACCGCAACGGGATTCTGGTGGGCGCGATTCAGAAGGACGTGGAGATGCGGTTGAAGGAAGAAACGTTCGACGCCAGGCTGGCGGCGGGCGTGTCCATGAAAACCAGCTTCGATGTTGCGCCGGGGAGTTACATTATCCGGCTGGTGGTGAGGGATACCGAAGGGCAAATGATGGCGGCGCGCAATGGCGTTGTCGAGATTCCATAAGCGTTGGGGAGGGATCCATGAAGATTTTCAGCAGCTTCCTTTTTTGGGCGATGTACTCGGCGGCGCAACAGCCCGCATCACCTCAATCAACACCGCCTCAGGCTTATCCGGCGGATCCGAACGCCGTCATCCGCGTGGAAACCAACGTGGTGCTGGTGGATGCGGTGGTGACCGATAAAAAGGGCAACTATGTTCGCGACCTGAAGCAGAAGGATTTCAAGGTTTACGAGGACGGCAAGGAGCAGTCGATCAAGAGCTTCTCGTTCGAAGCCGACCCGGCGTCGCCCTTGAATTCGCAGCCGCGCTACCTGGTGCTGATGTTCGACAACTCCACCATGAATTTCGGCGACCAGGCGATCGCGCGCAAGGCTGCGGCGAGTTTCATCGATTCCAACGCCGGGCCCAACCGGCTGATGGCGATCGCCAATTTCAGCGGCGGCTTGCAGATCACCCAAAATTTCACCAGCGACGTGGCGCGGCTGAAGGCGGTAGTCTCAGGCACCAGCATTGCGATGGGCCCCACGGCCAACGACTCGCGTCCAGGCGGCCTCGGAAGAGCGGCGGGAAATTTCGGCGCGCGCAACATGATCCTGGCGATCCGCGACCTGGCGAGGGATTTGAAGACCATCCCGGGGCGCAAGACGCTGGTGCTGCTGACGGCCGGCTTCCGCGTGACGCCCGAGCTGCTGAGCGATGCGACCGCGACCATCGACATGTGCAACCGGTCGAACGTCGCGATTTATCCCATTGATGTTCGCGGACTGGTCGCGCCGGCGGCGTGGCTACAGATTCCGGACGCGCCGGCCGTGGATGCGAATGCGTCTCCGTTTAAGAATGTCGTGTACCAGGTGGCTGGAAGAGGCGGCACCACCGGCGGCGGGTCGACGGGCGGCAGCACCGGCGGAGGATCGACCGGCGGATCGACCGGCGGCGGACGAGGCGCGCCGGGCAGCACCGGAGGAGGGTCGACCGGCGGCACGGGACGCGGCAGCACGGGCAGCAGCGGAAATACGGGCACGTCGGGCAGATCCGGCAGCGGCGGCGGGGGACCGAACGTCAACGCGACGCCGACAAGGCCGACGACTGCTTCGCGCGCGCTGGTACCGAGAATCCCGGATAGCGCGCTCAACAATCAGGAGATCATGTACATGCTGGCCGACGGCACCGGCGGCTTCGTGATCGTGAATACCAACGACCTGCTGGGCGGCATGGAAAAAATCGCCAAGGAGATGAACGAGTTTTATCTCATCGGCTATACGCCTCCGGGCGCCGAGGACGGCCGGGAAGTCTGCCACACCATTCACGTGAAGGTGGATAAGGGCGGCGACAACGTGCGCGCGCGCACCGGATACTGCACGGCGAAGCTGAAGGACGTTCTCGCCCAGACGCAGACCGAGAAGACGCTCGAAAATCGCGCCGCGGCGCCGCAGGCCGGCAATGTGGCGGCCACCATGCAGGCTCCGTACTTCTTCACTGGAGCGAACGTGGCGCGGGTCAACGTGGCGATGGAGCTTCCGGCGTCGTCCATCAAGTTCGATAAGGAAAAAGGCAAGCTGCGGTCGTCGCTGAACGTGCTGGGGGTCGCGTATAAGAAGGATGGTTCCGTGGGCGCGCGCTTCAGCGATACGGTGAAAATCGAATACGAGAATCAGAAAGAGGTCGAGGAGTTCCAGGGGAAAGTCTATCATTACGAGAATCAGTTCGACGTGGCGTCTGGCGAATACAATCTCAAGGTCGTGTTCAGCGCGGGCGGCGAAAACTTCGGAAAAGTCGAGCAGCCTTTGGTGGTGGATCCCTACGACATCAAGAAATTCAACATCAGCGCGCTGGCGCTGAGCACTCACTTCCAGAAGGTGAGCGACTCGGATCCGCGTCTGGAGACGGCTCTGCTCGAAGACCGGACCCCTTTGATCGCGGAAGGCTTTCACGTGATTCCGGCCGGTTCGGCGAAGTTCAAGAAGACGGATAAAGCCGCGATGTACTTCGAAATTTACGAGCCCGGGCTGGTCGATGCGCAACCGCCGAAGGATTTGGCGGTCGGCCTGCAAATCCGCGTGTTCGACGCCAAAGGAGCCGCGAAGTCCGATTCGGGCGGCTTCCGCATTCCGGTTCCCGAAAAGGGCGGCAATCCCCAGATTCCGTTCGCGGCGCAAATCCCTGTGGCCACGCTCGATCCGGGGTTGTACAAAGTGGAAGTGAGCGCGGTCGACAGTTTGAAGAACACCTTCGTGCGGACGGCGATTTTCGAGGTGCAGTAGGCTTCTCGTCTATCCGCATGCTTACGCATGGCGGTTCCGCTCGTCGAAAGATGGGAATCGCGAGCTAAACGGAGCCGCGACCAGCAGGAGCGGACACGGGCGCCACGCGCCAGTGAGAAGTGCGTCGCGCGGTAAACCTGCGCGATGCGTTACCGTTGTCTTCATCATGATGGTGACGCTGCTGTTGTTCAGTTTGCTGGCGGACGAGGGGATGTGGCCGTACAACCAGTTCCCCACCGACGCGGTGAACACGAAATACAAATTTCAGGCCACGGCGGAGTTCCTCGACAACCTGCGGCTCGCCTCCGTCCAGATCGGCGGCGGAACGGGATCCTTTGTTTCTCCCAACGGACTGATTCTCACCAATCAGCACCTGGTTTCCAGCTGCCTGGGCGATCGCGTGAAAGACGGGTTTTACGATGCGGCGGAGCTGAAATGCCCCGCGTTGTCGGCGAACGTTCTGCTGAGCATTGAAGATGTGTCGGCGAAAGTAAAGGGCACGCTCGCGCAACGCACCGTGGCCATCGAGAAGATCGAAAAAGAGTGCACCAGTAAGTGCTCCGTGGTGAAATTGTTTTCGGGCGGCCGGTACGATCTGTACAAGTACAAATCGTACGGAGACGTCAGGCTGGTGTTCGCGCCGGAGGTTCAGGTGGCATTTTTCGGACGCGAGCGCGACAGCATCACCTACCTTCGCTATGGCCTGGACGCGGCATTTGTTCGCGCCTACGAAGACGGGAAGCCTGCCAGTACGTCGCACTTTCTTAAATGGAGCGCCGAGGAAGTGAAGGACGGCGACCTGGTGTTCGCGGCCGGCAATCCCGCGCCGACGGCGAGATCGACCACGGCCGCGCAGCTGACGTTTTATCGCGATACCGCGCTGCCGTTGGTGTTGAATCGCCTGATGCCGAGGATTCAGCTGTTGACGCCGCTGGCCGCCAAGAACGATGCCGCGCAGGCGGCCCTGACGTCGCTGCTGAGCACTTACAAAATCGCCGCGGGAAAGCTGATCGGGCTGCGCGACGACAGGCTGGTCGCGCGCAAGACGATTTTCGAGGGGAAGGTTCGTCACACGGTGGAAAGAGATCCGGCGCTCGGCATGGCTGGCGGCAAAGTGTGGGACGAAGTGGCCACGGCCTACAAAAACTGGGCGCCGTTTGAAAGACCGTATCAGATTTTGGAAGGATCGCCGGCGCCCGGGTCCAGCCTGTTTCGCATCGCGCGGCAGATCGTCAGGTCGGAGCCGGTCGAAAGCGTTTCGATTAACGAGCCGCTTGAAATATTAATGCTGACCAGTTATCTGGAGGAACTACAGAAGCTGGGCGATAAGGAATCGCCGTTGAAGCAGATTCTCGCGGGCAAGACACCGAAGCAGGCGGCCGAGGAGTTCGTGAAGACCAGCAAGCTCGCCGATCCATCGGAGCGCAAGAACAATCCGGAAGACGGCATGATTCACCTGGCCCAGTTGTTGGATTCGCCGGCGAAAAAGCTCAGGAAAAAGCATGATGACGTGATTCAGTCGCTCGAAGCAACGGCCGCCGAGAAAATTGCGCAGTATCGATTCCGCCTGTTCGGCGCGGCGGAGTATCCGGACGCAACGTCGACGCCTCGGGTGGAGTTCGGCACGGTAAAAGGCTATGTGGATCGCGCCGGAGTTCCCGCGCCGTACGCGGCGACATTCAGCGGCTTGTATTATCGGGTGAACGACGCCGGTCCTTATTCGGTGCCGAAGCGCTGGGTGGACGGGCGAGCTTCGTTAAACGTCGTGACGCCTCTCGATTTCGTCAGTACCTGCGACATCGGCAGCGGAGACTACGGAAGCCCGGTGGTGAATCGGGCCGGAGAACTGGTGGGCGTGACGTTCGACGGGAATCTGGAGAGTCTGCCCGACACATACCTCTATACCAGCGAGGGCGCGCGCGCGGTACACGTGGCGGCGCAGGGGATCATCGAGGCGCTGGAGAAGATTTATCACGCGGACCGGCTGGTGAGGGAATTGGGAGTGATCCAGGTGTTCTCGTCTGCGGGGCGGTAACGTCAGGTATCCCCTCCATCACTGTCGGGGTTCCGTTTCTCTACGGAACCCCGACAGTCATGGAGGGGATGTTAAAGTGTCAGGTAAAGGAGCATTCCATGGCCGACTCAACCAGACGAGACTTCATAAAGGCCGGCGTCGCCGTCGCGGCGGCCCTTCCCGCCTTTGCAGCGCCCACCAAGCGGCTCGCGACCGATTGGGTCACGCTCGGCAAATCGGGCGTCAAAGTGACGCGGCTGGCCCTCGGAACGGGAACCAGCAGCGGACGCGTGCAGCGCGAGCTGGGACAGGAAGGTTTCAACCGCCTGGTCCGCCACGCCTACGACCGCGGCATCCGATTTTTCGAAACTTCCGAAACCTATCACGGCATGGCGGAGATGCTGGGCATCGCGCTGAAGGGCCTGCCGCGCGACAGCTATCGGCTGATGACGAAGTACGGCACGCCACCCACCGGTGATGCCGCAGCGAAGATCGATCTGTTCCGCCAGCAGCTCGCCACCGATCACATCGACATCCTGCTGCTGCATTGCCTGCGCCCTCCCACCTGGGCCACCGACTACAAGCCCCTGCAAGACAGTTTCGCGGAAGCGAAGAGCAAGAAGGCGATTTTGAGCCATGGCGCGTCCATTCACGGTTTGCCGGCGCTTAGAACCATCCCCGGCAACGAATTTCTCGATATCGCGATGATCCGCATGAATCACAAGGGTTCACACATGGACACGCCGGAGTTGCGCGACGTCAATATTCCCGGCAACGTCGACGAAGTGGTCGAGCACACGAAGAAAGTTCATGCACAGGGCATGGGTGTGATCAGCATGAAGCTGATCGGCGAAGGCAGTTTCACGACTGTCGAGGATCGCGACGCCGCCATGAAGTTCGCCATGAACCTGGGATGCGTGGACGCAGTCACCATCGGGTTCAAGAACACCGCCGAGATCGACGAAGCCATTGAGCGCATGAATCGCGTGATGAACACGTGATCACTTAGCCATTTCGTCCTATTGCTCGTGCAGAATTGCACGGTACTCTAAGGTCGCTGGGGGAGCGGCCGTTCTCTACGCGGTTCACCGTGTCATCGTGTGATCCCGTATCGGTCGCGTCCCCCAGCTTCCACGCTGATGTTACGCGGGGTCGGCGATCTTAGATGTTCGGCGGAGTGCTGAGTGCGCGGCCGGAGATCACTTAGCGCCAGAGGAAAGCGTGGAACTAAGGATCTAGGCGGGTTTCCTTCTCTCTTGCCAGCGCCTCCCGAAAAGCCGCCTCCGCGCGCGCGACCGCGGCCTTGTATCCTTCGGGATCGACGAAAGTATCGGGACTGTACGCCTGCCCGGGCTTCCATTTGTCGTGCAGCCGGAACTGCGATGCATGGGACGAGAGGAAAATATCGCACTCCAAGCTCTTTTGCGAGTGGAAGGTGCGCGCGTAATCGTCGGCAATTTGCGGATACTTCTTGTTTCCGACCAGGACGGTCCCCGGATTAATCGATCCCATATTCGCGATCAGAACGCGGTAATTCCGCCCGTTTTCCGCGATGGTGAGCCCGTAGCTGACGCTGCCTCGCGTGTGCCCCGGATGCGAATAGACCGTCAACTCCGTCCCGCCGAGCGAAATTTTCTGCCCGTCCTTGAGTCGTCCGTCGACCTTCAAGGGCGCGAAGCGGAACTTCGGATCGGTGAACAGATAGTCGCTTTTGCCTCCGTCCTCGAACAGCGCAGCGTCGGTGTCGGAGGCAAGGAACTTTGCGCCGGTGATGCGCTTGATCTCGGCCATGGCTGCCGTGTGATCGTAATGCGCGTGGGTGGCGAGCAGGATTTTGGTGTCCTTTAGCTGGAAGCCCAAAGACTCCACGCCGGCCTGGATGAGAGGCGCCGATCCTTCGAGACCTGTGTTGATCAGAATATTGCCCTGAGGAGTTGTAATCAGGTAGCAGGCGAGGTCGTAAGTGCCTACGTAATATACATTTCCGATGATGCGATGGGCGGGAAACGGGGTGGTCCATTCGGGGTTCGGCTGGGCCAGGGCGGAGGCGGCCACCGCTAGAAATGTCAGGGTGCGAATCATTGAACAATAGTAGCGCGACGCCTGCTAAAATAGAAAGAGGACGCACCTCTCCGCGTCCGTTTCTTAAGGAGCACAAGCCTTGGCAGACCCACAGGACCCGACCACTCCGCCTCCCGGCGGCCAATTGCCGCTGGGTGGCGACGGAGGTGGAAAAAACCTGATTCCGATCAACATCGAAGACGAGATGAAGCGGTCTTATCTCGACTATTCGATGAGCGTGATCATCGGCCGCGCCTTGCCGGATGTGCGCGACGGATTGAAGCCGGTGCACCGGCGCATCCTGTTCGGAATGCATGAATTGGGCCTGCATTACAATCGCCCCACGCGCAAGTGCGCGAAAATCGCCGGCGAAGTGCTGGGCAAATATCACCCGCACGGCGACATTCCCGTTTACGACGCGTTGGTGCGCATGGCGCAGCCGTTTTCACTGCGCTATCCGCTGGTGGACGGGCAGGGAAATTTCGGGTCGGTCGATGGCGATCCGCCGGCGGCGATGCGGTATACGGAAGCCCGCCTGTCGCGCATCGCGGCTTCGATGCTGGAAGATATCGACAAGGAAACCGTCGATTTCCGGCCGAACTACGACGAAAGCGAAGTGGAGCCCGAAGTTCTTCCGGCGCGCGTTCCGAACCTGCTGATTAACGGCAGCGAAGGCATCGCGGTGGGCATGGCGAGCAAGATTCCTCCCCATAACCTGACCGAGATTATCGAAGCCAGCATCATGCTGCTGAATAATCCGGCTACGCCTCTATCGAAGATTATTGAGGTGGTGCAGGGGCCGGATTTTCCCACCGGCGGCCTGATTTTGGGTCGCGAAGGGATTTACGATTACTTCACCAAGGGCCGCGGGTCGGTCAAAATCCGCGCCAAGGCGGCGACGGAAAAGTTCGGCAAGGATCGCGAAGCCATCGTTGTTACGGAGCTTCCGTATCAGGTGAACAAAGCTCGCCTGATCGAGTACGCGGCCAGCCTGGTGAACGACAAAAAGCTGGAAGGCATTTCCAATATTCGCGACGAGAGCGATCGCGACGGCATGCGCATCGTCTTCGAATTGAAGCGCGACGAACAGGCCGAGGTCGTGCTGAATAACCTCTACAAACAAACGCAGATGCAGATCAGCTTCGGCGTGATCATGCTGGCGATTGTGAACCAGCAGCCCAAGGAAATGGGGCTGCTGGAGGTCATCAAGAGGTTCCTCGAACATCGCGCCGACGTGGTGCGGCGGCGTACCGATTATTTGTTGCGGAAAGCTCGTGAGCGCGAGCATATTTTGCTTGGGTTCCAGAGAGCGCTGAACAATCTGGATGAGATCATCGCGCTGATCCGTGCAGCGAAGACTCCGAAGGAAGCTCGCGAAGCTTTGATGGGATTCCCCTCGAAAGGCCCGGCCGATTTTCAGTTCACCGAGCGCCAGGCGCAGGCGATCATCGAGCTGCAACTCCAGCGCCTGACCGGCATGGAGCAGCAGAAAATCATCGACGAACTGGCCGAAATTCAGGTCAGAATCGGCGAATATCTGGAGATTTTGGGCTCCGAGAAAGTGCTGAAGAGCGTCCTCATCAAGGAACTGCGCGAGGTCCAGAAGGACTTCGGAGACGAGCGGCGCACGCAGATCATCGAGGATACGGGCGAGATCAAACTGGAAGATCTGGTGCAAATGGAGGACGTTGCGGTGACGGTCACGCGCGGCGGGTATCTCAAGCGCACTGCCGTCGATACTTACCGGCGGCAGACTCGCGGAGGCAAGGGCCGCATCGGCATGTCGACCCGCGCGGAAGACGTAGTGGAGCATTTAATCGTCGCGTCCACGCACGCTTATTTGTTAATTTTTACCAACAAAGGACGGGTCTATTGGCTGAAAATCTATAATATTCCCGACGCGACCACGGTAGGGAAGGGCAAACACGCGTCGGGCCTAATCGCTCTGCAACCCGACGAATCGGCCACGGCGTTCCTTCCAGTGAAGGAATTTGTGCCCGGCAAGTTTATCGTGATGGTGACCAAGCAGGGCGTCATCAAGAAGTGCGAGTTGACCGAGTTCGACAATCCGATGTCGCGGGGCATTATCGCGCTGGGGTTGGATGAGGGCGACGAACTTCTTGCAGCCAGATTAACGACTGGCGAGGATTACATGTTCCTCGGCACGCACGAAGGCATGGCTTGCCGGTTCAAGGAACGTGATGTTCGCCCGATGGGACGTCCGGCGCGAGGCGTTCGCGGGATGGAGCTCGAAGAGGGCGATTACCTGGTGGGCGCGGAAGTGGTGCCCGAAGAGGGGCTGATGCTATCGATTTCGGAAAACGGATTCGGCAAGCGCACGCCTCTGGGGGATTATCGCCTGACGGCGCGCGGGCGCAAGGGCGTTATCAATATGAAGACCACGCCGCGCGTGGGCAAGGTGGTGGGTATTCTTTCGGTGAAGGAAGATTCCGAGCTGATGATCATCACCAAGCAGGGGCAGATCATCCGCATCGATTCGGGTGGCATCCGGCAGGCGGGGCGCTCGACGCAAGGCGTGAAACTGGTCAACGTCGAGGCAGGCGATCAGGTCGCCGCGGCGAGTCTGATACCGGACACGGTGGTTCCGGACGCGCCGGCCGACGGGCAGGAAGACCTGCCGCTACAATAAAGCTATGAGCACGATGGAAGCTAAGGAGCAGAAACTCCTGGCTTCGCTTGAGGAAATGTCGAGCGTGATCGTCGCCTATTCGGGCGGTGCGGATTCGGCGTATCTTGCCTGGGCCGCGCATCGCGCGCTGGGCGACAAAGCCGTTGCGATTACCGCGGATTCGGCTTCGCTGCCCGATTCGCACAAGGCCGATGCCGAGGAGTTCGCGCGCGAGCACGGATTTCGTCACGAGTACATCGCGACCTACGAATTCGACAATCCCGATTACGTGAAGAACGATCGCGACCGGTGTTTCCACTGCAAGGACGAGCTTTTTACACGGCTGGATGAAGTGGCGCGAGAGCGAGGAATCGCGCACGTCATTTATGGTGTGAACGTCGACGATCTGGGCGATTATCGTCCCGGCCAGCGCGCAGCGAAGCTGCATCAGGTGAAGGCTCCTCTGGTGGAGGCGGGAATGACCAAGGCCGAGATACGGGAATTATCGAAACGCGCGGGTCTAAAAACGTGGGACCGGCCGGCTTCGGCGTGCTTGAGCTCGCGGATTCCGTACGGGACGCCGGTGACGATTCAGAACGTAAAAACCGTCGATCGGGGCGAGGATGCGATTCGAGCACTGGGGTTCCGGCAGTTTCGCGTGAGGTTCCATGGCGACGTGGTGCGGATCGAGATTGCGCCGGAAGAGCTGGAAAGAGCGATGACGCTCGAAATGTCGCGCGCGTTTACGGGGATTTTTAAGAAGCTCGGGTTTCACTACGTGACGCTGGATCTTGAGGGGTATCGGCAGGGGTCGCTCAACGCGGTGCTGAGTTAGTTCGTCCAGAGCGAGCGGCGGACTTTTAGATTCGTGAATTGGGCGATGTTGTCGAAGTCACGGTCGCGGTGCCAGAGAGTGGCGTCGTTCTCCAATGCAATTGCCGCGATCAGGCAGTCCGCGGCGGAGCGGATTGTCAATCCTCTTCGTCGGCCTTGGCGGTAGATGTCGGCGGCGTTGACGAATAGCTCAGAGGACAACGGATCGCTCAATCGCGGCACGTTCACGAATAGATCCGCGTAGCGGTGGGAGGCCGGGTCGTCGTCGAAGCCTTGAAGGACCTCTTGCACGATCGGGCCGCAAGTCAAGTAGGAGCGATAGCTGATCCTATCGACCTTGATCTCGCCCCGCAAAATCGCGATCCAAATGGATGTATCTACTAGTACCTTCATGCCAATCGCTTTTGGCGGGTAGATGAGCGCTTCGCTATACGTTTCGTTGGGCGCTTTCGGGGCCGATCTTCTCGCATTTCGGATAGATCGCCGATCCACTTTACCTTTCCTACGAAGTCCGCCAGCTTCTCGACATTCTTTTCCCGAACGAACTCCTTTAGAATCGCGTTGACTGTTGCCGAGTAGGTCTTCAACCCCATCTCGCGCGTAGCCTCTTTTAGCAAATCCTCATCAAGCACAAGATTCGTACGTTTCATGTGTATAGTGTATCAGGTGTGCCGGCGATCCATTTTGGTGAGCAGCAGCGCGACGGCGATTACTACTAGCGAGCCGATTACGTTGTACCAAAGGAATTTGATCGACGTGAATCTCGCTGTTCCGAATATGGCTAGTTCGCCGGCGATTACGCCGTAGAATGCGGCCGTGCCTCCGACTTTCTTGGCAAAGAACGCTAGGACGAAGACGCCGAGCAGCCCTCCGTAGAATAGCGATCCGACCTGGTTCACTGCCTCGATCAGCGCGCCGAAGTTGTAGGCGAAACTGGCGAACGCCGTGGCGAAGATCCCCCAAAATACCGTCGCCGCTCGCGAGGCTATTAAGTAATGATGGTCGGTTGCGCCCGGGTGGAGGTGTCGTTTATAGATATCGATCACGGTGACGGTGGCGAGCGAATTGATTTCACCCGAAATCGAGGACATGGCGGCGGTGAAAATCACGGCGAGGACGAGGCCGACCACTCCCGCGGGCAAGTAGCGCATGACGAACGTCAGGAAAATATAATTGGTGTCGTTTTCCTTCGACAGTTTCAACGCGTCGGCGCGAGCGCCGTCCAGATCTTTTTGCGCGGCTTGGAACTTCTTGGCGGCCGCGTCCGGCGAATCTTTATATTCGAGTGCGGCGGCGCGGCGTTGGTCGAAGGCCTTGTCGTACCTCGATGCGATGGCGGGATACTGCGGCGTTTTCTGGACGCGCGCCATTTCCACCGGGTGGAACAGAAGCGGGGGCTTATCGAATATGAAAAAGACGAAGACCATCGCGCCGATGTAGAGAATGAAGAACTGCATCGGAACCTTGGCCATCGCGTTAAAAAGCAGACTGAGGCGGCTTTGGCCGATGGATTTTCCGGTCAAATAACGCTGCACCTGGCTCTGATCCGCGCCAAAATAGGCCAGCGCGAGGAACGCTCCGCCGATGACGCCGCTCCACAGGTTGTAGCGGTCTTTCCAGTCAAAATGCAGCGCGACGGCGTTCAGTTTGCCCGCCGCGCCGGCGAGCCTCGCGGCATCCATGAACGACACGCCGGGAGGCAGCAGGCGGATGGCGATACACAAGGCGAGAATCAGCGCTGCGAGGATCACGCACATCTGCGGAACGTCGGCCCAGGTGATGGCTTTGATGCCTCCCATGGTGGTGAACACGATGACCACGACGCCCATGATGATGGTGGTCCAGGTGAAGGGCAATTGCAGAATGGCGCTGAGGACGATGCCTGGGGCGGCCAGCGCAATGCCGGCGCTGAGGCCTCGTTCGATCAGGAAGATCGCCGACACCAGCGCGCGCGTTTTCGCATCGAAGCGCTGCTCCAGGTACTCGTAAGCGGTGTAGACCTTGGCGCGATGGAAGATCGGGACGACCGTCGCCGAGAGAATGACCATCGCGATGGGCAGGCCGAAGTAGAATTGCACGAAGCGCATGCCGTCGGTATAGGCTTGGCCTGGGGTCGAGATGAAGGTGATCGCACCAGCCTGCGTGGCCATGATGGAAAGGCCCATGGCGTACCAGGGCATGGTTTTGCCTGCGAGCAGAAATTGGTTTACGGTATTCGAGCCACGCCCTCGCCACAGACCGTAGGAGATCAGCAGGACCAGCCACGAAACCAGGACGACCCAATCGAGAAGTCTCATGGCGCGAAGTGAACGGTAAACAGATAGAAGGCCAGAATGACCAGCGCGAGTTCGCTCAGAATCAGCGCATAGACGCGCGGCCAGGTGCCTAGAACCGGGGGCGGTTCGTCTCTTATTTCTTCAGGCATGATTTCTTCGGGTTTCATTGGGCCTTTGATGCGCTTAGCATGTTGGCGAAAATTCGGAACGCGCCCGGGACTCCGGCGGGTAGTTCGCGGAACCATGAATACGCGGAAAAAATATACACGCCTTTTCCGTATTTTGTATACAGCATGCCGCCCGGCATCGGCTGTTCGCCGGGGTCGTGCGTTTCCAGCACGCTTTGATACTTCGGGTCCCATTCATTGGCGAAGTAAAGGCCTCGCTCCTGCACCCAGCCTTCGAAATCGCGCGCGGTGATTTCGTTCGGCGCATGCAGCAAAGGATTCTGCGGATTGGGGAACGTGACGGGAGCCTCTTCGACGGTCACGCGGTCGCGGCTGACCTTGATCGGGTAAGGGCCGACGTGATCGAGGAGCGCCGGATTGCCTCCGAACGGTCCGCCTTCGAGCACGTTGTACTGCACGACAACCGTGCCTCCGTTCTGCGCGTAATCGAACAGGCGCTGATAATTCGCGCGCAGGTCGGCGCGGGTGTTGAAGGCGCGGACGCCAGTGACGATGGCGTCGTATTTCGAAAGGTCGGCGCGGACCAGGTCGTCCGGAGAGAGCAAGGTCACCTCGCAGCCGATCTGGCGAAGCGCGGAGGGCACTTCATCACCCGCGCCGACGATATAGCCGATATTTTTCGCGAGCGTCAGAATGGAGGCGCGCACCAGTTTCGCATCGGACGCGGGAAACAGCGTCTGCACGGGGATGTGCGGATACTGGATGACTTCCGTGCTCGACGAGGTCGTTCGGCCGCCGACGGTCGCCACGGCGCGGAGTTCGCCGCGTGCGTCGCCGGACGGAGGAGTGATGATGAAGCCGGCGGTAGTTTGTTCGTCAATCGAGGCGAGATCGAAGTGGCGCGTCGCGGGCTCGATGTGCCAGCCCGCGGGCGCGTCCAGATAAACGTCGCCCGACGCCTTGGAGATATTCGCTTTTACGAAGATGTCAATTTTGCGTGGCGCGGCGGACGCGAAAACCAGGGCCTGTTCCGGTATCGTGACGCCCACCGGAGGCACGATGGCCAGCGGACGAAGCTGTTCGCCGTAAATGTGATCGATATAACGATGCTCGACCGGACGCGCGATTTCGATTTCGGCTCCGGCGATGCGGACGCGGAAATGCGCTTCCAGCACAGGCGGGTTTTCGGGATTGCCGATCATGCGAGGATCGGGCACGGTGTAAAGCGCGCCGTCCTTCGGCTGCACCAGCCAATAAGGCTGCGAAAACGTCTCCGTCTGCGGCACCGGCACCGTTAACGAGTAGAGGCTCGGCTGATTGAACACCAGCGTGGCGGGAGCCAGGTCCAACTGCGGCACTCCGTCCATTCCTGTCACCTTCACGCCCGCCAGAGTCGCCTGCACCGGAACGCGCGCCAGCGCGGTGATCGTGATCTTCACCGCGGTGCCAGGCGTGGCCGCGTACTTATCCGCCGCCGCGTCCAGCCACAGTCCCGAAAGCAATCCGATCGTCTCGTCGATTTCGCGAAGTTTCCGCAGTGCAAGCGGATCTTTGAGCAAAGCCACCTTCGCGCGGGCCTCGACAAGGAGAGGCAATAATGTTTCAGCCTTGCGGCCGGTGAAATTGTCGCGCGCCTTTTCAAGGATGGGCGCGATCTCCCGTCCGCCCGGCAATCTCGACCATGAAGTATCGATCCCATCAAAAGCATCTTTCGTCGCGCGATCGCCCGCGATTGTCACCAGGTAGTTCTTTGTCGTCCCTTTACTCTCCGCCGCGCCCATCCCTTGGGAGCGGTGCTGGCTGCGGCTCATCCCGGCGATTTCGCTGTAGGAATACCCAAGTTCGGCGGAAAATTCGCCCAAATCGACCGCCAGCTTGTCCTTGATCGCCGCCTCTTCTTTCTGCTGTTCGGCCGTGAAAGCGAACGTATTCCACATCAGGCGCTTGGCCTGCCAGGGCTGGACCCACTGCAACTGCTCGGGAAATCTCGATGGATCGGCGGCGGCGGAAAACGCCTCTTTACCGACGATGGCCGACACTTGATGCTGCCCGTGCCCGTCTCTGGGCGTTCCCGAAAAACGGAGCACGATCACATCTGGGCGGAAATGGCGGATGTTCCACACCACGTCGGCGAGGACTTTTTCGCGAGGCCACTTGGTGAAGGTTTCGTCGGCGGTTTTCGAAAATCCGAAGTCGATGGCTCGGGTGAAGAACTGCTCAGCGCCGTCGATTTTGCGGGCTGCCAGAAGTTCCTGGGTTCGGATGATGCCCAATTCGTCGCCTTGTTCGCTGCCGATGAGGTTCTGCCCGCCCTCCCCGCGGGTCAGCGACAGGTACGCCGTCCGCATGTGCAATCCGCGAGAAAAATAGGCCAGAAGGGCCGTATTTTCGTCGTCCGGATGGGCCGCGATCATCATCACGCTGCCCAGGGTGTCAAGCCTTTCGAGCGCCTGCCGGATCTCGACCTCTCCCGAGATGTTCCGCTGGGCCTCCAGTGGACTAAGTAAGAGTAGACAGAGAAAAACAGGCGAAAACACGACCCGCGCGCGGACCTTCGGTGTCGATACAGAGTAGGAGGACCGGACGCTGGATCGAGGCTTCACAGTGGAATCTTTAATATAGCAGCCGGAAACATGATGGCCACTCTTAATTCGAATGTCACGCGTATCGGGCTGGCTTTGGGCGGCGGATTCGCTCGCGCGGTCGCCCACGTCGGTGTTTTGCGCGTGTTTGAGCGTGAAGGGATTCCGATTCACGCGATCTCCGGCGTCAGCTCCGGCGCGATTGCGGCGGCGGCATTCGCTTCCGGCTGCACGAGTATTGAGATTGAAACGGCGGCGCGGGCGATGCAATTTTCGAGCGTCGAGAGCCTGATGTCGTTTGCGATGGGCGATTTTCTGCGCAGCCTGCTGAAGAAAACCGACTTCGAGGACATGCGCGTGCCGCTGGCGATCGTCGCCAGCGATCTGACCGCCGGCGTTCCGGTCGTCTTTCGCGACAGGGGTGACGTGCTGATGCCGATTCACGCGAGCTGCGCCTATCCCGGGCTGTTTCCGCCGGTCCGTTATATGGAACATTGCCTGGTGGACGGCATGGTGGCGATGGATGTTCCGGCCGCGCCTCTGCGCCGCATGGGCGCGACGCACGTGGTCAGCGTGATGCTTCCTTCGCCCCCTGAAACTATTGACCCGCGAAACATGCAGAGCGTGGTCCGGCGCAGTTTCCAGATCATGATGGAGCGCAACGGATCGCACTGGCGCCGTTCGTCGGATATCGTCATCGCACCGGAAGTAATGGACTCCAGCGATGCCCAGCACATGATCCGGGCAGGGGAGCGCGCGGCGGAGGCGGCGCTGCCCCAGATTCTCAAGTGGCTGCCCGTCCTGGCTGCTGCCTGAAGCCGTTTTTCCGTGTAGGGCGGCCAATTTTGGCTGCAGCCGTCTTTCTAGAAGGCTTTTGTTTGAATGATCGACAAGCCTGCTAAAAAGCAGGCTGCAGCCAATATTGGCCGCCCTACAAGCAGCGCTCTGCAGATTATCATGAAGACTGCATGCGGCAAGTCTTCACGGAACGCGATATCCCTCTGGGCGGCGAACTTCGCGTCCCTGCCAATTCGATTCTGACTCCTTCGGCGCGGGACCTGGCTAAGGACCGAGGCGTAAGAATTGTCGAGTTGAAGAAAGGCCAATCGCTTGCGCCTGCGCCGGCTGCCGAAACGGTCGCCATCGGCAGCGATCATGGCGGTTATGAATTGAAACAAAAACTGCTTCCGATGTTTGAAGAGCTGGGACTCACCGTTCACGACGTGGGAGCACAAGAGGCGAAGACGGCCGATTATCCGGACATTGCGCGCGAAGTTGCCGAACTGGTTGCGGGCGGCGCCGCGGCGCGCGGAGTGATTATCGACGGCGCGGGAATCGGTTCCGCGATGGTGGCGAACAAGTTTCCGGGAGTACGCGCTGCCCTGTGTTATGATAGAGCTACCGCCCGAAACAGCAGAGAGCACAACGATGCCAACGTCCTGACGCTTGGCGGCCGGCTGTTGAGCATCACCCAGGCCGAGGAAGTGCTTCGCACGTGGCTCTCGACGCCGTTCGGAGGCGGACGTCACGCCGCGCGCGTCGACAAAATCAAGGAAATCGATAAGGCGAACCTGAAGTGGACTCCACCCAACAAGACGCGTTAGACAGACTTGTCGCTGAAATCGGCGAAGAGATTCTGGCGCGGTACGCGGCCGGGAAACCGACTTCGCCCGAGGCGAATCACGGCCAGATTTTCGCGGCCGGGGCGTGCCGTGTTTCGGCTTGCGAGCTTATTTCGGGGATCGATTCGTCGCTCGCTTCGCAGATCGATCACACGCTGTTGAAGGCCGACGCGACGGCGGCCGATATCAGGAAAATCTGTTGCGAGGCGCGGAAATACGGCTTCGCCAGCGTGTGCGTGAATCCTTATTGGGTGCCGCTGGCTTCAGCCGAGCTGTCGGGATCGCCGGTGAAGGTCTGCACGGTGGTGGGATTTCCTTTGGGCGCGACAGCTACCGAAGGCAAGGTCGCCGAAACCGAGAATGCGATCCGCCACGGCGCCACCGAAATCGACATGGTGATCAACGTCGGCGAGTTGAAGGGCGGAAATTACGACGCGGTGCGGCAGGATATCGAAGCGGTCGCGCGGGCGGCGCACAAAGGTGGAGCGATCCTGAAAGTGATCCTCGAAACCGCGCTGCTCGACGACAATCAGAAGGTGATTGCCAGCACTCTCTCGAAGGTCGCGGGCGCGGAATTTGTGAAAACGTCCACGGGATTCTCGACCGGCGGAGCGACGGTGCACGATGTGGCGTTGATGCGCCAGGTGGTGGGCGAAGAAATGGGCGTGAAGGCCTCCGGAGGCATCCGCACGCTGGAAGATTTGAAGAACATGGCCGCGGCCGGAGCCACGCGCATCGGCGCCAGCGCCAGCGTCAAGATCATGGAAACCGCGCAGGGGAAAACGCCTGAGGCTGCATCGAAGCAAGGCGGCTACTAAATGCTACGGCGATTCTTACAGCGGACTGTCCGCTAGACGATCATGGCGACCCCACGCAAAGCATCCGTCCGTTTTCGCGAGCGCGTTGAACTGCTCGACTTCCTGCTCGAAGTGTCGCGCGTCACCTCCGAAACGCTCGACCTGGATAAACTGCTGGCCAACGTGGCGGAGATCGTTAAGACCGTCCTCTCCTACGATCTGTTCGCGATTCTTCTTTACAACGAGCGCGAGAAGGGCTTGAGCATCCGCTACTCCATCGGCCATCGCGAAGAAGTGGTGCGCAGCCTGATGGTGAAACTGGACGAAGGCGTCACCGGAGCCGCTGCCGCCACGCGACTGCCCGTGATGGTGGACGATGTTCGCCAGGACCCGCGTTATCTGAACGCTCTGGACGCGGTGCGCAGCGAACTGGCGGTGCCGATGCTCGCGCGAGGAAAACTGGTCGGCGTGATCGACGTTCAATGTACCCGTGTCAAAGCTTACTCGGAGCAGGATCGGGCGATGCTGCGGCTGATTGCCGGACGAGTGGCTTTCGCCATCGACAACGCCCGCCTGTACCGCCGCGTCGAACGGCAGAACCGCACGCTGCGCACGCTGACCAATCTGTCGCAGGAGTTCAGTTCCCTCCTCGATCTGGACGAACTGTTGAGCAAGATCGCCGCGACCATCCGCACGCTGATCAATTACGATGCGTTCAGCATCTACCTGGTCGATGGAGACAAGAAGCTGTTGCGGAGCCGCTTCAGCGTCCGATTCGACGAGCGCGTTACGGTCGACAATATTCCCATCGGGAAGGGAATTACCGGTACCGCCGCTGAGACTCGGGAAGCAGTGCGCGTGGTTAACACGTCGCTCGACCCGCGCTATATCGAGGCGCACGCCGATGTGCGGTCGGAGCTGGCTACGCCTCTGATCGTGCAGGACCGCGTAGTGGGCGTGCTGGATGTCGAAAGCGAGCGCCTTGGCTTCTTCACCGAAGACCATCAGCGCACGCTGTCGCTGCTGGCGCCGCAGATCGCCAGTTCAGTGGAAAACGCGCGCCTGTACGAAGAAATCGCCCAGCGCGAACAGCGCATGGACCAGGATCTGAAGGCCGCGCGCAAGTTGCAGCACGTGTTGCAGCCGCGCGTGGCGCCGGAGATTCACGGCCTGGAAATCGCCATCCGTTCGCGCCCTGCGCGAGAGATTTCCGGCGATGTTTACGACTTCTTCGAAAATGGCGACGAGTACGCCGTCATCGCATTTGGCGACGTCAGCGGAAAGGGCGCGGCCGCCGCGCTCTATGGCGCGCTGGTCAGTGGCCTGCTGCGGATTCTTGCGCCGCGCAAGAGGAGTCCCGCCATGCTGATGAAGTCTCTGAACGAAACGCTGCTGGAGCGGAAGGTGGACGCGCAGTATGCCACGCTTACGCTCGCGCTATGGGAGCCCCGTTTGCGGCAATTCAAGATCTGCAACGCCGGTGCCGAGCCGCCTCTCATTTATCGCGGCGGCCAAATCGTCAAACTGCATTCCGAAGGCGTGCCGATCGGCTTGCTGGAGGATCAGGAATACGACGAAGTGGTTCATCAGGCCGAGAAGGGCGATCTGATGCTGTTTTTCTCCGACGGCGTGGAGGATCAGCTCAACGCGAAAGAAGAGGATTTCACCCGCGGCCGCGTCACGCGCCTGTTGAAGAAACACGGCACCGGGTCGCCGAAAGCCCTGGCCGACGCAATTTTCGCAGAAATCGATACCTTCCGCGACGGCACGGTCATCACCGACGACCAATCCGTCGTGGTGATAAAGGTCCACTAAAACCCATGAACCCCATCGCCTATCGCGACCGAGCTCTCTTCTGCGACGGAGTTCCTCTGGCCGACATCGCCGCCAAAGCCGGCACGCCTTGTTACGTTTACTCGGCGGGCACGATTCTCGATAACTTTCGCGCTTACGATAAAGCCTTCGGCGCGCAGTCGCACACAGTTTGCTACGCCGTGAAGGCCAACGGCAATCTGGCCATCCTGAAGCTGCTGGCGAAGGCAGGCGCGGGGTTCGACATCGTTTCTGGAGGCGAGTTGCACCGTGTCCTCAAAGCGGGCGGCGATCCGAAAAAGATTGTCTTTTCGGGCGTCGGGAAAACCGTGCCGGAGATCGACGCCGCGCTCGCCGCGGGGATTTTTGTTTTCAACTGCGAATCGGAACCGGAACTGGCCCTCATCGACGCGCTGGCGCATCGCCACGGCATTCAGGCGAGGGTCGCGATGCGCGTGAATCCCGATGTGGACGCCGCCACGCACGCCTACATTTCCACCGGCCGTCTGGCTCACAAGTTCGGCATCGACATATCCGAGGCTGAGGCTGTTTACGAACGGGCCCTCCATCACGAGAATCTGCTCATCGAAGGCGTGAGCTGCCATATCGGCTCGCAGTTGATGAATCCGGAGCCGGTGATGGAAGCCGTCGATCGCGTGTTGAACCTGATCGACCGCCTGCGCATGAAGGGTTTCGATATCCGCCACGCCGATTTGGGCGGCGGCCTGGGCGTGGCCTATAGGCCGGAGGACGCGACGCCCAGGATTTGCAGCTTCATCGCGCAGATGTGCGAGCGCTTAAAGGATCACGGCCTGCACGCGATGATCGAACCCGGCCGTTCCATCGTTGGCGCCGCGGGAGTGCTGCTCGCGCGCGTGCTCTATAGGAAAACCACCGGCGATAAAAACTTTGTGGTCATCGACGCGGCGATGAACGATTTGATTCGCCCGGCGCTCTATAGCGCGTATCACGAGATTCTTCCCGTCCGCGAAACGGGCGCGGGGAAATCGACAGTGGACGTGGTGGGGCCGGTGTGCGAGACCGGGGATTTTCTGGCCAAGGATCGGGAACTGGCGGAAGTGATGCCCGGCGACATGGTCGCGATCTGCACGGCGGGGGCTTATGGCTTCGTGCAATCGTCCAACTACAACGCGCGCCCGCGGGCCGCGGAGGTTCTGGTGGAAGAAGACTCCTGGCGCGTGATCCGCAAGCGGGAGACGTACGAAGACCTGGTGCGCGGAGAGGTAGAATAGCGGACATGAAGGCTCCGGTGCTCGTTCCCATTGAAGAGTATCTGCGCACCTCGTATCGCCCGGACTGCGATTACGTGGACGGGGAGGTGCTGGAACGGAACATGGGCGAACGCGATCACAGCAGGTTACAGCGCGAGTTTATTCTTTATCTCGGCACACGGGCGAAGCAGTGGGGCATCCATGTTTTTCCCGAGCAGCGGGTTCAGGTAGCGGCGACCCGATTTCGAATTCCCGACGTCTGTGTCGTTCTGGGGAAAGAGCCGCAGGAACAGATCTTCCGCGAGCCCCCGTTCATCTGCATCGAGATTCTGTCGAGAGACGACCGGCAGATGCGGATCGAGGATCGCATTGCCGACTATTTGAAGTTCGGCGTTGCTTACGTCTGGGTCATCAATCCGGTCAGCCGCCGGGTTTGGACGTATAGCGCCGAGGGCATCAAAGAAGTTACGGACGGCCTGTTAAGGACGGAAAATCCGGCTATCGAAGTCTCACTTAGCGAGATCTTCGCCGGTCTCGATGATGCTCGGGCCTGAAACGGAAAACGTCCCTACATACGCGCTGCGCTTGCCCGGATAGCTCCACGTCGTGTTGAGACCTTTGCCCTGATAGGACTGTTCCACTGTGTACGCGGCCATCGCGTGTTCCAACTGGGTGAGCGGTTTGTACCAGACTTCCTCGTTGTGGCAGATCTTATCGGTGTTTTCGAGCGCCCGCGTTTCGACCTTCGCCAGCTCGCCGGCTACCATTTTGGCCTGGCGCGAATGCATGTCGCCGGACGAGAAGGTAATCGGCCGCGCGTCGGTGCGGACGACGTTGTTTAATAGTTCGCCACCCATTTGCTTGGCGAATTGGCCGAGTGCGATGCGCTGTTCGGGCGTCGCCCGCTCATCGACGATAACCACCGCGCGGGCGCCAACTGCATCGGGATGCATGAAATCCCCGAGCGTCGATTCCGCGTGCACGACGCCCATCACCGAAAGTCCGTCGAGCGTAACTCCTTGCCAGGAGCCCTTTTCGATCTTCCAGCCGAGGACAGCCAGGTTTCCGGTCAACTCCACTTCGGAATTGGCGAAGCAGGGGCCCGTGTAAATATCAGCCGTGCGGGCTTCGACGTACTGACCGTGAATGTCGGCTGCCACACCCAGTCCGGCGATCGAGAGAGCGAGGGCGAGGGTCTTCATACCTCCAACTTACCACTTTCATCCGATGCCGAGAAGTTCGATCTCGAAGACCAGGGTCGCGCCGCCGGGAATATCGGGAGGGCTGCCGCGGGGGCCGTAGCCGATGCTCGACGGGCAAACCAGTTCCGATTTCCCGCCGACCTTCATTTTTTGGACGCCTTCGGTCCAGCAGGGAATCACCCGGTTCAACGGAAATTTCATCCCGTCCGAGCTGTCGAATTTCTTTCCGTCCACGAACGTGCCTTTGTAATTTACTTTGACGGTATCTGTCGCGACGGGAGAAGTGCCGGTGCCGGCGCGCAGTTCGCGGTAAATCAGGCCGCTGGTTGTACGGACCGCGCCAGGCTCGGCGGCGGCTTTTTCGAGATACGCCTTATTCGCGGCTTCGTCAGGTGGGACAGATGAGGAACACGAAACCAGCGCTACGGCCAAGAACAGCAACAGACAACGATTCATTGGCCCTATTCTAGCAACAGAGAAAATACGTTCATTTTGCCCTTCCGCCCCTTCAATTCGACTTCTCCGAGCGGCACAAATGAGCCTTGCGCCAGGTCGTAAACATCTTCCGACACGATGATCTGGCCCGGCGCGGCGCGGCTGACCAATCTGGCGGCGACGTTCACGGTATCGCCGATGGCGGTGTATTGCATGCGCTGCGCGGATCCGATGTTTCCGACCACGGCGTGTCCAGTGTGCAAACCGACGCCAATGGGAACGGTCGTGGCGCGCTGCATCTGGATCGCGGCCTGGACGGCGCGTTGCACATCGTCGTGGGCGGGGACGGGCGCGCCGAACAGGGCCATGACGCAGTCGCCGATGTATTTGTCTAGCGTGCCGCCGCAGTCCAGAATCACCTGCGTCATGGCGGTGAAAAAGTCGTTCAGCAGCAGAACCAGTTCGCGGGCGTCCATCTGTTCGGATAACTGGGTGAAGCTGCGAATATCGGCGAACAGGACGGTGACGGGCTGGACGACGCCGCCGAGCTCGACGCCGCCGCCCGAGGCAGAGATGAGATCTGCCACCTGCGGAGAGAGATAGAGCCGCATGGCGGCCTGCTCGACTTCACGCTGGACCAGTTGGCCGCGAGTGATGGCGCTGGCCAGAGCGAGGCCGGTTTGGGCGGCGATGGTGGTGAAGACGCGGAAATCCTCGGCTGAAAATGCATCGGGTGCGGCCAGGTTATCGGCGTAGAGAACGCCCAGGAAGCGGCCCTGGAAGGTGAGAGGCGAACAGAACGCGGCCTGGATGCCAGCCCGAATGATGCTTTGCGACAGGCCAATTTCGGCGTGGGCGTGCGCGTCGCGAATATGCAGGGGGCGATTTTCTTCGCGGACTTTTCTGAGGATGGTCTTGCTGAGCATCAGGCCTCGCGGGTCGTACGCGTTGTAGGAGAAGGGCCTCGATTCGGTCATCTTCTTTCCGCCGGGGCCGAACAGGTCGGCTTGGCGGAAAGCCTTTTGCCCTTCGTCCCAAGACATCAGCGTGGCGCGATGAACCCCGCTGATTTTGAACAGCAGGTCGACCGCGGTCTCGGTGACGTCGGCCGCGGTGACAGTGCGGGCGAGGCGGACGCCGACTTCATGCAGCAGCTCCAGAGCGCGGAACTGCGGCGAGGTCTCCGCTTCCGATGGCGCGAGCAGTTGCGGGCTGTTCTGCAATTGGTCGAGCTCGATGGCTGCGGCTTCGATTTGAAACGCGGGGAGGGACGGCGGCTGCGCTCTCGGCTGAGCGGCGGCGTCATCGCGAAACACCAGGCGGTAGGGGCCGATGCGCACCACGTCATCCTGCGCGAGCGCCACGGGACCGTCGAGGACATGTTCGTTCACGAACGTTCCATTGGCCGATTTCATGTCGGTGAGAATGGAGCGGCCGTCGGGGTTCAGGACGATTTGAGCGTGGAATCGCGAAACGCTGATGGAAGGGTCTTCGAGAATGATGTCGTTGTCTTCGGCCCGGCCGATGCGGATGAGGGGGCGCTTCAATTCGCATTTGGCGCTGGTGCCATCGGGGCGATAGATGAGAAAACTGCGTAAGGCCATCAGAGTCTCGTGGACCATCCTTCCCTGGCGGCGATGGTGTTGGGAAACTCCTGTTGCGCCTGCCGCACAATGGCGTCGAGTTCACGGTCGGTGCGCAAAGGATCGTGATGGAAGAGGATCAATTGCCGGACGCGGGTTTCCTGCGCGAGTTTGACAGCTTCCTTCCAGGTGCTATGGCCCCAGCCGCGGCGTTGTTCGTATTCTTCGGGTGTGTATTGGGCGTCGTAGATCAGGACATCGGCGAGGGTCGCAAACGAGCGTAGAATCCCATCGCAGCGGACGTCTCCTTGCTCGTGATCGGTGGCATAGACGACCGTTCGATCGGGAGATTCGATGCGGTAGCCGGTAGCGCCGTTCGGATGATGGAGCGCGAAGGGGCGGACCACCAGGTCGCCGATACGAGTGCTTTCCACAACCATTCTCCGGTACTCGAGATTGGCGGGCATCGGAAGGGGATAATACGGCGGACGCATCTGGGCGGCGAGGATGCGTTCCAGGTCGGCGGGCTCGGCGCTGGAGTGAATGGTGGCATTCTGAATGGGCGCGAACGACGGGATGCCCTGGATGTGGTCCCAATGGAAGTGGCTCAGGAAGAGGTGCACTGGCTCGGTTGCCGAAAGAGTGTCGCCGAGGGCGCGAATTCCGGTGCCGGCGTCGAAGATGAGCAGAGGCTGATCGGCGTAGCGAATCGAGATGCAGGCGGTGTTGCCGCCGTATCCGAGGTTCTCGGCGACGGGGGTCGGGATGGAGCCGCGGACGCCCCAAAATCTCAGCTCGATCGTCACCAAACCAGTTTATCGCGACGCGCGGGTGCTAATAGTGGAAGGCGTAACTGATTTTTAGGAAAATTTGGCGATCGGTCAGGGTGCTGGGGTCGCCGATGATGGCGAGCGACGGGGGCATTCCGGATGCCATCGCCTGGAGGAGGGCGACGTTCTGGCGCTGGTCGGTGTAGCCCGCGTAAACGGCGGTGCCGGGCGAGAGCAGATAGGTCAACAGCACGTTGCTGGTGAAGATTTTGCTGTTGGTCAGGTTGACCAGGCCGGTGTTCGGGAGCACGGAATCGTATTCGGCGATGATGCGCAAGTTCAGGCGCTTGGAGAACTGGTATCGAAGCGTCGCGCGCATGATGTGATCGTCGAAGATCACCGGTCCGCCGTTGGGCGAGCGCAGCCGGCTGAGCAGGTAAGTGGGCTCGATGCGAAATTTCGTCGATGGGCGGATCGTGAATTTGAGCGTGGCGTTTTGCACGTTCGCGGAGAAGGGAAGCAGTCCGGTGGCGGGATAATAATTCACGCCGCGGCCGAAGTTGTATTCGCTCTGAACGCCGAAGTGTTTGGAAATATCGGTGGCGAACGTAAAATCGGTGAGGTGTTTTCGGAAGGCGATGTTCTGATACACCTCGATCGATTCGGTGCGCAGGGCGGTGATGAAAGTCTGCCCGGTGAGCTCCAGAGCGACGCCGGGCGTGATGATCCGGTCCTGAATTTTTTCGGTGTGATCCCAATCCTCAATCAATTCCATGGTCGGGCCCCAGGACTTCACCAGATTGCCGGCGGGCAGGAAATGATAGGCCAGATCCTGATCCACTTGCCGGATGTTCACGCGAGGGATATAGCCGAGCGTGGTTTGAAAGTTGGGGCTGCGGTCGAGATAGTGAGTGGTCTCCTCGAAATGAAGGCTGGTGTATTCGAGGTTGGCGAGATAATCCGAGCCCGATACGTGAGGGAATCCGGGGAGACTGGTCTGGCTGTTGACGGCCTGCGCGGTGAGCTCCAGATTTTCACTAAGGTGAATGCGCGCGTCGGCCGACGCCAGATACTCGTGATGGGTGCCGAAATCGTACGCGGTCGCCATGAGGCCGACCGAGGAATCCTCTGCGAAATCGCGCTGCACGCGCAACACTCCGATCGCCGCATGATGGCCGTAATCCGGATCGGAAGAAGGGAGAGTGTTGCCGGGGAAACGGTCGTCCATGCCGAGAAAGCCGACCTGCCAGGGGCCGGAGCGTCCGGTCAGGCGCGCGCCGAATTCGGGGTCCTCAATGCGGCGGCTGAAAAAAAGATTGTCGGGCGTCTGGAAGTAGGCGGCGTTTTCCAGGAAGAACGGGCGCAGTTCGGGAAAGAAGACTTCGAAGCGCTGATTGACGGTGATTTGAGGTTGCTCCGATTCGACCTGGCTGAAATCGGGATTGACGGTCACATCAAGGGTGAAGGAATCGTGCAGGATGGCTTTCACGTCGACTCCGGCGCGCAATTCGGTTTGCGATTTGAAGTCGGGGGGCGCGTAGTCGGGAGTGTTCAGGTACTGAGAGCGCTGCGCGAAACCGTAGGGAGTGACTTGCAGATTGCGGCCGGCTGAGACCTGCTGGAGGCCCTCCGTAATGCCGAGCTGAGTCGCGAATCCGCTGATGCGGGAGGTGTAGTACGGCCAATAGGAACTCTCGTTGATGGCGGGAATAAATCGCGCCACTCCGATGCCCCACGTCTGCACGTCTGAGCTTGGAAAACGGAGGCTGCGGAATGGGATAGCCATCCAGACGGCGTAACCATCGTGGGTCAAGCGGCCGTCGGTGCGCCAGAGAATGTCATAGCTGTAATCGTCGCTTTGCCCTTCATTGCTGGTGGCGTCGGCTTGGATGCCGAGAGGGTTCACGTAGAAATCGAGCACGTGCTGGCGGTCGTGAAAGGTGTCGAGAAATAGGGCGACCTGGTCGTCGCTCAAAATATCGTCGCGCTTGGTCATGCGCGCGCGCAGCATCGATTTCTCCTCCTTACAGAGGAAGACGGCGTAGAGATTGTCGTCGTCGTAGGAGAGATATGCGATGGTTTCGCGAGTGGCCTTCGCGCCGTCGGAAGGGGCATTTTGGCGGAAATCGTCAATGCGGGCCTGTCCGGGTGGAATTTTGCCGTGAATGAAGTCGTCGAGAACGGGAGGCTTTGTAACGCGGGTGAGATGAAGGGTCTTCACCTGTTTCGCCGGATCGGCTTTCGAAGGATCGGCCGGCTGGGCGGCGGCCGCCGCGGTGAAAGCGAACAGCAGCGCGGTGGTTTTCATTGACTTCGTGCGTCGATCCCCGATGTTCGCTAGAATGACTGGAATTCGTGCATTTTCGCACATATGGACGGGCGGAGTCATCTCGTGGTGTGTCGCGGCAGTTCGTTACTCGATCCCCTCCATTACTGTCGGGGTTCCATCCACCGAACGGAACCCCGACAGTTATGGAGGGGATGAAAGGTCGACGAGAGGGCATGTGCTGATCTGGGCTTTTGTTCCTTACCAGGTACGCGAGGGGCGGTTGGAAGGGTTCGACTTCGATACGGTTCAGTCGAAGCGCGAGCTGGCGCACGCGTTTCGCGAGCTGAATCTGGCGTGGATCTGGCAGCCGGTGGTGGCGGCGAACGTGGACGAGATCATCCGGCAGGTGTCGCGCGAAACGTCGATGGTGATGAATTTATGCGACGGAATCGAGCGCGACGGAACTCCGGGGCCTTGCGTGGTGCGGGCGCTGGAGCTTGCAGGGATTCCGTTCACTGGCGCGGATTCGGAATTTTATCGAATCTCCACTTCGAAGTTGACGATGAAGGAAATGATGACGGCGGCGGGCGTTCCAACGCCTTCCTTTGAGGCCCTGCCGGAATCCGTGAGCGGCGTGTGCGCGCGTGTGGGAACGCCGCTGCTGGTGAAGCCGGACGTTTCGGCGGCGAGCGGAGGGCTATTTTTGAGGTCGAAGGTGAGCCACGATGACGCCGTGGCGGCGTTGCGCGATGAATTGTCGAGCACTCCGCTGCCCCGATTCTGCCAGGCGGGGCGGTTGTTTGCCGAGCGGTTTGTCGACGGGCCGGAGTTTACGGTTTTCGCGATGGGGAACTGGCGCGATCCGCGATCGGTGCGGTGCCTCCCTCCAGCCGAGCGCGTATTTAACGCGAGCATTCCGGATGGCGAGAAGTTTTTGAGCTACGACCGCTATTGGGGCTTGTATCGCGAAGAGACGCCGCCGCCGGACGGGCGGGTTTTCTACTCCTATGAAGCGTGCGATCCGGGGCTGGCGCCCGCGATCGAAGAGATTTCGAAGAACGCGTACATCGCGGTCCATGGAAGAGGCTACGGGCGCGTGGATCTGCGAATGGATCGCGCGACCGGAGAGCTGTTCGTACTCGAAGTGAACGCGAATTGCGGATTGTCGGAGGACGACCAGACTTCGACGGGCTGCATTTTGAAAATCGCCGGGATGAGCCTGGCCGATTTGCTGCGGTTGATTTTGCAGGATGCGCTGTGAAGGTCTGCGTTCTCCAGCCTGATTATCGGGATTCGAAGGTCGACTACCGGCACTACGATCCGCCGAGGGATTTGTCGCCGTTGCTGCCGGGCTCTCAGGTCGATCATTTATTTCTGCATAAATCGACGACGTATCGCCAGCTTCGGGATGCGTCGAAGGACGGGTGCGATGTTTTCGTCAACCTGTGCGAGGGGTATCTGGATTGGGACGTGCCGTCGATCGACGTCATCTGGTCGCTGGAGCGGCTGGAGCTGCCGTATACGGGAGCGAGCGCGCGGCTCTACGATCCGTCGAAGGAGTTGATGAAGTACGTCGCGCATACGCGCGGCGTGCGATATCCGAAATTCGCTTGCGACGCGGAGGATGCGATTTCGCGGCTCGCGTTTCCCCTGTTTGTGAAGCCGGCGCACGCGGGAGACAGCCTGGGGATCGATGCGGATTCGCTGTGCCGCACGCCGGACCAGGTGCGGGCGAAGGCCGGCGCAATGGAGCGCGAATATGGGCCGGTCATGATGGAGGAATTTATCGACGGCCGGGAATTTACCGTGCTGGTGGTGGAGAATCCGGAGAATCGATTTGAGCCGGTAGCGTATCCGCCGATTGAGTTTTTATTTCCGGAGGGCGAATCGTTCAAGACTTACCGTTTGAAGGTGCAGTGCCATCATCCGGAGTGCAATGCTCCGGTGGAGGACACGGACCTGGCGGAAGACTTGCGGGCGGCGGCGCGGACGATCTTCGTGGGGTTTGAGGGCGAAGGGTATGCGCGGCTCGATTTCCGGCTGGATGCGGAGGGGCTGGCGTTTCTCGATATAAATTTCGCGTGTTCGGTTTTTTATCCGCCGGGGTTTGAGGGGTCGGCGGATTATATTTTGCGTACCGAAGCCGGGGGACACGCCGGATTCCTGCGCCGGATTATCGATGCGGGAATGGCGCGGCATCGGCGGAGGCGGAGGCGGTTTGTGCGCGGGGCAAATGGGATCGCGGGGTTCGGCATTTACGCGACGGTCGATTTGAAGCGCGGGGACATACTGTTTCGGGGTGAGGAGAGGGCGGCGCGGCTGGCGACGCGGTCGCACATTTTAGAATCGTGGCCGGCGGAGCAGGTCGAAGTTTTCCGGCAGTACGCGACGGTGGTGGGCAATGGCGTGTTCATGCTGTGGGATGAGGATCCGCGGGAGTGGGCGCCGCAGAATCATTCGTGCAATCCGAATACGGCGTTTTGTGGATTGAATTTGATTGCGCTGGCCGATATCCGGCGCGGCGAGGAGTTGACACTCGATTACGCGACGCTCGAGAATCCCGAAGCGACTGCGTTTTCCTGCCGCTGCGGCGCGCCGAATTGTCGGGGGACTATTCGCGCAGTTTCTTGACTTGTTCCATGCGTTCGCGCAGAGGGGCGCTGCGGTCGAGCATGGCGCGAAAATGGTCGCGCTGAAGAATCAAGCAGACGCAGGGGGTAAGGCTGCGAACGGTGGCGTTGCGGGGCTGGTCGCTGAGCAATGCGATTTCGCCGAAGTAGTCGCCATCCTGCAAAATGGCGGCGCGTTTCTTCGCCTTGAGCACTTCCACTTTGCCGCGGACAATGATGTAGAAGCGATCGCCAGGATCGCCTTCGCAGATGATGTCGCGATCTTCGGGGATTTGTTCCGCGGCGAAGAGGGTGGCGAGTTCGGTGAGCGTCGACGGGTCCACATCCTGGAAGAGAGGCATCTCGCTGAGCCACCGGGCGTCGACTCCGGCGCCGTCGTCGCCGATGCGCAGGCCGGACTGCCGGCGCCACATGCTGCTGTATCGTCCGCCGGCCGCCACCAGGTCGTCATGACGGCCCTGCTCGGCGATCTGTCCCTGGTGCATGACGTAAATCCAATCGGCGTGGACGACGGAGCTAAGGCGATGGGTGCTCGAAATGACGGTGCGGCCGGATGCGATGCGGGAGAATGTGGCGTTGACGGCGGCTTCGGTCGTGGGGTCCAGCGATGAGGTCGCTTCGTCGAGGATCAGCAGGGCGGGGCGGCGGAGCACGGCTCGGGCGATGGCCAGACGCTGGCGCTGGCCGCCGGAGAAACGGCTGCCGCGCTCTCCGGAGAGGGTGTCATAGCCGTCGGGCAGGCTGACGATGAAATCGTGAATCTCCGCGTCCCGGGCGGCGGCTTCGATCTCCGCGTCGGTGGCGCCGGGACGGCCGAGGCGGATGTTTTCCCGGATGCTCATGTTGAACAGAAAGTTTTCCTGAAAGACGACCGCGGTCTGTACGCGAAGCGAGTCGATCGCGGCATCGCGCAGGTCGGTTCCGTTGACGAGAATCGTTCCTTCGGAAGGATCATAGAAGCGCAGCAGGAGATTCAGCACGGTGCTTTTTCCGGAGCCGCTGGAGCCGACGAACGCGACCGACCCGCGGCGACCAAGGGAGAAGCTGACGTGGTCGAGAGCGGTTTGAGCGCCGGCATAGCTGAACGTGACGTCGCGAAACTCAATCGTTTCCGGCGGCGCCAGGCGGTGGGCGTTGGGCCGCTCCGGGATTCGCGATTCTTCGCCCAGCATTCCTTCCATCCGTTCCACCGCGCCGGTGGCGGAGACCAGCGTCGGCGAATAGGACGCAAGGTATCCCACCGACTGGCTGAGCGTCACGAACAGGGCCTGGAACGAAGCGAACGTGCCGATGCTGATCTTTCCGCGGAACGCCATCCAGCCGCCGACGGCCATGACCACGACTTGCAGCAACAGCGCGCCGAGCGTAGACGATTTGTCCATCAACGCAGTCAGGAATCCCAGGCGGATGCTGGACTGGAGCAGGCGGTCGTTGCGGCCGCGAAAAGTTCCCGTAAACAGATCGCGCAAGCTGAAGGTTTGAATCAGAGCGGGCGCGGAGATGGTCTCCTGGACGATCGCCAGAACGGCCACGTCGCGCGCGCGTTTTTCGGCGGCGGCTTCCACGCCGCGGCGGGCCAGCAGCCGCGGCCCCAGGGCGCAGACGGGGCACAGCAGCGTGCCCACCAGCGCCAGGCGCCATTCGAATGCGAAGACCAAGGTGACCGACAGGATGATATCCAGCACCGGCTGCAAACCCCAGCCGACCGCGGCCACCAGGGCGAGATCGATGGAATTGAGATCGTTCGAGAATCGCGCCAGGATGTCGCTGGATTCGCGGCGCGCGTAAAATTCCAGGGACACATGTTGCAGCTTGTCGTACATGCGCGCGCGCAGAGCGGCGATGGACCGCGCGACAATGCGCGCATAAAGATGATCCCGTCCCAGGCCGGCGGCGGACACCAGGACGGCGGAGGCGGCCAGGGCGGTGAGGATAATGACCAGCGCGCGACCGTCCCTTTGTACCAGCGCGCGATCGATGAGATATTTGATCGACAGAGGAAGCTGCGCGGTCAATCCCATCTCCAGCAGGCATGCCAGCAGAACGGGGATCAGGCGCAAGCGGAATGGCCGAACGTACCGGTACAGGGCCAGCAGCACGCCGGGGATTGTCATCAATCTATTTTAGATATGCGCGGAGGGCCTGAACCAGATCGTCGGCCGCCTGCGCCTGTTCGTCGGACGGCGCGATCTTCGGATCAAGAATATGAAACCGGATATGGCCTTCAATCACCTCGGCCATCAGCGCGTCCATCGCGCCGCGGCAAGCGGAGATGTTGTGGAGCACATCGGAGCACTCCGCTTCCTGTTCCAGAGCGCGATCGATGGCCTCCACCTGACCTCGAATGCGGCGGACGCGATTGAGCAGCTTTTTCTTCTCTGCTAATGTGTGGGCCATAAAAAATGCCGTCTTCGGTCTTTACAAGTATACCCCGGCTGGTATATCCTGATTCCGGATGGCGATTCGCCGTCCGCCATTTTAAGAGAGAGGAGGCCCTGGTGTCCGACCGCAGTAGTCGTTTAAAATGGTGCGCGCAAGTGTCGACCGATTCAGCGGAGCCTCCTTCTTTCACGAAGCTCTCCTGACCCTCGTCTGATGTTAAGGGCGATATCGATCTCCACGCGTGTGCCCGCTGCACTGACCCAATATTCTTTCAGATGACGCTCAATAGAAAAAGAACGCTGCTGCCGATGGCGATTTTCTGTGCCCGCGCCTGGGCGCAAGCGCCTCCGCAGGCCGACCAGACCCCTCCGCCGCCCGATCCCGAGCGCTGGAATATCTTCTACCAGGCGACTTCGATCGGGGACTATCACGGCACGTTCAACTCGCCTTACGCAGGTCCGTTCAGTCTTCAAAACTATCCGGAAAAGGATGTTTCCATCACCACGACGCTGTTCTTTTCCTTTCGCTTGGAGCAGAACACCTATTTCTATTTCAACCCGGAAATCGCCGGAGGCAAGGGTTTTAGCGGCGTCAATGGTTTGGCGAATCCGGCGAATGGCGAGCTGCCTCGCGTCGCATCCGCCGAGCCGAAGCCTTATCTGGCGAGGCTTTATATTTCTCACGACTTCGGATTCGGCGACGAGAAAGAGCCGTCGGACAGCGACGAAAATCAGTTGGCGGGCCAACGCCCGATGAACCGGTACACCGTCAGCGCCGGGCGATTCTCGCTGACGGATTTTTTCGACGACAACAAGTATTCGCACGATCCGCGAACGCAGTTCATGGGCTGGGCGGTCATGTACAACGGCGCGTGGGATTATCCGGCCGACACGCGCGGCTATACGTGGGGCCTGGTGCACGAGTTACATCTGAAGAACTGGTCCTTCCGGTATGCCAGTGCGGCGATGCCCAAGGTGGCGAATGGCCAGCAACTCGACCGCAGGCTGTTTGTCAATCGCGGCGACGTGGGCGAAGTGGAGTACCGGTGGGCCGTGAACAAACATGCCGGGACCATCCGCGCGCTGCCTTACGCGAATCACGCCGACATGGGTACCTACGCCGACGCGATCCGTCAGGCGAAGGCGACGGGAGGAGTGCCCGATATCACCGCCACGCGCCGTAACGGGACGCTCAAATATGGCGCCGGTCTGAATATGGAGCAGGAAATCATCAAGGACCTCGGCGTCTTCGCGCGGCTCGGCTGGAATGACGGGAAAACGGAAAGCTTTGCGTTCACCGCGATCGATCGCCTGGCCACCGGGGGCGTGTCGCTGACCGGGCAACGCTGGCGCAGGAAGTTCGATACCTTGGCCACGGAGGTTACCGTGAGCGGAATTTCAGGAATCCACCGGGAGTATCTTGAGCTCGGCGGTCACGATTTTCTGATCGGCGACGGACGTCTGGAATATGGTCCGGAATACATCTGGGAGTCATATTACAGCGCCCGTCTCTTTCCCGGTTTCTTTGCCAGCTTCGATTTGCAGCATGCTTCGAATCCGGCCTACAACCAGCAGCGCGGCCCGGTATGGATTTCCTCCCTCCGGCTGCATTTCGAAGTCGGGAAAAATACGTATAAACATTAACCGCGACTCGGCGGCACCTTGGCGGGTTCCTTCAGATGTGTTTCAATGGATCAATTGGAGGATCTTGCGAATGAAGGTGTATCACACTCTCCTGGCGTGTCTGCCGGGGTTGCTGGCGGCGCCGCTTCTGGCACAGCCGCAAATCGGCGGAGGGACCTGCTCCTCAGCCACCTTGACCGGGAATTACTCGACGACCCTTACGGGAAGGGATCTAAACTCCTCGGTTACGTTTTCCAACACGACGGAAGGCATCGGGTTTGTGAACTTCGACGGTTTGAGTAAGGTGACCTTTACGCTGACGGCGAACACGAACAAGATTGCCGGTACGGCCCAGACTTTGGTGGGCACGTACAGTCTGCAAGCGAACTGCGTAGGCGTTCTGACGATTACCTCCGGCGACGCCGCATCGTTCACTTTGGAGGCCTATAACACGGGGAAAAACTATCTGATTACCGGTCAGGACGGAACCTACGCCCTTACCGGAAGCGGCGGAATCCTGCCCGATACCTGCCCTGCGAGTCTGACTGCCGCCAGCTATCCCGTAAACGGCAGCGGCTTCGGACTAACTTCCACCACGATTTCGAGCGTTTTTAACATGCTTGGGGTGCTTCAATTTGGGGCCAAGAACGCCATCGCGATCAGCGGGTCTCTCAGCGCGAACACTGGAACGACGAATTTTTCCGCCAGCGGAACCTATACCCTGAATTCCAACTGCTCGGCGACTGCCAAACTCACCGACAGCGCGAACAACACTTATACTCTGGTGTTCGAGTTCACATCGACATCGGGAGACAATTTCATCTTTTCAAGCGCGACCGGAGCGAGTGTCTACACCGGCAGCGGAAGGTCCTTATGATCCGGCGCATCCTCTATGCTTCCTGCTTTCTTGCCGCGCCGTTTCTGGCGCACGCGCAGACCTCCGGATCCTGCACCGCCGCGACTTTGAGCGGCACCTATTCGCTGACCCTCACCGGGCGCATGGTGACCTCTGCGGTGGCGCTTACGGCGGATTACCAGGCTGTCGGCACCATCACGTTCGATGGCGTGAGCAAAGCGAGCGCGACTCTGGCTTCGAATACCAACAAAGCTCCCGGCGTGGCGCAGACGCTCGCCGGAACGTATACAATCCCCACCAACTGCGTCGGTACGCTGAACATTACCACCGGAGATACGGCCACCTATACGCTGATCCCCTACAATAACGGCAACGATTATCTGATCACGGGCTCGGACGCAACGTATGAATTGACCGGCAGCGGCGGGCCTCAGCCGGCTTCCTGCCTGACCAGCACCCTGTCCGGCGTGTTCGCCTTCAGCGGCAATGGATTCTCCCTGGTTTCGGGCGCCATCACCGCGGCCAATGATATTTCGGGCCTGCTTCAGTTCGATGGGGCTGGCACCATCTCCGGCAATTGGGCCGTCGCAAGCAATGGCACGTCGACGCCGGCCACGGTCAGCGGGACGTATACCCTTTCCGCCGCCTGCGTGGGAAGCGCGACGGTGAAAGACCTGAGTGGCGTTGCCTACACGCTCTCTTACACGATGACTACGGCGGATGGCTCCGATTTTGCCCTCGTCGGGGCGGCGGCCACGGAGATGTTCACCACCACCGGGCACGCCACGTTCGGCAATCCGGGACTCGCGGTGGCGAACGCGGCCGGTATTTCGGGAGGCACGCCCGCGGGCAGCCTGTTCAGCATCTTCGGATCCGGTTTGGCCACCAGCAACGGGCAGGCGATCACCTCGACTTGGCCCACCTCGCTTGCCAACGCCAGCGTGACCGTCAACGGCGAGCTCGCGCCGCTATACTTCGTCAGCCCGGCGCAGATTAACGCGCAGATGCCTCTTGATATTGCGCCGGGCTTCGCCACCGTGATCGTGAAGGTCGGCTCTACGGCCAGCAATACGGTGGTCAGCAATACGGTGGCGGCCACCGTGCCCGCCACGGCCAACCCCGGCGTGTTGATCTATGGCTCGAATCGCGCTGTCGCTCAGAACCTTCCTTCCTACACGCTGAATTCCACTGCGGCCCCGGCGCCTTCCGGCAGTTATATCGTCGTGTATTTCACGGGAGGAGGACCGGTGCAGGGCGGAAGCGCGCTGATGACCGGCCACGCTGCGCCGTCCACGGCGACCTACCCCCTCACCGAGACGTATTCGGCAACTATCGGCGGCATCAACGCGCCCATCGTCTTCATTGGGCTGGCCCCTGGATTTGTCGGTTTGTATCAAGCCGATATCCAGATCCCGACCATTGCCGCAGGCACTCACAATCTGGTTCTGACCGTCGGCGGCACGGCGTCCAATACGACCGTAATTTCGACGAACTAAGATGGCACAGGCTTCAGCCTGTGAAGCCACTGCTTATTTCGACGGCGCCGGCAGCGTCAGATTCGCCGACGCGTTTTCGTGGGCGTATTGCAGTTCCAATGCGCCCTTCGATTTTTTCTGAGCCACGGGAAAATACACGTATCCGGCCACGGGCGACGAAGTCTTTCCGTCCTGCAACTCCCACTTGGCAAGCTGCGCTTCGATCCGGTCGGCATCCGCATTGTTTCCGCCGGTCGGATAATTCATCGGCCGGTTCGGATCCCCTCCGTTCGAGACCCCGACCTTTTCGTACGTTCCCGTGTTTGTGACCCTGCGACCGGTGTTGGGGTCCACGCCACTTGCGACGATCACTCCGGTCTCCGTGGTCACGTGCGTTTTGCTCGTAACATCGGGATGCGCGGTGCGGGGACGCCACAATCCGGCAATCTCGTCCGGCGAGTCCGGACGGCTTTCGCTATCGGCCAGCCTCAGAACAAAATCCATGGTCGCGACCTCGACGGTCGCGCCGTCCCTGGGATAAATCGCGACTTCCACGACGACATACTTCTTCGCGAAATCGGAGGGGAAGGTCTTGTTCAACTGCTCGGGCGAAACGCGCACTGCGGCGATGGTCGCGGTTGGGGTGTCCGCACGAGCGGGATATTCCGAACTGGACGAACGTGGTGTTCGGCCATCGCCCGAGAAAGCCAGCGAAGAAATCAGCGCAGCCGAACATAAGATTTGACGCATCGCGCCCTCCTCTTAAGCGATCGCTCCCTGCGGTCGCGGCTCAGAAAGCTCTCTACCGAGCCGCGACCGCAGGGAGCGATCCGATTTAGTCCATCTTACCGAGCCGCCACCGGCGCCGGCATGGTTTCCTTCGTGAACCGCGGAATCATCTGGTCGCGATTCGCCACATTCCACACCGCCGCCGCGATAATGGCCGCGGCTTTCTCCACGTCGTCCGGAATAATACGCTCGTAGGTGTCGAGATTGGTGTGATGCGTCATCGTGTTGTACTCAATCGGATCCTGCGACATCCCGATACCCGGTAATCCCGCATTATTGAAGGACGTACTGTCCGTTCCACCGGTTGCACGGCTGTTGGTGTTGCTGACGCCGCCCACGCCCCAGTCGGTAAACAACCCGAATACACCCCGCAGCGCAGCAGCGGCTTCCGCGGGTCCGAACACTCCGGCGCCCCGCAGACGGCCCGTTCCGGTGTCGACGTTGAAATAGGCGTCCAGCTTGAACCACTCCGGCTTCGGATCCTCGGCTGTTCCGAAATGCTGCTTCACATAGGCTAGCGACCCCAGCAGGCCTTCTTCTTCACCGGACCACAGCGCCACGCGAACCGTGCGCCGGGGCTTCAGATTCAGAGCCTCGATCAACCGCGCGGCCTCCATCATGATGGAGCAGCCGATGGCGTTGTCGGTCGCGCCCGTGCCTCCATGCCAGGAATCCAGGTGGCCGCCGAGCATCACCACTTCGTCCGCTTTGTCGGTCCCTGGAATTTCACCGATCGTGTTGTAGCTGGTCTTGCCCTCGGGATAAATATGATTCACCACGTTGAATGCGAGTTTCACGTCGTCGCCGTCCTCCAGCAGCCTTTCGATACGGCCGTAATCGTCATTGCGCAGGATCACCGTGGGAACCGTCTTCGCGATGTCGTAGGCGCGATGCGCCTGGGCGACGATGATTCCCTCGCCCCTTGCCGCATCGTTGATGCGCAGCAGCGCGCCGTTCGCAATCAGCATCGCATCGGCCTGCTCCGCTACCTGCACCGCGGTCAGCCGGTTCGGATCCGTCTCTCCACCGCGTCCGCGGCCACCCCCGCCGCCCCTTCCGCCACGACCACCCCCGCCACTCCCGTCATACTGAGCCTTCACCTGCTCGTCAGAACGACGTTTGGGAGCAGGGTCGAAATTCACCGGAATTACGGCGGCCTTGCCCACCAGGACGATTTTTCCGCGCACCTTATCCTTGTTCGCGGCGAGCCACTGCTCCATCTCCTCTTTCGTCGGTCCCAGCCGCGCCGGCGCACCTCCGCGTCCGCCACCTCGACCGCCGCGCCCGCCCGCTGCGTCGGCGTTTTCCGCCGCTGGAGCAGGAGGCCCTTGCGGCAGGACGATCTCGATCGCCGACGCATTCACGGTGCCCTTGGTCGATGGCGTCCACGCCAGCACTTCGAACTTCACATTCTCGTGCACCGGCGCCACAATCATTCCCGTTGCGCTTTCATTCAGCCATCCCGCGCGGCCGAAATCCCACGGTTCCAGATGCGCGTTCTTCATACCCCACGACGTCATTTCCGCGACCGCCCACTTCGCCGCCGCTTCATGATTCGGCGTGCCAGTGACGCGCGGGCCATAACGGTCCGTCAGCATGTGCAGCGTGTGCATGATCTTCGGATGCTCCAGCTCCTCGCTGCGCATTCGGGCGGACGTCGCCTCATCGACCTTCTCCTGGGCCATTAACACCAGCGACACACTCAGCGCGAAAATAATCTTTTTCATAAGCGATAAGGATAGCTCAAAAGCGGGAGCGGGATCGACGCGAACTGTTCATTCAGTCGTAACGCTGTGTTCATTTTGAGCCGCTACTCTGGTCCAGATTCCAAGTTCAATTTGCTGGGGGAAATGTGATGACAGGTGTATTCAGACGCGGTGTATTCGCTATCGGCCTCTTGGCGCTTATCCCGGCAATTCCGCTGAAGGCGCAGCAGACGGGAACGCTCACCGGGACGGTCAGCGATCAGATCGGAAAAGCGATCCCGAGCGCCACCGTGGAAGTCAGGAATGAGGCCACAGGGGCCTCTCGCAACGCCACAGCGGACGATAGCGGCAAGTTCGTGGTTGCGGACCTCGCGCCCGGCAGTTATACAATTTTCGTTGCCTCGCCAGGTTTCGCCTTAGCCACCCGCTCTGGCGGAAAAATCGGCCCTGGTGCGAGTCTTGAAGTCCCCATCGCCATGTCGGTGGAGGCGGTGTCAACCTCCATTACTGTAAACGAAACCATATCGATGGCCGCGGCGACAGCGCCCTCGGGTAACACGCTCGAGGCTGTTTCCGCCAAAACGGAAGTCAGCACCGACTTCATCCAGAATTTCATGTCCCCTCTGGCGGACTACGCAGAATACGTGAATCTCGCGCCGGGAACGTTCAGCCTCAATCCGAATGGAATCGGACTCGGTCAGGGCAAAACGTTCTTCCGCGGTTTCTCCGACGGAGAATATACCTTTACGTTCGATGGGATTCCGTTCGAAGATACCAACTCGCCCACGCACCATTCCTGGGCGAACTTCCCCAGTGGCTGGACCGCCGCGGTCGATTTCGACCGCAGCCCCGGCCTAGCGTCAAACTTCGGCCCCACCAACTTCGGCGGATCGATTAATTTGCAGTCGCCGCAATTGTTTCCCGACCCGGACATTCGCGCGTCGGTCATCTACGGCTCCTGGAATACGCGCGTTCTGCAGCTAGACGGCGAGAGCGGCTTTTTCGGCCCTGGTAGCAAGAACAGCTTCCTGATGAACATCCAGCAGCTGCTCTCCGACGGGTATCAGACTTACAATCGCCAGAAGCGAGTGGCCGGTTACGGCAAGTATCAATACCGCATCAACAGCCACAGCGCGCTGACGCTATACGGCGGGCTGGTCGACATCTGGACCAACACTCCGAACACCACCAATCCCACACGAGCCCAGGTTGCCCAGTTCGGCGACAATTATCTGCTCGACGGCACTCCGCTGCTGGCCAACGGCACTCCCGATCCCTACTATTACGGGTACAACTTCTACCATGTGCAAACGGATTTCGAATATGCCGCCTACCATACCGATTTGGGCGAAGGGTGGAAGCTCGACACGAAAGCGTACACCACGCGCTACTGGAACAAACAGTTCTATCAGAACGGAACCACGGTCAACGTTGGCCCTGCTGCGCCAAGCGGCGTGGATAAGCTTAATGGATACCGGCATGCCGGCGACACACTCATCTTGAGTAAAGAATTAAAGTGGGGCATCTTCCGCACCGGCCTCTGGTACGATTGGGCCTATACGGATCGCTATCAGATCCCGTCCAACATTCTAACCGGTCAGGACACGCCGTTCCCAAACTTCCACGAGCATTTCGTAACTCAGTCCTTCCAGCCGTTTGCGGAATTTGAATGGCACGCCGCTCCAAAATTTGTGATCGTCGCGGGCGTCAAGGCTGCTAACTACGACATGGCGCTTAATCAATACCAGGACAACGGAAAAACCGTCGGTTGTCTGGGCGGGACGCTGGTTAAAGCTACCACCACCACACCGATCATGTGCATCGGCGGTGTTGCGTATGTGCATCACGACTACGATTGGAACAACTGGCTGCCGAATATCGCGGCCCGTTATTACCTCACGAGCACCTGGTCCGCATATGCCCAGTTTGCTGAGGGCAGTGTGATTCCGCCCAGCAGCGTCTTCGACGTTCCCAACGCGCAGGTGACGGTACAGGTTAAACCGACCACGGCCAAGACCTATCAGATCGGCAGCGTACTGAAGCACAAACGCTGGACCCTGGATGCGGATATGTATTACGTGCACTTCCAGAACCCCTATACCAGCTACACCGATCCTACGGATAACAATGTCTACTTTGTCAACACCGGCCCAACGAACACCAAGGGGATCGAAGCAGAAAGCAACTTCATTATCGGCTATGGACTGTCCCTCTATCTCAACGGCACTTTAGGCTCGGCGAAATATCAGGAGGGCCAGAACATCCCCAACGGCGGCCTCTGGGTGGCAGACACTCCCAAGAACGTCGAATCCGTCGCCCTTCTATGGCAGCACAAGAACTGGGATGTCGGTTTGATCGAAAAGCGGGTTGGCACGTTGTATAACGATAATGGGACGCTGGCCTACAACATCCCCGGAATTCCAAAGCCGATTTCATTTCCCGTCGATAACGCGATCACCATTAGCCCCTTCAATGTCGTCAACGTGTTTATCAATTACAAGATCAAGAATCAGTCCTGGCTGCGCGGCAGCAAGATCGGCCTGGCGATCAATAACCTTGCCGACAGCCACAACATCGTTGGAATCACTGCAGGCACCGCCGCGACATCGACAGTCGCGTACGTGCCGAGCCCTAGCGACCAGTTGAACCTGCTGCCCGGCCGCAGCGTGATGGCTACCTTCACGGTCGGCTGGGCGCCCAAGCGATAGTCGGGCTTGTGATACTCTCTGAGGCGTGCTGAAAGGCTGCCTCTTTCTCGCGGCGTCCGTGGCTTTATTTGCCGCGGACCCGTTTTACCTCGGAACCTGGAAGATCGCCACGGCTGTGGAGGCTCCCTGGGCCGACGCTCAGCATAAGGACGATGCCGCCGAGATGAAGTCGCTGGTCGGCAAGACGATCGTCATCAAGTCGAACGAAATCGCCGGCCCCCGCCAGCTCGCCTGCAAAGGTCCGCACTACCAGGTGAAGGATTATCCGGCCGACATGCTGTTCCAGGGCGCGTTCGACGAAATGCGCCGGAAGGACAAGTCAGCCGACCCCGCGAAACTCGCCGCCAAGCTGGGTTTTAAAGGCACGTCATGGAAGACCGTCGAAACCGGCTGCGGCAACGAGCTCGATTTTCACTTCATCGACCCGTCCACCACCACGTTCGGCCTGAATAATTACGTCTATACCCTCAAAAAACAGTAGCGCTTTACGCATTAGTAAACAGGAGGCGCACTATGAACAGACGCACGTCGTTGAAAGTGCTCGTTGCGGCCGCGGCCGCGGCGCCTGCTATCGGAGGAACTACATCTATGTTTCGCAACATCCTGGAAGCCAGCATGAATGAGAAGAAGGGCCTGATGCTGTATGTCAAAGGTCAGGCCATCCCCGGCATCGTGGTGAAGCTCGATACCGAAATGGTCGAACTGCGCAGCCGCGAATACGGCCGGATCGTGGTGCGCCTCGACTCGCTCGATGCCATGGCCATGGCCTGATCTGCGCCACATCACGAAATCCGCGTCGCCTTGAACCCGCCCTTCGACCGGTCGTACATCCAAATCACGCCGAACACGATCAACAGCACTGCCGGCAAAATCGCGACGTCGCGAAACGATGTCTGCGCCGCCGTACCCAGCACCCGATCCAGTTCCGCCCCCGGTTGCAAAGCCTTGAACGCCGTTTCGCCTCCCGCCGCCTCCAGCTTCTTCGTATCGTAAATCGAGCCCATCAGAGGCAGCACGAACCGGCTCGATAGCGTCCCCGCCGTCCCCATCAGCCCCATCAGCAACGCTCCGCCACGCGGAAACCGTTCCGACGCCGTGGCCAGCATCGTCGGCCACATATAGCAGACCCCCGTGCCCCAAATCGTCGCCGCCAGCAACCCGGTCACCGGCGAATTCGCGAAGCTCAACGCCACGAGGCCGAGCGATCCCATCAGGCAGGACAGCCACAACAGGCCTATTGACGACAACCGATGCACCAGAGGCCCTGCGAAGTGCCTCATCAGGAACATCAGCGCGCTGACGTAAACCAGCAGCAAAATTCCCGGCATGTGAACCGTGCGGCTCAACGCGAAATCCACCCATTGCCCTGGCGCCAGCTCCGTCGCCGCGGTCAGGAACATCGACGCGAACAGAACCGCGAACAGAGGATTCAGCAGCTCGCGAAACATCTGTTTCATCGAAATCCCCGCCGCCATCCGCTCCGTCGGGGGAAATTTAACGCCGATCGACAGCGCCACCACCGCCAGCGCCGGAATCACGACCAGGGCCAGCTTCACCTGCCAGCCGACTCCGATACTCGACAATCCCACGCCCAGCAGCCCTCCGATGACCAGTCCCCCCGGCCACCACGCGTGCAGAGCATTCAGCCGGGCTGTCTTCTGATCCGGATACAACGTCGCAATCAGGGGATTGATCACCGTCTCCACCATCCCCCATCCGATCCCCAAAATCATCGCTCCCAGCCAGATCACGTCATACACGCCGGAGCCCGACGCGACGCTGCTGGCGAACACGATCATGAGCATTCCAATGCTGAAGCAAATCCCCGACAGCGGCAGCAGCAGGCTCATGCCGATGTAATCGAGCAGAGGACTCCCAATCGCAATGGTCAGCGCGAAGCCAAGAAACGGCACGCCCAGAATATTCGCGATCATTTCTCCCGAATGCGCGCGGTCGATGGGATCGAAGAACACGCGTTGCAAGTCGATCGCGGTATTCGCTCGCAATGACGCGCTGATTCCGGCGGTGGCCAGCGCCATGCTGCTCACCAGCATCAACCGGCTTTTCTTGTACTCTGTGTGACGGTCGGCGACGGGGGCGGCAGCGGCAGGAATCATGTCCTCACTTCAAATCGGAATCGCAGGTCTTCGCCGAACCATTGTATGTAGTTTGTGCCCCACGTGTTGTTGTACAGGCTGAAGTGCACGCCGTTTTTGAGATCCGGCTGCTCTTTCGAAAAGTAAATCGGCGACCTCTCGCCCAGCGCGACCACCGGCGCGTCCAGGGAATCGATCGACAAATCCTTGTACCGCAGCCCTCGCGACAACGCGTGCATGTGCCGGTTTCCGCCGGGCACCACCGCGAAAGGATCGACCTGGTAATCGCTTTTCTCGAGCGTCAATCCTGTCGCGTCCGGCTGGAACGTCAGCCACATCGCCTCCGGCAGCCGGTTCGCGATCTTTCCAAAACAGTAGAACGCGATCTTCACAACCGGCTCGTCTTTCGGGAACAGCAGCTCCAGGTACATCGTCTTCGGCCACGCGACGACGCCCGTTTTTTCGGCGGCACCGTCGTCGATCCGCAGCCGCGCCAGCAGTCTCTCGCCATCGTCGCTTGATCCAGACCAGCAGTTCACCATCGCCGGCGTCCACGTCCGGCTGCGCGCTCCAAAGTGCTCGATGTTCGGCTTCCCGAAATCCTGCGGAGCCCAATCGGCTTTGCTGGTCACGTAGCTCGCCATGAACCGCGCATAGTCGTCCGCCGAAAAAGTCTGGTAGCTGAACAGCGCCAGCGGATGCTCGGCTGATGCCCATTCACGCCCACTGGACTTGCTGCGCAGCTTGCGGATGGCGCCGGTCTTCTCATCGAGCGCCACGATGAAGTGCGTCGTCTCCAGTTCCTTGCTGGCGCGAAATGCGTTCAGCCCGTCCGTACTCGGCACCACGGGCTTCAACCGCGCGAGCCTCGCGACCGCCTGTGCCCGCATCGGCGCAGGCAGGCCCAGCACCGCATCGTCGATGTTCTTCCGCTTCTCCGCCCAGCTCGTAATCATCTTCTGGTAGCCCGATTTTTCCAGTGCGTCTTCCAGATCGGCCGGCTTGTAATGATCGTGATCCAGATACGTCTTCGTATCGGTCCCCCAGGTATGTTCGCCAAACAGCGCAAATTTCCGCAAGAAAGCCAGATCCGTCGCGTCCCCAATCTTAAGCGTCCCGTCCGCGATCCACTCTTGCCGCAATCGCGCGACTTCCCTGTAGCGCGCGACTTTTATCGGATCGCTGGGCACTCCGTGAATCCACGTGTCGCCGATTTCGTCCACCACGACCGGCAACTGGTCGCGATAAGGATAAACCGCGTTAGCGATCTCGCTCAGATTTGACGCCGTAATCGGCGCGCCTGGAAACTCTTTTCGCAAATCCGCATAAATCTTGCGGATCTCCTCGATCGAATGCGGACCCGCGTTGTCGTCGGCCATCTCGATGGCTACCGCCAGGTCCGACCCGGGGATGCGCACCACGCCTCCGTAACCCTTGTGCTGATACATCACGATCAACGTGGCTCCGGTGCTATCCTTCCAGACAAACAATGCCGGCACATCCGGAGGCGTGCTGGCCGAATTCACGCCGATGTGCAAAAACCTGACGCCATTCTCGGCTAGTGGCCCGACGAGACCCAGCGTATGCCCTGGAACATCGGTCATTTTCGCGCCCGCCGTCGTGTGCCCGAACCGCGCATCCAGCGACTTCGAAAATCCCAGCGCCCCCGCGATCATCGTCCGGTCCAGCACCTCCGTCTGCCAGCTGAACGGCAGCGCGTGCCACGCGATGTCTCCGGCCGCGATCGCCTGCTCCATCCTCTTCTTCGCCTCGGCCGACGCCTGTTCCAGGTATTCGTACAGCAGCCACGACCCGGTGGTCCACGTATACCGGTCCGCGCCCGACTCCCTCATCGCGGTGGCCCGCTTCATTGCTTCCGGATAATAAACGTCGAAATACTTCTTCATAACGCCCGCCTGCGTGTCCGTGAATCCCACGTCCAGGTGGCACTTGAACATCACCTGCACGCGCTTCACGTCCGCGCCCTTCGCCAGCATCGCGCCGCCGGCGAGCATCTTCAGCATGTTTCGACGTTTGATCATTTTTGCGCCTGCATCCTCACCCTTCCACACTTGGGACACTTCCATTTTCGCTTTTTATGATAGATGTGCCCCTTCAGTTCCTCCATCGGAGTCTTGCAGATTTTGCAGGTCAATTGGGTGTCCGTTTGCATTGTACCGTTGGATTTGATATATCTTTCAGATCGTAATATGGCTTGCAAGGATAAGGTCAAGGTCACCTACGACGCGAAGGAAAATCCCATCAAGTGGGAGTTGATTTGCGAGGGAACGTGCGCGGACGGCACGGCGTGTAAGAACCATCCAGAAGTGCCCGACCCCAAACTCCCTCACACAACCAGAGAATTCTGCGCGTGCAAGGCGGGGAAAGACGACGAATCGACCGACTGCCACATCGTCATTTACAGGGTGAAGCCTCCGAAGGGCAACCCCGACACCTACTTTAAATGCGAGGGGGCGGCGAACTGCAAGAAAGGCCAAACCTGCGCCCCGGCCTTCGTTCCACACCCGGTCGTGAAGGGCGCACCGGTCGAGTGGCGCGAATTCACCTGTGAATGCCAGTCGGACGATGATGTCTGATTGGGGGGAATGAGTTATGCCTTGCGAATCCACTGTCCGAGTCTGGGAGAACGCTGCAGGAGTTGAGGTCCGCGCCAAGCTTCTTTGCAAAGGGAAGTGCAACAGCTTCGAGGACAAAGACTGCGCGCCAACCTCTGTGGGCATTGGGGGCGTTAACATCACCCAGGAATTCTGCGGCTGCGACGGCGGCAAAGGGGATGAGCCCGAGGACTGTCATATCATCCTTGAAAGGGTGAAGGAACCGAAGTCGTTCAAACACTCGTGCAGCAGTAAAGGCTGTGCCGATGGCATGACGTGTACCGAGGTTCCTAAAGTCACCACCACCGTGCCTTTCCCCGACAAGGACGGCAAGCACCGGGGACGCGTTGGGAAGCGTATCGACTACGTGTGCGAGTGTAAACCGGCGAAGAAGTAGATTAGAATGCCTTGAGTGCCCGCCAACGGTAATTACCTCGTTTTCCTGACCGCTGTTTCGATCGCGCTGCTTCTGGTGCTGATCCTGGCCGTGAAGCTGCACGCTTTCCTGGCGCTGCTGCTCACCAGCATGGCGCTCGGCCTGGCCGCGCACATGCCTCCGGAAAAAGTACTGAAGTCGATCCAGACCGGTTTTGGCGACGCTCTGGGCTTCATCGTGGTTGTCGTAGGCCTGGGCGCGATGATCGGCCGCTTCCTCGAACATTCCGGCGGCGCTCAGGTTCTGGCCGACTGGCTGGTGGAAAAATTCGGTAAAGATCGCGCCGCCTGGGCGCTTCTCGTCGCGTCCTTTCTGGTCGGCTTGCCGATTTTCTTCGAAGTCGGCTTCGTCATCCTCGCGCCCCTGGTCTGGAACCTCGCCAAGGAAACCAAGCGGTCGCTTTTGTTTTACGGCATGCCGATGGCCGCCGCGCTCACCATCACCCATTCGCTGGTTCCTCCGCATCCCGCGCCGGCCGCCGCATCGCAACTGCTGGGAGGCGACCTCGGCGCCACTATTCTTTACGGCATCGTCGTCTCCATCCCCGTCGCCATCTTCGGCGGCATGATGTACGGAAGCTGGATCGCCAAGCGCATCTACGTCGAAGTTCCCGCGATCGCCGCCACCAACAAGCGTCACGACGTCGAACATGCGCCCCACGTCGCTATCGTGATTCTGCTGCTCCTGCTGCCGATCCTGCTGATCTTCGGAGCCACCATCGCCAATCTGCGCCACGTCCCGTTTCAGGGTGCGGCGGTATTTCTGGGCCATCCCTTCACCGCGCTCACCATCACCGCGCTGGTGGCGATTTATTTCTTCGGCATCCGCCGAGGCGTCTCCCGCGACGGCGCCATGAAACTGGCCGCCGAGTCCCTTGCGCCCATGGGCGCGCTGCTCTGCATCATGGGCGGTGGAGGAGCGTACAAGCAGATCATTGTCGATACAGGCGTCGGCGCGTATATGGGCAAGATGCTCGCGACCTCTCCCATCTCTCCGCTGGTCGTCGTATTCATCGTGGCAGCGGCGCTGCGCCTGGCCCAAGGCTCGGCGACGGTCGCCATCATCACCGCCGCCGGCATCGTCGCGCCCATTGTGAAAGGCATCCCCGGCGTCCGCCCTGACCTGATCGTCCTCGCGCTGTGCTGCGGAGGCTCCGGCTTTTCCCACGTCAGCGATTCCGGCTTCTGGCTGGTGAACCAATACTTCGGTATGAGCGTCGCCGAAACCCTCAAATCCTGGACCGCGATGAAAATCCTCTCCTCCTTCCTGGCCCTGGCTATCGTCCTGTTGATGCAGGCGTTCTTGCGATAGACTATCTCGACAGGAGGAAACATGATTCGTCGATTCGTGGCCGCGGGTCTTCTGATGGCCGGGGTTTTAAGCGCGCAGGACAAGGGCAAGGCGAAAATCGAGCACTACGATTTTCACCCGCTCATGCAGCAGATCTGGGACGCCTGGGGAACGCTGAACCCCGACAATGCCGCACGGTTTTATGCCAAAGACTCGGATCGCACTTTTTTCGATCTCGCGCCGTTGAAGTACACCGGCTGGACCGAATATGCCGCGGGCGTGAAAAAAATGTTCGCCGATTACTCCTCTGCCAAGTTCACGCTGACCGGGTCGACGCACGTCGCGCAGAGGCCCACCATCGCCTGGGCCACCACCACGGGCCACGGAATCCTCACCAAGAAGACCGGCGCCAAGGAAGATCTGGATTTTCGCTGGACGGTTCTATGGGAAAAAGCCGGTGACGACTGGCTGATTATTCACGAGCATGTTTCCGTGCCGATGGCCGCGGCCAGACCTCCGGTAGTTCCTCCGGTGACCTCGCCCAAGGCGGCAACGGCGCCGAAGAAGTAACACAGACTATTACCGCCCCGCCGCGGTCGCTTTCTCCAACTCGACCTTCAGTATCGGATTCTTCGGAAATTCCTCGGTCAACTCCGTCAACACCGGAACCGCTTCCGCCGGCCGATGCTCGCGCAGATAGAGCGCGGCCAGCAGCACCATGGCGTCCACCCGGTTCATCCGACCGTGCTCGCCCACTTCCTTCAACGTCCGCATCCCTCGCTGTTTGTCGCCATGAAACCCGGCCAGGAATCCGAGCATCTTCCATTGCAACGGCAGGCTGCCCACAATGTAATCGTTCACGCCCTGCGTCAGCTCCGCGTCGACAAACGTCGGATCGAGCTCGGTCAGCCGCGCGTGCGCTTTTCGCGCCACCGTGGCATCCTTTAGAGCATCCCTCCAGGCCTTCTTCACCACAAACGAATAGTTCGCGCGCAGCCCGTAACTCACGCCGATGGAATACAACGCGCCCTCGTCGTTCGGATCGGCCGCCAGTTTGTCCTGGCTCAATTTCATCGCATGATTCAGCGCGTCGTAGAACTGCTTCTGTTGCTCCGCGGTCAACACCAGCTTCGGATGACGGATGAACTGCGTGCCGCCGACAAACTCGCTCGAAAGCATCCCGCCGCGATACATTTCCTTCCACAAAACCGTCTGCGCGATGTGATTGTAGACGTCGGCCGAGGAAGGATTCCGCTCCGCCTGGACGGAAAACGCCGCCAGCGCGTCATCATATTGCAGATTGTAAAAAAAACTCGAAGCCCGGTTGCGCTACCACGGTCTCATGCAGAGAGCCCGCGAAGGCGGCCGCCTGGAACAGAACTATCCCGACAATTTTCTTAAAGCCCATTGTGCGTGCTCGGCGACGATCTCATCCGGAGATGAAGCCAATCCCTCCAAGGGCTCCCGAAACCGGTCGAGCCCAAGATTTCCCATCGCGATCGCTACATTTCGCAGCACGCCTGCATTGCCGGCCCTCGCTAACGGGCTATCTACCAGGATCTGATTATACTCATTAGCTGAAAGATTCACCAGGTTTTCCAGATTGGGCAGAGGGCGCGCGGCAAACGCCGGCTCTTCGGTAACCGGCGCGCGGCCGTTCCAGGGACACACCTCCTGGCAGATGTCGCACCCGAAAATGTGTGCCCCCATCCCCTCGCGATGCTCCTCCGGAATCGGGCCGCGCAATTCGATGGTGAGGTACGAAATGCAGCGCCGCGAATCGAGCGTCCACCCCTTTCCATCGGGCACCAGCGCCTGCGTCGGACATGCGTCGATGCAGCGCGTGCACGTCCCGCATCGATCCGGCGGCGGACCATCCGGCTCCAGCTCCAGCGACGTCACCACCTCGCCCAGAAAAAACCACGACCCCAGTGGCTCATGAATCAGGCAGGTGTTCTTCCCGATCCATCCCAGGCCCGCCTCCCGCGCGTAACTCCTTTCCAGCAGCGGCGCCGTATCCAAGCAGATTTTATGCTCGAAAGGACCAATTTCGCGCTCCAGCAACTCCACCAGCTTCTGAAGGCCGGCGCGCATCACGCGATGGTAATCCTCACCCCAGGCATAGCGCGAGATTCCATCCTCCTGTCCGGGAGTGTTGTAAAGCTTGCCCACGCAGAGGATCGACCGCGCGTTTTCCAGCAGATTCCGAGGATTCCGGCGAACCTCGGCCCGCCGGTCGGTCAGATACCGCATCTCCCCGGCGAAGCCTTTTTCCACCCAATCGCGATACCGGGCGAAATCGCCGGAGGGTTCGGCCGCCGCCACGCCTGCCAGCTCGAATCCGCACTCCCGCGCCAGCCGTTTCACCGTTTCGCCGGTCATGCTGTCATGGTAGCTGGAACCCTATCGAAAAGCTGCCATTCCGTCGATAAGGGTATTTGATGCCAAACTGGCCAGACGATCTCTCGAGCTGCACCCTTGAGGAGATCTTTACCTCCGAAATTGACAACCGCGCCTGGTACAAGGAACTGCGGCTTCAAAACACCGCGCTGGTCAACAATCGACTGGCAAAGAATATCAGCCAGGACGAATACGCCGTCAACCGCCGCCAAACCACAGAATTGGCCGCCGAATGCAAGCGCCGCGGAGCCATCCTGGTCCGCGAAATCACCCGCCGCGTCGCCCGCTAAGTAGCCATGGGAACCGCCCCGCAAACGGGCGGACAGTCGTTAGAATCTCTTATTTTGATGTCATCTTGATGTGCTACCCTCAATCCCGATGACTCCTTTCCGCGTGCGCGCCGTAAACACCGCCGCAGATTCGGAAAATCGAATCCATGACGATTCCGTCGCCGCGGAGTACGGATTTCGGGGCGGCCTCGTTCCCGGCGTCACCGTTTATGGCTACATGGCTTCCGCCGTCATCGACCATTTCGGCCCCCAGTGGTTGGAATCGGGCGCCATGGATGTTCGTTTTTTTGAGCCCTTTTATGAAGGCGAACAAGTGGCGGTATCGATCGCCGAGCAGGAGCAGGGGCGAGTCAAAGTCGACGCCGGTTCCCGCGCGTCGGCAACAGCGTGGATGGACAAGGCCGGTCAACCCGCCGATAATCCGGCGGAGCATCCGATGCCCGAGCGCATTGCCGCCTCGCGCGAGGCGCTAAAACCCGGCACGATTCTCGGAACCATCGACAAAACCCTCGATCTGTCGCAACCCGGCATGGCCGCGCCGCTCGACGCGTACATCGGAGACGAGCGCTTCGTCCATCCCGCCATCCTCCTGGCGCTCGCCAATGAGATTCTGGTGCGCAACTATATCCTCGGTCCCTGGATTCATTCGTCGAGCGAAGTCCGCAACTACGCCTCCGCGCGCGACGGCGAGCATGTGCAGGTGCGCGGTAAAATCGTGGACGCTCACGAAAGAAAGGGACACGAGTTCGTCGTGCTGGACGTCGCCATCCTTGCCGGCGAGCGCCTGTTGAGCCGCATTCGCCACATCGCCATCTGGAAGCCCAGAAAATGAGCGGCCTCCGCTTCACCTGCCAGCGAGGCTGCATCAACTGCTGCGACCAGGACGGCTTCGTCTATCTAACCGAGAACGACCTCAAACGCGCCGCAAAATTCATGAACATGACGCCCAGCGCGTTCGAAGGAAAGTACGTCTATCGCACCCGCCATCAGATGAGGTTCCGCAAGCCTCGCGAAAAGCAGTGCCCGTTCCTGCTGGAATACAGTTGTAGCCTGCATCCCGCCAAGCCCACGCAATGCAGGACGTTCCCTTTCTGGCCCGAACTGGTGGAAAGCCGAGCCGAGTGGAATCGCACGGGCGAATACTGCCCCGGCATCGGCAAAGGCCCGCTTATCCAGATCGGTACCGCCATGGAAATGGCCGAAGAGCATCGCCGAGCGTATCCCAAAGATTATCCTCCGGTCGCTTCTCACTAGTAAGGTGTCCTGGTCACTTCGTTAGGTCCCCATCCCCTGGCTCATGCCAGGGGTTATAACCCCGTCCCGTCAGGGCGGGGATTTCGATGATCGGTAAGCGGTAATGATATCGCCGGGACGTTGACTGTTGGCCCGGTGTCCACACGGAACCGCCATGCGTGAGCATGCGGACAGGCGCGAAAGTGATCATCTCTGACTCAACCCACCATCGACCGCAACTAACTGCCCGGTGACAAAATTCGTCGCCGTCAAAAAATACATCACCGCGTCGGCAATCTCTTCCGGGGTCCCCGCGCGGCAAGCCGGCGTCGCGGCGACGAGTCTCTTAATCCGCTCGTCGTACTCACCAAACGGAATCACTCCGGGAGCCACGCTGTTCACCGAAATTTTTGGAGCCCACGCCTTGGCCAGCGCCCTGGTCAACATCACAACCCCGGCCTTCGACGCGCAATAGTGCGCATGATGCGCCCACGGCTTGATCGCGCCCAGCGAGCTGATATTGACGATCTTCCCTCCATCCCCCGCCATCATGTGTTTCGCTGCCTGCTGGCAACAGAAAAACGTCGCCTTCAGATTGATGTCGTGAATAAAATCCCAATCCGCTTCCGTCACTTCCAAAGGATCGATGCGAGTGAATCGCGCGGCGTTGTTCACCAGCCCATCGATGCGTCCGCAGTCGCGCGAAATATGGTCGAATAAGTCCTCAATTTCGCCGACTTTCGTCAGATTCGCCGCATATAAGGGCGCATTCCCGCACTCCTTGGCCGTTTTTCGCGCCTCTTCTTCGGACTCGTTGTAGTGAATCACCACCCGCGCGCCTTCTTGCGCCAGGCGCAACGCGATCGCGCGCCCAATGCGCTTCGCCGCGCCGGTGACCACGATGACACGATTATTTAAAGCCGACACTTCACCATCTTAGACCGTCGGGTCGTCGTGAACGTCGATATCATCCGGGTCGACGCCCGAAAGCTCGGGTTCCGGCAGCCTTCCCGTCCAATTCGCCCAGCCCCAGAAAAGGGCCGTGCTGGAACTGAAAACGCCGGCCCACGCCCCAATAATCCGTGGACTTACGTGTGTCGACGCCAATCCGGCAAGGGCCATCGACAGCATCATCGTCATCCAGTTCCAGCTTTCGATGGTGGCGAACACGCGCCCCCGGAATTCGTCCGATACATGCCGCAATTGCTGCGTGACGTTCAACACGCTGCTCACGGCCACGGCCCCGCGCGATAGGCCGATGAAGAATAGTGCCCATCCAAACGTCTTCGCCTGGCTGAACAGAACGTACGATCCGCCGTGAATCACGTAGCTGATCGAAATAAGGCGCTTGTAATTCTCGAAACTGACTGTCTTTCCAATACGATGCGCCACCAGGGCTCCGAGGATCAGCCCGATGCCCGCGGAACCCCAAATAATGCCGATCCCCGTCGGCCCGCGATGAAAAACCACCTCGCCAAAAACGCTAAACAAAATCTGCGCCGCGCCTCCGCCGGTCGCCCAACCGACGGCAACTAAACCAATTCCCAGAATCAGCGGCGACGATTTCATGTAGCGCAACCCTTCGGTGTATTCATGCCATGGCCGCAGCACCACCATGTCCGACCGCTGCGCGCGAAATCCGCTTTCGACATGCAATCGCGAGATGCACCACGCTGAAAACAGGAAAGAAAACGCGTTGAACAGGAATGCCAGTTTATAACCGAACTGCGAGACCGAAGTGCCTCCCAGAAACGACCCGACCGTGAGCGTGGTCCATTGGGTCAATTGCGTCAATGAGTTAGCGGAGTGAAGTTCATCCTTCGTGGCAATGGTCGGCAGGATCGATGCGCGACCGCTCGAAAAGAAGGGCGAGGCGAACATCAGCGCGCCGCTCAACACATACAACAGCCAGGTGCGCCCTTGGGGGATTCCGAAAATGAAAGCGATCGCGATGCTTGCACGCACCAGGTCGCTGATAATCATGATGCGTTTGCGATCCATGCGGTCGAGCAGTACGCCCGCAATGGGCCCGGCAAGCACGGCGCAGATCGCGCGCGAGATCAAGATCCCCGCGACGACCAGGCCGGAGCCGGTATTGGCCAGGGCCAGCGCAAACACAGCGACATTGTTATAGTGGTCGCCGACTTCGCTGACCACTTGTCCCGTCCAGGTGAAGCGGTAGTTGCGATTGCCGCGCAGAAGTTCGGTGAAGCCGCTCAACTCACCGTTTCCTCTCGAACCGTTACAGAGTTGAGAAAGTCGTGGTCGATTTCGTAGCCGAAGCCCGGGCCAGTGGGCACGGTGATGGTGCCTTGCGCGGACACTTCGACGGCCGGTGTAACGATGTCGCGTGCCCAATAGCGCGCGCTGGCCGAGACATCGCCGGGAAGAACGAAATTCGGCAGCGTCGAAAGAGCGATGTTGTGCGCTCGGCCAATGCCGGATTCGAGCATGCCTCCGCACCACACCGGAATGCCGTGCGCCTGGGCGACATCGTGAACTTTCTTGGCCGCCGCGAATCCGCCCACGCGGCCCAGCTTGATGTTGATGATGCCGCACGCCTTCATGCGGATGGCCTGCTCGGCTTGATGGGCGCTGCGGATGCATTCATCGAGACAAATCGGCGTTTTCAATTGCGCCTGCAACGCCACGTGATCGATGATTTCGTCGTGCGCCAGCGGCTGCTCGATCATCATGAGGTCGAATTCGTCGAGCTTTTTCAGACGATCGGCGTCGGCCAGCGTGTAGGCGGAATTCGCGTCTGCCATCAGGCGGATATTCGGGAACGCCGCGCGCACTTCGCGAATCACGTCGACATCCCAGCCGGGCTTGATCTTCATTTTGATGCGCTGATAGCCGGCGTTCACTTCAGTCTCGATTTTCTTGATCAATTGCGGGACGGAATCCTGGATGCCAATCGACACGCCGCAGCCGATTTCAGTGCGCGCTCCCGCGCCAATCTGTTTGGTCAACGAAACGTCATTGCGGCGCGCTTCCAGATCCCAGACCGCAGTTTCCAGTCCGCCGCGAGCCATCAGGTGGCCGCGAATGTGCGACGTTCTCGACGCAGTCTCCTCGGGGCCGGCCAGTTCGTATTTGAGCACGCGCGGCGCGACGTAATCGCGAACGATCAGCCACGCCGATTCGGTCCATTCCTCGTTATAAAAAGGATTCTCGCCCGCGGTGACTTCGCCCCAGCCGGAAACGCCGTCGGCGACGACCTCGACCAGCACAATCTGGCGCTCAAACGTGCGGCCGAAACTGGTCTCGAAGAAATGCACCAGAGGCATGCGGATTTGGCGCAGAGTGACTCGCTCTATTTTGATTCCCATTTTTATTCCTGTGACGAGAATAAGTACGTTCCGCTCTCCGCCGACCGTTCGAAACCGGTTACGGCTAGATTTTTCGCGAAGTTTTCGAGGAACCGATCGGCCACGCGCTGTTGAATGTCGCGGGCGCGGGCGTAATCGTTCGCCTTAATAGTGTAGATGTCGTTGGTGATGGAGATGCGACTCACAACTTCTGGGCTGTGCATCTCGCCTCCCGCGAGTAATAATGAAGTCACGCGATCGCTTTCGAGCCACCATTCAGCGGTGCAGCGATCCGTCGGCAGGCCCGCGTTTAAAGGGCTGGACGTGGTTCCGTATTGATTCAGCACGAAGCGTCGGACGATGGCGCCGAGGCGCTCAATATTAAAAAACGCGTTCTTGATTTCGAGTGGGTCAAATGTCCATTCGATCAGGTCAAGCCCCTGGCGCAGGGCGTCGTCACGCTGCGCGAGCTTCAGTTTCCGTCCCAGCCCCGCGTCGCGATATTCCTTCATGACGCCGAGCATGTGGCTGTGCAGATAACTTTTCGCCGGCGGCTTGATGCCGGGGATGGCGACACAGAATCCGACCATGCGGTCGCCATCGTAGGCGCCGAAGGAGTGCCCGCCGATTTTGCTTGCAGTGACGAACAGGCGCACCGGCAGCAAGTCCACATCGTCAAAGCCCCAGATGGCTTTCTGAAGCTTAACCGCGTCGGCAAATTCCGGGTTTGTCGTTAACTGGCGGATCTCGATCATAACTTCTTGGCTGCCTGCCACAGCGCTTCCATTTCTTCTATCGTCGCGTCCTGGAGAGGCTTTCCGAGACCTTGTTCGACGTGCGAGAACCGGCTGCGGAATTTCGCGTTGGTGCGGCGCAGAGCCTGCTCGGGATCGACCTTCAGAAAACGCGCGATGTTGACGATGACGAACAGCATGTCGCCCAATTCGTCCTCTTTTTCGTCCTGCGACGCTGCAGCTTTCAGCTCGGTGAGTTCTTCGTTGAGTTTGTCAAACACCTGGTCGACATTTTCCCAATCGAACCCGGCCGTAGCCGCACGCGAAGCGATCAACTGCGCCTCAACCAGCGCGGGCACCGTGCGCGGAACGCTTGCCAAAAGGCCCTGCGGACGAGGTTTTTCGGTCTTCTTGATCTCGTCCCACTTGCGTTTGACGTCGTCGGCGGTATTGGGGGAGCCGTCGCCGAACACATGCGGATGACGGCGGATCAGCTTGCTGTTAATGGCTTCGAGCGAATCGCCGATATCGAAGCGTCCCTCTTCCGACGCCATTTGTGCGAAGAAGACCGATTGCAGCAGCAGATCACCGAGCTCCTCGGCAAGTCCCTTCCAGTCGCGAGAGTCGATGGCGTCCATCACCTCGTAGGTTTCTTCCAGCAGATAGGGTTTTATCGTGTCGAAATTCTGTTCGCGATCCCAAGGGCAGCCACCGGGAGCGCGGAGCTGCGCCATGATCTCGACCAGGCGGGAAAAAGCTTCTCCGGGAGGCAATTTAGGCTCGGATGTTGGCACGGGAAATTTCAGATTAACATGCGAGGCGTCGACACGAGTGTCGACGCGGCACGCGTGGGCGCGTGCGCCACAGAAGACTAGCGGCGGCGGCGATAGAGTAGGAAGGCAAGAAGACTGCCGGCCATGAGTGTGGCGTCGGCGACGTTAAAGATGCCCGTGCGGATCGGGCCGACTCCGACGTTGAGAAAGTCCCTGACATGGCCGAACATCCAGCGATCCAGAAGGTTGCCAATTCCGCCGGCGCAGATGAGAGCCAAGGCAAGAACTTGAAGGGCCGTGGATCGGGGCATAACAAGCGCGTAAATAAGGAGCGCGGTGATGCCAAGAGTGCATCCGACCGAGAAGATCGCGGTCCTCCACTCGACGGGAAGAGACGCGCCAAGGCCGAGGAACGACCCAGTGTTTTCCGTGTAATCCAGGCGCACCGTATCGGCGAAAAAAGATCTGGGCTCGTTTCCCCGTAAATGCATTGTTGCGAGAGACTTCGTTTGCTGGTCACAGCCGACGCAGGCGAACAGCGTCACTAGAATGAGCGCAAATCGTTTTCGTGAGGACATAACTCAAGCAAGTTTTGCGGTCAGCATCCATAGGAGGACGCCTTGCGGCCCTGGACCGAAGGCGTGGAGGTCGATACGGACCAGTGCGGCTTTGCGGAAGTCGACCATTTCGCGTGTCGACCCCAGCAGCCACGCGACAGTCGATGAAAAGAGAGGCTCGTGGCCGGCCAATAGGATCGACGGCTCATCGCGATGCTCGCGAATTTCCGACCATACCGAGGGCGGGGAAGAGTCCGGCGTCAGCGAACCCACGCGCAGAATCTCACCTTTATAGTGCAGCTCCGATGCGGCGATTTCCGCGGTTTCGACGGCGCGTTTATATGGGCTCGAAATGATGAGCGACGGCTCGACTCCGGCGGCTACCGCGCGCTTCAATACTTTGCGGAGTTTCTCTCGACCCTCCTCCGTCAGACGCCGGTCCTGGTCGCGACCGCTCGGCGAGTGGTCCTCGGCGATGCCGTGACGGAGGAGGTACAACTCCATTAACCACCCCAATCCCCTGGCTGACGCCAGGGGTTATAACCCCGTCCCGTCAGGGCGGGGATCATGGCCTGTCGCGCTGTCCCCTCCATGACTGTCGGGGTTCTGTTGGGAATGCTGAAGCTGTCCCCAGCTCTGACGCGGAACCCCGACTGTGAAGGAGGGGATATGCTAACGACCCGGCTGCGACAGACCACTAGTTCTCCTTGTGTTGGACCGTTACCGCCGGGATGTTCGAATCGCGAACCAGTTTGTTGAACGCGCCGACGTCGTCCTTCAGCAGTTTGTCGGCGGCGCGGATCTGCGCGTTGGCTTCGCTCGCAAGGCCTTCGAAAACGACGTTCGATTGCTTGGTCGGACCCGCGTCTGTCGATTGCACGACGCCCAGCAGCGCGGCCAGCCGGTTGTTGAGTTTGATGGGGAAGTTCAGCGGGTCCTGGCTGCTCTGGTTCTTGATCTGGTAGAGTTCTTCCTCCACCGCAGTGAGCTTCTTGTCGAGATCGCGCGCCGCGTCGGCGACTTTCTTGGCCGCGGCGTCGTCCTTCAGCCGAGCGGCGTAATCTTCGAGCTGCTTCTTGGCGGCGCGAATATCGACGACAGCCTGATTCACCTGCGACAGCTTGTCGCGGATCTGAATGGAGAGCGAAAGCTGCGCGCTGTAATCGGCCGGAGTCGTTTTGAGACGGGGATCGCTCTTCACGACAAACTGTTGCGATTGCGTTTTATCGCCGACTGTCAGTTTGACCGTGTAAGTACCCGGAACAATCACCGGGCCCCGCGTGGATCCAGCCCACATGATGAGGCCGGAGAACGTGGTGGCGTCGGGATAACGGAAATCCCAAACAAAGCGGTTCATGCCGGCTTGCGCGGGGACACGAGCGGGCGCACCGCCTCCACGGCCTCCACCGCCGCCGCCTTGCTCGTCGACGACCGGAGTTGAATCCTCCGCCGCTTCGGGCCGCGCGGGCGCGCTGCTCGAATATTTATTCACCAACTTCCCTGCGGCGTCGAGAAATTCGAGTTTCACTTCGCCTGTGGGGCGATCCTTCAGCCAGAAGTCGATGATCGTGCCGGCGGGAGGATTCGCGCCGACCGCAACCGCGCCGCGTCCGCCGCCACCTCCACGTCCACCGCCCTCGGCGCGAATGGATTCCTTGGGCGCGAACAGGCGCACGTCATCGGTGGGAGCGGCGCCTTTCATCTCGCGCAGCAGAGGGAGGTCGTCGAGTACCCAGAACGCGCGGCCCTGAGTCGCGACCACCAGTTCGTCGTCGCGCTTGTGAAACGCCATATCGGTGATCGGCACGACGGGCAAATTCAGTTGGATGGACTTCCAGTTTGCTCCATCGTCGTAAGAAACATAAATGCCGAATTCCGTTCCAGCGAACAGTAGCCCTTTTTGTTTCAGATCCTCGCGAATGGCGCGAGTGAAATGATTCACCGGGATGCCGTTGACAATCTTCGTCCAGGTTTTGCCGTAGTCGCTGGTTTTATACAAATAAGGGCGGAAATCGTCGGATTTGTACATCGTCGCGGCGACGTAGGCGGTTGCCGGATCGTGCGGCGAAGGCTCGATGGCGTTGATCTGCGACCATTCGGGCAGGATGTCCTTGGGCGGCGTGACATTGGTCCAAGTCTTACCGCCATCTCGTGTAACGTTCACCAGTCCGTCGTCGGAGCCGACCCAGATGAGACCTTTGGCGGTGGTCGATTCGTTGACCGTGAAGATGGTGCAGTAATATTCGATGCTGGTGTTGTCCTTGGTAATGGGACCGCCCGAGGAGCCTTGGCGCGATTTATCGTCGCGCGTCAGGTCTTTCGAGATTTGTTCCCAGCTTTGCCCTTCGTCGGTACTGCGGAACATCACGTTGGCGCCGGCATAGATCACCTTCGGATCGTGCGGCGAAATCACAATTGGAAAACTCCATTGAAAACGGAACTTGAGGTCGGCCGCGGGGTGTCCCATCGGATTATCGGGCCATGGATTGATGTTGCGCTGCACGCCGGTGTAAGCGTCGAAGCGCGTGATCAGATTGCCGTAGGAGCCGGCGTAGACCACGTTCGAATTGCGGGGATCGGGCGCGATCCAGCCGCTTTCGCCTCCGCCGACGTCGTACCAGTCGCGCTCGGTGATGCCTCCTCGGCCACGCGTGGCGGTGCGCACGGTGGTGTTGTCCTGCTGCGCTCCGTAGGCGTGATACGGAAAATCGTTATCGAGCGCGACGCGGTAGAACTGCGCGGTGGCCTGATTATTCTCAGACGTCCAGACGCGTCCGCCGGTGGTGGTGATGTTGGCGCCTCCGTCGTTCGATTCGATCATGCGAGTGGGATCGTTGGGGTCGATCCAGAGATCGTGATTGTCGCCGTGCGGCGTCGCGATGGTGGTGTACGTTCTGCCCCCATCGTTCGATCGGTAGACGCCGGTGTTGAGGACGTAGACCGAGTCGGCGTTTTTCGGATCGGCGTAAATGTGCGTGTAATACCACGCCCGCTGGCGCAGATCGCGCTGCTGATTGACGCGCGACCAAGAACCGCCGCCGTTATCGGAGCGATAAACGCCGCCGTCGTCGGCCTCGACAATGGCCCACACGCGGTCGGAGTTCGCGGGCGAAACCGTGACGCCGATGCGGCCTTGAATTCCGCGCGGCATGCCGTTGGCGTGCGTCAGATCGCGCCAAGTGTCGCCGCCGTCGGTCGATTTCCAGAGTCCGCTTCCGGGACCGCCACTCTCCAGACTGTAAGGCGTGCGATAGACTTCCCAAAACGCCGCGTAGAGGACGTTCGAGTTGTTGGCGTCCATCACGATATCGACCGCGCCGGCTTTGGGGCCGCGCGTCAGCACCTGTTTCCAGGTGACCCCGCCGTCGGTGGATCGATAGACGCCGCGCTCTTCATTGGCGGCGAACTGATGGCCCAATGCGGCTACGTAGACGATGTTCGGGTTCTTCGGATGCACCACGACCGCGCCGATCTGCTGCGTCTGTTCCAGGCCGATGTGCTTCCAGGTGCGGCCCGCGTCGGTGGATTTATAAACGCCATCGCCGGGGGACGCGTTGCCGCGGATGCAGGCCTCGCCCATGCCCGCGTAGACGATGTTGGGGTCGGATTCGGACACAGCAAGCGCGCCTACCGAGCCGGTAGCAAGCTGGCCGTCGGCCACAGGCAGCCACGTGAATCCGCCGTCGGTGGTTTTCCAGATGCCCCCGCCGGTCGCACCGAAAAAATAGGTTTGGGGCTGCGAAGGAATGCCGGCAACGGCGGTGGCGCGTCCTCCGCGGAAGGGTCCGATGGAGCGGTAGCGGACGTCGCGAAGAGGTCCTTGCGCGGCCGTGCCGGCGCCGCCTGCGCCTTGTCCACCGCGTCGCTGGGCGGGAGAGGGGACCGAAAACGAGATGACGACTACGAGCGATAGTAAACGATGCATTAGAACAGATTTTAACAGGCTGGTGGTAATCTGGCTGGAGCGCTATGAATATTGTCAAGGCAAACCAGAAATACGAGACATGGCTGAGCGAGAGAATTCCGCTGCTCGCCGGCGACTTGGAGCACAAGCATGAACTGATGCGCACGGCTCCGTTTCCGTTCCTGCGCGCAACGTTTTATCGCTGGTCGCAGACGTGGCCGGAGGTGTCGCCCAAATCGGCGGCGGCGCCGCCGGTGCTGGGAGTCGGCGACCTGCACGTCGAAAATTTCGGCACGTGGCGCGACATCGAAGGACGCCTGGTGTGGGGCATCAATGATTTCGACGAGGCGTGCTGGCTCCCGTACACCTGCGACCTGGTGAGGCTGGCGACCAGCGCGCATTTTGCCATCGCCGGGGATCATTTAAGGATGATCACGCCAGGGAAGGCTTCAAAGGCGATTCTCGACGGGTATCGGGCGGCGTTGAAAGCGGACGGCGGCGTATTCGTGCTCGCCGAGCATCATCCTGTGCTGCGGACCATGGCGGTGGAGCGGTTGAAGCAACCGGAGTTGTATTGGGAGAAGATGGAGGCGCTCAAAACGCTGACCGGAAAAATCCCGTCCAGCGCGGCGAAATCGTTGAAGAAGATGATGCCGGATCCGAGGCTGAAATTCCGGGTCGTCCATCGCATTGCCGGCCTCGGAAGCCTGGGGCGGCTGCGCTTCGTCGCGCTGGCGGACTGGCACGGAGGCACGGTTGCGCGCGAGGCGAAGGAACTCGCGACGTCGGCATGGCAGTTTGTCCACCCGCCGAAGCGAAAGACCAAGATTTTCTATCAGGAGATACTGGACCGTTCCATCCGCTGTCCCGATCCGTTCGCGAAGCTGTGTGGACGCTGGATGCTCCGGCGGCTGGCGCCCGATTGCTCCCGCATCGAGTTAGCGTCCCTGCCGGAAAAGCATGACGCCGTGAAGCTGCTGTTCGCGATGGGATGGGAAACCGCGAATGTACACCTGGGAAGCGTGAAAGCGTCCGTGCTGAGCCGCGATCTGGCAAAGCGCGAATCGGGATGGCTGCATAAAGCCGCCGAGGAAATGTTTGAATCGACGTCGCACGATTGGCAGGATTGGCGGAAGCATAGATCCGCGTAAGCCCAGCACCGTCTTTCTCGCCTGTCCGCATCATGCGCGGAGACGACACCCAGCAAGCGGCGATGTTCAGCTATTTGAAGCCGGAGCAGCGAGTGCCTCAGGATCATCCTTTGCGGCCGGTTCTGGCGATGGTGAACCTGGCGCTGGATCGTATCCACTGAGGCGTTGGAGAAGATGTATGCGGCAGGCGGGCGGCCGTCGATCGCTCCGGAAAACCTGGCCATTCGAGGGCTGATTTTGATGGCGAACGAGAAAAACGAAAAAGTCGCCGACTTTTTCCGCACCCTGGTGAGCATGGCGGACCTCTTTAATTACCTTAAATTCCTTTAATAAAGGGCCTCGCGTATTTTGCTATTCTTCAATGACGTAGCATCCGATCACTCCAACATGTCGCATTCTTACCGCCGTATCTTATGTTTGCTCGCGGTTTTGACGTTTCTGCTTGCCGGTTGCGGACCGGTTTCGACGGCGTCGGCCGACTCGAAGCCAGCCGGGCAAAGCGATCCCGTCACGCGTTCGCGCGCCGCGAACGACACCGCTCGCTTCCTCGCCGGGATGCCGGGGAATCCGGGCACTCCGTTCGCGCATCTTGAAGACGACGATGTGTGGAAACAGCATCGCGACCTGGTGGACGCGGCCTGGCGCAAGGCGGACGGCGAGCTTTTGCAAGGGCTGCGCGAATTTCAGGCGCAGGAGCTGAAGGACACTAAGGAAACCGTCTTCTATCCGTTCAGCGGGCCGGATGCGCTAATGGCGACGGAGTATTTTCCGCAGAGCCCGGTGTATGTATTCGCGGCGCTGGAGCCGGCTGGGACGCTGCCGGCTGAAGAGCAGATCGAAAAGAAAGATATGCCGCAGTACCTGGCGCAAATGCGCTCGGCGATGGCTTCGGAGCTGGGCCGCAGTTTCTTCATCACCCGGCAAATGGATCAGCAGTTTCGCGGACAGGTGACCGACGGCCTGCTGCTGCCGATTCTGCAACTACTCGTCCGGACCAACCACACCATTCTGGGATTCCGCTACGTGCGCCTGGATGAGCAAGGGCAGGTGATCGACCGCACTTTGGATTACCATGCGCCGACCCGATACGGCAATAAGGGCGTCGAAATCGAGTTCCGCACGGCCGAGGACCAATCGCTGCATCAGCTCTACTATTTCTCCGTAAATCTGGCCGACGACCGGCTGAAGGAGAATAAGCCGTTTCAGATCTATGTCCAAAGCCTGAAGGGCGCGACGACGATGTTCAAATCCACGTCGTACATGCTGCACCGGAGGGAATTTTCGCTGATCCGCAACCTGGTGCTGGAAACCAGCGGGGCGGTGTTGCAGGACGATTCGGGGATTCCGTACCACTGGTTCGGGTCCGATTCGTGGAAGGTGCAGCTTTACGGCGATTACGACCATCCATACGGGAGCTTCAAGTACATGGAGCAGGTGGATTTGCGCAATGCCTATAAGCAGCCGGGCACGAAGCCTTTGCCAATGCATGTGGGCTACGGGTATAGGAAAATCACTTCGAACCTATTGCTGGCTAAAAGGGTAGTTCCGGCGGGGCAGTCACAGCAGTAAGCCCCAGGCGTGACGCATGGGGCTCCAAGCGCACGTCTTCATGCGCAACTGCACGCCACCCCAACAACTCCGGTTACCAGAAGATGTCCGCATGCTTACGCATGGCGGTTCAGTATCGACACGGAACCGCCATGCGTAAGCATGCGGACAGGCAGCCAGTTGACTAGAAGGAGAACCTGAGCGCCATCTGCAACTGCCGGTTGAAGTTCGCCTGGCTGGTGATCTTGCCGAACGAGCTGCTTCCGAACGACGTGTTCGGACCGTAGAACAGGGGCGTATTCATCGCGTTTAAAGCCTCGGCGCGGAACTGAGCCTTCAGCTTTTCCTTGATGACGAAGTTCTTGAACACCGACATATCCCAGTTGACCTGTCCAGGGCCGCGCATGTCGATGGTCCGGCCGATGTCGCCGAAAGTAAACTGCGGAGCGGCCGAAAACGCCGCCGGATTGATGTAGCTGTTCAGGCGTTGTTCCAGGCTGCCGCTGGTAATGGGCGATGTTCCGGTGGCATTCGGACGCTGGCTCGCGTAACCGAAACCGGAGTTGAAGTTGGTGGCCTGGAGGATCTGAAGCGGGAATCCGGTCTGGAAGATGGACACCGAGTTGACGATCCATCCGCCCAGGATGTACGCCGCAGGGCCGCCGTTGCCGAGCAGCATTTTTCCTTTGCCAACCGGCAGTTCATAGGACACGGAGCTGGACCAGCGGAACGGCGAATCGATATTCGAGAACGCGTATTCCGAAGCCATGTTGTAAGGATTCTGCGGTCCGGCGCCTCCGCTATTCAGCGTGTTGCCGACTCCGCCGCTCGATTCGTCCCAGTTACGCGCCCAGGTGAAGCCGGAGAAGAAGGTGAGGCCGTTCTTATAGGTCTTGCTGGCCTTCAGCACCAGGGAATCGTACTTGGACTTGTTATTGTCGGTGGATGTCTTGCTGATGGTGCCGTAGGTAGGATAGGGCAACAGCAACTGCGCTTCGGTTACAGTCGCGGTGCCGACGACGCCCGCTCCGCCGTGTCCGTAAAATGGATTGGCGACGGACTGCGTGAGCGCCGACCCTAAGGACAGCAGGCTGGGATCGAGCGCGTTCTCGTTGATCGACGGCGCGCCGAGAATCAGGTGCCTGCCGCGCGATCCGACGTATCCAACCTCGGAGGCGATGCCGCCCGGAAGCTCGCGCTGAATGTCGAAAGAGAACTGCTCGACATAGGGCGACCTGGCGTTGGGATCGAACAGCGAGAAGGATTGTCCGATACCCGTTGAAGTTCCCAGCGTGTTGCCCACCGGCTGCAAAACACCGGTCGGGAACGGATTGGAGAGCGAGCCGGCCGAAGTCACGTTATTGTCCGTCGACGCGATGTAAGTGGTGGTCTGGTTGTATCCCACCGTGGCGTAGGGCGATCCGAGAGCGAACTGCGGCGCGAAGAAGACGCCGAAGCCCGCGCGAATGACGGTTTTCGGGTTCAACGAATAGGCCAGACCGAATCGGGGACCCCATTTGCTGCTGTACGGGTCGCTGACGGTGGTCCTGCCGTTTCCTGCGTACACCACCTCGCCCTTGGGCGAAATGCCGGTGACGTTGGCGGCCAGCGGATTGGCCACGGTGCCGTTGAAGTTCACGATCATGCCGTTGTTCTGTTCGTACACACCCGGTTCATGCTCCCAGCGCATTCCGATGTTGAGTGTTAGCTTGCTGGTGACGCGGAAATCGTCCTGGATGTACAGACCAAAGTAGTTGGCGATATCGGTCAGCTTGCTGGACGTATAGATAGAGCCGCTCGACGGATAGCCCAGTAGCATGTCGGCCAGATCCGCGCCGCCGGTGCCGGCGCTGGTGGGCGCGGACTTGGTGAAGATGCCGTTGAAGGCGTACTGACCGGCGGCATTGTTGAAGTCGTTGCCGGCGGCCTTGATGCGGCGATAGTCAAAGCCCGCTTTCAGGCTGTGCTTGCCCATATACTTTGACACGCTGGTGGAGAAGTTATCCGATGCGAGGTCGTAAATCGAATTATTGTCGGACGCACTAAACGGGTAAAAGCTGTTCGTCGCAACATACGGGAACTGCGAGTACGCCGGGTTGATCGCGCTCACCAGACTTGACGGGAATCCCAGCGCACCGATGTTGTAACCCTGGGCCACGTTATAGCTGTAATTCGGAAACCGGTTGAAGCCATAACGGACCGTCAATACAGTGGTCGGACTCAGGCTGAAGGTGTTGTTCAACTGCGTGGTGTCGACGCGGCGCAGCAGGCGCCACTGGTCGGGGCTGGAAATGGTGGGGAACTCAGTATTGCCCGGCTCCAGCGAAAAATACCGCAGGTAGCTCAAGCTGACACGCCACTTGGTGAAAAAGTCCTCGTCGACCTTAGCCGTATACTGCATCGCGCGGCAAGGCAGTTGCCCTGGCGCGTTGAGATCCAGTCCGCCATAGGACGATGGAGCGCTGGTGCCTGGCTGATAATTGCTCGCCAAAGCCAGACCCACCGGGTTCAGCCGGGAGGTGGGAATAATGTTACCCGGGAAAGGCTGCCGTGCGCCGCCGATCGTGGTCAGCGGATCGAAAATCGTGACGCTGCTCTGGGAAAAGTTCCCGGTTTTCTCGAGCGCCGTCGGAGTGGCGAAGACCGACGATGACGACTGCGTGTCGTCATAGTGCTCGACTCCCAGGTAGAAGAACGTCTTGTTCTTCCCGTCGTAAACTTTCGGGATCCAAACCTTGCCGCCGAAGCTCGCGCCCCAGGTGGTGTTCGGCTGATTGGTGATGGGCGATTTCTCCGTCCCGTTGGCGTTGTTGCCGGCCGCGTTGTTGAAGAAGCTGTTGGCGTCCATGGCGGTGCGGCGGATATGGCCGTAGGCGCTGCCGTGATAGCTGTTGGTTCCGGAGCGCATCAGCGTGTTGAACATACCGCCGCCGGTGCGGGCCATTTCCGCGTCGTAGGTGTTGGCCTGAATCTTGACTTCCTGCACGGCTTCGAGCGACGGAATGATGATCGCCCGATTGGTGGAGTCGGTGATAGGAACTCCATCAATGAGATAGTTGTTGCCGCGGACAGGGCCCCCGGCGATGGAGATGGACGAAGAACCGCTCTGGTCCTCCATGCGGTTATAAGCTGGGTTGCCCACCGGAATCACGTTCGGAACAATTTTCGAAAGCATGAACGGATTGCGGCCCAGATTCGGCAGATCGCTCAGCTTCTGATTGTCGAGCACCTGGCCTTGCGACGCGTTCGAGCTTTCGAGCGGCGGAATTTCTTCCGTGACCTGCACGCTCTCGCTTACTGAGCCGACCTCCAGCTTGAGATCGATGGTAAGGAATTCCTGCGTGCCGACGACAATGCCGCGCAACTCCGATTTGCGGAAGCCGGGAGCCTCGGCGGTCAGCATATAGGTGCCGGGATCGACCTGCGAGAAGACGAACTCACCGGAGCCGTTGCTCAACTCCGATCGCGCCACGTTGGTGCCCTGATTGGTGAGCGTGACTTTGGCGGTAGCAACCGAGGCTTTGCCCGGATCCTGCACCAGCCCGCGAACTCCGCCGAGATACGATTGTGCGAACGCGCCTGTAGTCAAAGCGGCCGCTAAAAGAATAGTTCCCCTCATAATTCACCCCCCAGAGATTTTTGAGCTGACGGCTCACACCGGGAGCGAGGCATGGACTGGATGAGGAATCCAGACGAGGGGTGCTGACGCGAGACAACGAGACTCGCCGATTGAGGAAAATACTAGCACACGGGGAAATTGAAATCAACCGTTAATAGTTTTTTGTTGACAGCCACCTCGGAAGGCAGGCGAAACCGCCTGCCCCACCGGGACTATCGTGGGGCTGGTGGTGGCGCAGGCGGTTCCGCCTGCGTTTGCTTATTCTTCGCGCAGTGCCGCCATCGGGTCCAGCCGCGAGGCACGGCGGGCAGGAAGAAAACCGGCTAGCGCGGCCACGACGGCCAATACTACGGCGGCCAGAGTGAGCGTCCACGGATCGTTGGGCTTCATGCCATAGAGAAAGCTCTCAACAAAACGGGTGGTCCCGATGGCCGCGCCCAAGCCGATGACGAGGCCGATGCCGATGAGGATCGCGACTTCTTTGAGAACCATGCGGAGGACGCGAGACTGCTCCGCTCCCAGCGCCATGCGGATGCCGATTTCGTTGCGCCGGCGGGCGACGTTGTAGGACATCACGCCATAGAGGCCGATCATGGCGAGCAGAAGCGCGAGGGCGCCGAAGAATCCGGAGAGAGTGGCGAGAAGACGTTCCCGCGCCAGCGATTCGCCGACCTGAACGGCCAGCGCCTTGAATTGCAGCGAGACATCGCGATTGACGTCCGCGATGGCGGACTTCACCGCGGAAACAACGGACGTAGGCGCGCCGGCGGCGACGCGCAGTTCGAAGTTGACAGATTCACGGGGCTTGGCGTCCTGGCTGGCGGCCACAAACGCGGAGGGGAGAATGTCCTCGCGCAGCGTGCCGTATTTCGCGTCCGTCACGACGCCGATAATCTCTACTGGATCGCCTATCTTGTTGCCCATTTCTTCGCGGTAGCGCCTGCCGAGGGGACTCTGCCCGGTGAAAAAGCGCTTGGCCGCAGTCTCATTAATGAGAGCGACTCTCGGCGACGCCGGCGTGTCATTGGAGTTGAAGTCCCGTCCGGCGATGATGTGGATGCCCATAGTTTCAAAGTATCCGCCGCTCACTTTGTTGAAGTACACCAGCGTGTCGTCCTGGCTTTTGGATGTGTAGCCTTCGATCTGCAAATCCTCGTTCCAGAAGCTGCCACTGATCGGCGTCATATCGGAATCGCTGGCGGAGAGGACGCCGGGAATCGCGCGTAGATGCTCCAGCATTTCCTGATAAACCGCCGCCCGGCGCTCCGGCGGATAATGCCCGTTGCGCAGATCGACGCTGGTGACAAGAATGTGCTCGGGCTTAAATCCGGCATCGACCCTTTCGAGCTTAAAGAACGTCGTCAGCATTAAACCCGCGCCCACCACTAGCATCAGGGAGAGCGCTACCTGCAATACGACGAGCGCTTTTCCGAGTCCGAATTTCGAGCCTTCAATGACGCCGCGGGCATTGGCTTTCATGGCCGACTGCGGATTCACGCGCGTGCCTCGCCAGGCCGGGGCGAGGCCGAACAGAAGGCCGGTGAGAATGGCGACGCCCGCAGTGAAGGCCAGCACGCGGCCGTCGATCGCGAGATCCAGAAACACCTGGTCACCGCCGGAGCCGAGAAATCCTACCAGCAGCCGCGTTCCCCACTGCGCGAACAGAATGCCGAGCGCCGCGCCGGTCAGCGACAGCACCAAGCTTTCTGTCAGCAACTGGCGCATCAGCCGCGCGCGTCCCGAGCCGAGCGCCATGCGAATGGCGATCTCCCTTTGCCGTGCCGCGCTGCGCGCCAGCAGCAGGTTGGCGACGTTGGCGCAGGCAATCAGCAGCACCGCTGCGACGATTGCCATCAGAATCATGAGCGCCTGCTGATACTGGCGGCGAAGGTAGGAAAGCCCGTTGGCGGCCGGTTGCGTCTCGAAGGTGTTTTGCCGGTACTTTCCCTTCTGATCCGGCTTCCAGTTCGGAGGCACGGTGGCTTCGAAAACGGAGGGGGCCAGGGTTTTGAGGCGCGCCTCGGCTTGCCTCGCGGAAACGCCGGGTTTGGGACGGCCGATGACGCGCAGCCACCACCAGCTCCGCTGATCCAGCGAATTGTTGGTCTCGCCATGAATGATTCGCTCGCTGCAAACGGGGACGTAGACGTCCTTCGCGCTGCCGACGTCAACGCCCGAAAAGCCGGGCTGGATGACGCCGAGGATTTCGAAGGGATGATTGTCCAGCGAGATGTTTTTGCCGACGATATCGGCGCGACCGCCGTATTCCTTCTTCCAGAAATCGTAGCTGAGGACGGCGGTTCCGGGACAGCCTCGCTTGTCGTCGGCCATGGTCAGCGTCCGCCCTAGAACGGGACGCAGGCCTAAGGTGTCGAAAAACTGTCCGGCGACAAAATTGCCTTGCGCGTAGCGGGCCTCGCCGCCGGCGGCCAGGTTGAATCGGCCTCCTCCGTAGGCAAAGATGCCGGAAAACACATCCTGGTGGTCGCGCACCTGCTCCCAAATCGGATTGGTGAAGCTCGAGTTCTTGCCCATGGTGATCTGGACCAATTGCTCGGGATGGCTGACCGGCAGCGTCTTCAGGATCACGGAATCGATCAGGCTGAAAATGGCGGTATTGGCGCCGATACCCAGCGCCAGCGACAGAATCGCCACGGCCGCAAATCCGGGGCTGGAGCGGAGGGCGCGGATGGCGTAGCGGAGATCCTGGAGCAAGGCGTCAGGCATATCGTCAGTATGACGCTGCTTTGTTGCCAAGGTTAGCCCCATGCGTCAGAGTCTGTGTGAAAACCGGGGTGCTGACCGCTCCTGCTGGTCGCGGCTCCGTTCATCTTGATGAATCCCCAAGGCTCGAAACAGAGCCGCGACTAGCAGGAGCGGTCCAAACCTACTTTTCACACAGACTCGTCAGCTTGGGGCTGGTGGCAGTTTCCCGAATAATGCGTTCCGGGTGGGGCCGCCAATTATGGCGGCAAGCCGGCTTTTCAGCCGGCGCTGGTGAAGCCGCCTCGAAAGGGCGGCTGCCGCCTAAATTGGCGGCCCCACAATAGCCGGAACGCCCGACGTTATGGGTTGATCCCGTTGGCCGGATTCGCCGAGACCACCGGGATATACGCGATGTTGCTGGTATAAATATCCTGCGAAATGGTGACCTGGGTGACCGGATTGGTGGGCAATCCGGAATCCAGCTGCAACACGACGTAGTACACGCCGATCGCGCCCGGCTGGAGCCCCGCGTAAAGGACGTTGCCGGTGCTGCCGCCGATGATGGAGGATACCGACGAATTGGGATCGTTCAACGACGGGCCGCTGTAAGCAACGCCGTCCTGAATGGCAGAAAGAGCCGCCTGCGGGCCCACCAGGCCGAGGCCTGTCGCGAAGATGCCGATCAATTCGCCCGGCAAGGCGGGATTATCCGCGTTCACCGGCGCACCTGCCACGTTCGCGCAGCAAAGATTGGCGTTGATCACGGTTATGGTCTCCGTGGCCGTGCCGGTGGTAATCACTCCGGTGGAGGAGGTGCTGCTGGCTCCGTTGGCGGAACCGGAAAGCGCCAGGCCGTTGCCCTCGCTCCCGGGAACTTTGGCGCGGAGAACGATGCGCGTGAACGAGCCCGACGGCGCGGCCACCACTTTTTCATCGGGATTGGCGTTAATCAACGCCACCAGCGCGTCGCGGACGGTGTTGAGCGTATCGGTGCCGAGAACGGTGTAACTGTACGGACGGTCTTCAATGGTGACGTTGACGACGTCGGTGGCTTGGGTCGTCCCGTCCACCGAAATTACGCCGGTGGCGTAGCTCGAATAATGGACGGCGATCGCTTGCCGGGGTTCCGGTCCGGCGTATGCGTAGATTCCCGGTGCCTGCTGCGAAACCTCCAGCGGGACGGCGGTGGTCACCGTCACGGCGCCGCTGTTGCGCAAGGTTCGCACGTAGAGACTGCTGCTGTTGGTATCGATCAGCTCGAAAGGCACCTGGACGTCGATCTGCGTCGGAGAAACGGCTAGAATAGGCGCGCGGATGCCGTCGATATAAACTTCCACGCCGCCGAGCTGAAGCGGCAACGGCGCGTAGTTGGCGGTATAACTGGGCTGGTCGGCCGGCACGCTGGCGGTATTGTCGGACAAGTTGGCGCCCTTAATCGAAATAATCGTGCCGGGCGCGAGCGTGGCGGCGTTGCCACCGCCGGAAAGCGTCGTACCGCTGGCGGTCGCCGTGATGTCGGGGGTTCCAGAGACCGTCTGCGTGGATGTCGTCACGCCATTGGTGGTGGTCGATGTGGTGGCCACCGACGTCCCGGTGGTTGCAGCTATGGTGATGTTGTTCCCCTGGGCGCCCGGCTGGCGCGCGACCAATTGGATGGCATCGAAATCGAGCTGCGCCAGCGCCAGCACGTTCGCGTCTCCGGCGCCGCTGTTGGCCTGGTTGATCAGGTTCGTTATATTGGTGGTGATCGTCTCAAGCGTGTCCGCGGTCACCACCGTGTAATTGTAATAAATGTTCTGGACGTCGGAAGGCTGGTCGATCTGGATCAGGATGACGTTGCCGGCGGTAATGGTCCCGCTGAACGTGATGCTGCCCTGGGCGTAAATCGCCTGGCTGGCCGCATTCACCACCCCGTTCCCCGGAACGTCGGAACTGCCGGGGGTGTATACCAGGATGCGGTAGTTCAGCGAATCGGTGACGTAGAGATTGGTCCCGTCCCAGGCCAGGCCGGTGGGCGAGGGCGTGACATTCGACGCGGATTGAAACAGATTCGGATCGAACGTGTCGTCTTGGCTGGTCACCAGGATGTCGTTGTATTGATCGGGCTGTCCTAAGATGACGTCGGCCGCCGGAGCGTTGGCGGTGGGGATGGTGTTAAAAATCAACACCCGGTCGTTGCCGCCGTCGGCGATGTACAGGCGCGTTCCATCGGACATGGCGAAGCGCGGAAAGCTGAGCGTCCGGTTGCACATGACCGGGTAGAGCGGGTTGTTGCTCGCATCGACTCCGACCGAAACGCAGAGGTCGGTATTGTCGTTGAAAATCGAAGTGATAAAATCCTTTTGCCCAATCTCGATATCGGCCGGCTGGTCCTGCTGGGTGGGAAAATTGTTCCAGATCAGCACGCGGTTGAACCCCAGGTCGGTGACGATCAGGCGCGTGCCGTCGCTCTGGACCGAAACCGGATTGAGCAGCGTATTCGCCGCGGCGGTAAGAGAGCTCTTGGTCAGATCCAGGTTCGGCGAGGTGGTGAAGTTCGGCTCTCCCAACACCAGGTCGGCCGGCTGATTGTTCTTGGTGGGGAACGAATTCCAGATCATGACGCGGTTGTTCTGGGTGTCCGCGACAAACAGCCTGCCGTTCTGAATCCATACTCCCTGCGGCGCGCGCAGGCTGGTTTGATTCACCACCACCTGCTGCACGGTCACGAAATCCGGCTGACCAAGCACCAGATCGGCGGGCTGGCCCATCTGGGTGGGAATTTCCTTCCAGATCAGGACACGGTTATTCGCCGTATCGGCTACTGCGAGGTTACGGCCGTCGGTGGCCACCGCGCTTGGCGTGCGCATGCCGTTGGCGGAAGTCGCGTAGTTGATGCTGGTGAAGTCCGGCTGCCCCAATACCAGGGTCGCCCCTTGCACGCACACCGGGCATCGGCCGGTGTTGGGGCCGATTTCCTCCACAGCCGACGGCACCATACGGGAGATATTGTTGAAAATCAACACCCGGTTGTTGATGGGAGCGTTTCCGAGCCGGTTGGCGTCGGTCACGAACAAGGTGTTGTTGGCGTAAGCGATCCCTCCCACGCCGCCAAGCAATGTATTGGAGGCGCCCGAGTCCTGACTCGTAAAGGTTGTCTGCCCGATAACGGCTCGAGCGGCCATGCCGGTCATAAAATCGGCGGCGAGGCCTACTCCGGCACATAGTGAAAAAACAGCACAGTATTTCAGCATCAAGATAAACGAGTGGTTGAAGTTAAGTATAACAATAATAGAGACGCTCTTCGCTGGATGCAGGTTGCCTGCCAAACAGGACTGCGCCTATGGTTTGCCGTCGAAGGTAATGCTGGACTCCGCGCCGAACTTGCGGTAGTTCCTGAATTCCAGGCGGTTACGGGTGCACATACTGGTTCCCCGCAGGCAGCTGAGCACCTCGGCATCGGCCGGCAGCAGGTATTTAGCGCCAGCAGCCAGGCTGATAAACGCGTAGTCGGTAACCGTTTCCACTGTGTCGAACGGAAACAGCTTGGGCATGTTGATGGTCCCCTGCTCGATCCGCAGCACGCGCGACGTCTCTTTGTCGATCCAGATGGTGCCCACGTGGGGCGGATAAAAGAGTTGCGAAGGAGCCTCGATGCGCCAGTGCGACCGCTCCCTCGGAATTTCGTATTTGTACGTCCAGGCGGCCCGGCCGCTCAGCGTATCGGTCCCGGTGCGGCGGAAATTAGCGTCGGTGTACGGACTCAGCAGGTCTTCGAGAATGGTCGAAAACTCGCCGGTCGACCGCGTTCCACCGATATCCTCAATGGATTTGACGGATTTGCTGCCCAGCTTGACGTTCTTGTAACTCTCCTTCCCGTCCTCGTACATGACGTCGGCGGTCACCACGTCGAGAGCGTCCCAACCGGTCTTCGGATGGTCGCTCTGATAACGCGCCGTCATCTGCTGGCAGAAATAGTTCGGCAAAGAGGAGAGATAATTGGCAGCCGCTTCCCGGGCTTTTTCGATCACCGGGTCAACAGGCCGGCCTTGCAGCGTGGTGGGCGCGTTGGCGGCCTGGCGCGGCGCGTCTTCGGGAGACTTCGCCGGAGCCTTCTCGGGCAGAGGTTCAAAGCGCGGAGGAGGCAGATCCGCCATCTGTCGGCCGGATGGAACGCCACGGCGAAGGGACGGTGGACCCGGATCATCCGCGTCCTTCGGCGGATCGGGAGGCCTCATGGTGGTGGTGGGCCGGTTGTCCTCAGGTTCGGCGTCTTGTGTTTTCGCAGGATCCGCTTTCGCTCCTCCTGCTACTTCCTTGGGCGCTGCGTCTTTTTGAGGCGTGTCGTTACCCGAATTGGCACGCCGCAGAACCGGACGATCATCACCCGGCTCGCGCTGCGGCGACGATGCCGAATTGGTGCCCTTCCCGACCGCGCCACCGGCGAGCGGCGGCAAATCCCAATCCTCGGCGGCATGGGCGCGATCTTCCGGCGCTCCGGCCCTGTCGAAACGCATTTCGACCGCGGTGTACATGTCTTCGTCATCGGAAGTCGAATCGAGCGTCACGCGATCGCCTGGAGCGAAGCTCGACGAGTCAACCTCCTTGTTGTCCTTCATGAACTTGGTCGTCGAAGATACGCGATACCAGATGATGCGGTGGTCGTCCGGCTCAATCACGACCTGGTTGGGCACCGACCGCCGCACCATGCCGATGGTCGTGGTGGTCACAGCGTTATTGCTGTTCTTATCCTTCTTCGACTTTCCGGCAGGAATACTGTTCGGCTGACGGTTCCCGCAATATTGGCCCGGAGGGCATGTGCCCGGCGGGTATCGGCCGGGGGGATACTGTCCCGGATATTGACCAGGAGGATACTGACCAGGATATTGGGCTAGCGCCATCGCGCCCGAGAAACACAGCAGCAACGGAATCGTTTCCACCCTCATGATTCAATAATGACGCTTTTTCCGATTCCGTGGGGTACTGCGAATCGCGACTTTAGGGAGTTCGCATGTAGCTTACGCGTCGATCGCATCTTGTAGGGCGGCCAATTTTGGCTGCAGCCTGCCTTCGGCAGGCATTTCGACGATCAACGAGAGCCGCCTGAAATGCGGCTGCAGCCAGGATTGGCCGCCCTACAAGACGAGGCTGTTTCGTTGATACCGGCCACTTGTATAATGGCGTGCATGAACCGCGCCGTTCTCGTCTTTTTCGCCGCCGCCCTAAGCGCGCAGACGCCCGCGCTTGTTTCTCCCGAGGTTCATGCCGATAACACCGTCACGTTCCGGCTGCGCGCGCCCAACGCCCGCGTCGTGACCCTGAATCTGGAAGGCGCGAAGCCCGCGCCCATGCAGCTGGAAGAGAAAGAAGTCTGGACCTATACGTCGCCGCCTCTCGATCCCGATATCTACGGCTATACGTTTAACGTCGACGGCGTGGGCATGATGGATCCGAGCAACCCGCTCCTTCACCCGAGCGCGATAAACCCCTCGAGCGGAGTTCACATTCCCGGCAAGGGATTGCTTTGGGAAATCGACAGCGCCCCGCACGGCGAGGTTCATCATCATTTCTACAAATCGAACCTGGTGGGCGACAATCGCGATTACTACGTCTACACCCCGCCCGGCTACTCGCGGTCCAACAGCAGGCGGTATCCGGTGCTCTACCTGTTGCATGGGTATAGCCACGAGGCAAGCTCCTGGACGGCCATCGGGCGCGCCAACATCATCCTCGACAATCTGATCTTCGACCAAAAAGCGAAGCCGATGATTATCGTGATGCCGCTGGGCTACGGCCCTCTGGACGGGGTGCTCCCGCGCAGCGCCAAAACCGATGCCAACTTCCGAACGAATCTGCTGAGGGTCCGCGAGATTCTGTTGAACGAAGTGATGCCGCGCGTGGAGAACGAATACCGCATCGACCGCCGCCGCGAAATGCACGCCATCGCTGGGCTGTCGATGGGAGGCGCGGAATCGCTGCTGACGGGTCTGAACAATCTCGATAAATTCGCCTACATCGGCTCCTTCAGCGCAGGCGGACTGGGCGAGGATTACGACGTGCTGTTTCCGAAGCTCGACCAGTCGGCGAACAGTCAGTTGAAGCTGCTATGGATCGCTTGCGGAACCGAGGACGGCCTGATCGCGACCAACCGGAAATTCCGCGACATGCTGTCGGCGAAGTATGTGCGATTCACGCCGATCGAAACGCCGGGGAGTCATACGTGGATGGTGTGGCGAAGGAATCTGGCCGCGTTTGCGCCCTTATTATTCCAGTAGCCAGGGTTTGAGCACCGTCAAGGCCCGTTCCAATCCACCAGCCTGTTCCGGCTCCTGGCTACGTCTCCCCGTGATAGAATCCCGTGGAGGAATGCCGACATGTCCACTCCGTCCGCGAGAGTCGAGGCCTTGAGCGTCTTCGTTCGTCCCATGGTGAAGAACGACCTTGTGGAAGCCCGACGCATTTTTCGTGTCGCCTTCGGGACCTTCCTGGGCGCGCCCGATCCCGAGAATTTCTGGGCCGATCGGGAGTACGTTTTCACGCGCTGGCATGCCGATCCGGAAGGGGCGCTGTCCGCGGAGCTGAATGGCGCGCTGGCCGGGTCGAACTTCGTAACCAATTGGGGAAGCTTTGGATTTTTCGGTCCGCTTACTGTCCGGCCGGATTTGTGGGACCAGCACATCGCGCAGAAACTGCTGGGGCCGACCATGGATATTTTTGAGAAATGGGGTGTGCGGGAAGCAGGATTATTCACGTTCGCGCACAGTCCCAAGCATATCGGGCTCTATCAAAAGTTCGGATTCTGGCCCCGATTCCTCACCGCCGTAATGTCCAAGAGCGTAACGGCGCGGGACCGCTCCGCCATCGAGTATTCAAAGTTGAGCCCGAGCGAACAGGCCGAGGCCCTGGGCGCGTGCCGCAAGCTGACGGATTCGATTTCCGACGGTCTGGACGCGAGCTCGGAAATACGGTCGGTCCAGGACCAGAAACTGGGCGAGACGGTCCTCTTATGGGGCGGCGACTCTCTCGATGCGTTCGCCGTTTGCTACTGCGGCGAGGGCACCGAGGGCGGGCGAAACACCTGCTACATCAAGTTCGCCGCCGTCCGGCCGGGCGCGGAACAGGTGTTTGAACAGTTGCTCAACGCCTGCGAGGCGCTGGCCGCCGCGCGCGGTCTGGAGCGAATGGAAGCTGGAGTGAACCTGGGTCGCGGCCAAGCGTACCGGCAGATGCTGCGCCATGGTTTCCGCACCGATTTTCAAGGCGTGGCGATGCACAAACCCGACTCGCCCGCCTTCAATCGGCCGGAAGTGTTTGTTCTCGACGATTGGCGCTAGTGCTGCGACCGGATGAATAGTTTGCTTTCCTCCGGACGGCGACACGCCGTGGAGCCCCATGCGTCAGCTTGGGGCTATTGCGGTTCCCAGTGCAAGCCCCAAGCTGACGCATGGGGCTGAATTGCCAACAAATCATCCGGTCACGGCACTAGGAGAGTGTGTCAGATTCTCTCGGTGGCGCACGCCCCTGGCGTGCCGCATCGACACTCGTGTCGATGCGTGGCCGGCGTTTTCATCACCCCGCACCAGTGCGTGCGCCACATGACAGAATGGCCGCGAACAGCCGGTTCAATTCTGGCTACTGGCTACTGGCTCCTTCTTCTTCACCATCACGCACGGATCTTCGCACCGCACGTGCTCAAACTGGATGGTCGAGTGATTAATCGAAAACCGCTCGCACAATACCGATTTGATGCTCTTCAAAATCGCTTCGCTCTCAGACGGCGGTACGTCGTCGATCAGCACGTGGCAACTCAAGGCGTGCGCTTGCGATCCGAGACTCCAGATGTGCAGATCGTGAACGTCGATCACGCCGTCGACGCCGCGCATCCCTCCGGTGACGTCTTCAAGCTCGATCCCCTTGGGCGACCCTTCGAGAAGAACATTCAGCGACTCCTGAATAATTCCCCAGCCCGACCAGATGATCATCAGGCCGATCAGGATCGACAGTACCGGATCGATAATCACCCATCCGGTGTAGTGAATCGCCACCGCGCCGGCGATAATCGCCACGCAGCTCATGGCGTCGCCCAGCATGTGGATCCAGGCCGCGCGGATGTTCATGTCGTGGCCGTGGCCGCCAAGCCTCCACACAATGAACAGATTCAAAGCGAGGCCAATGGCCGCGACCACGATCATGGTCCGTTCCACCACCGGCTGCGGATTCCGCAACCGTACATAGCTTTCGTAAAACAAGAGCAGCGCCAGCACCACCAGCGACACCGCATTGACGAACGCGGCCAGCACGCCCGCGCGCTGATAGCCGTAGGTCTTTACCGCATTCGCCGGCCGGGACTGCAAATAGAAGCCGAAGGCGGCCAGAAGCAGCGCAAACGCATCGGCGAAGTTGTGCCCGGCATCCGAGAGCAGCGCCAGGCTGGATGCGCGGAATCCCGCGACAGTCTCAAACGCGACGAAGCCGAGCGTCAGAATCAGGGACGCAATCAACGCCCGGCCGGTGCCGGAGTGGCTATGGGTATGGCCATGATCATGGGAGTGCGGATACGAATGATCGTGGCTATGTCCCATCAATTCCATTTTAACGCCTTCCGTCCCCACGGACAGCATGCGGAGAGTCTAGCCCCACCAGCTCTCGCCGGCGGCCAGATGGGCCTTGGCCACATCTGGATTCAACTCCGCGCCCAGCCCGGGCTTGTCCGTTACCTGCACGAAGCCATCCTTTATATAGGGACCGTCCAGTAACAGCAACTTGTCCATCCAGTCTCCGGTGCCGGTAATGGTTTCACAAGTCATGTAGTCGCGAATCGATGCAGCCCATTGGCACGTGGCCCAAGTGTGAAGCTGGCTGCCTGTGTTGTGGTTCGCGATGGGCAGCCCGAACACGTCGGCCATATCGGCGATTCGCTTGGTTTCGAGGAAACCGCCGGTATTTCGCAAATCCGGATTCAAAATGTCGCATCCATGATGAACGATGAAATCGCGGAAGCCCTGCCGGCGTGCCAGGTTCTCGCCCGTGCAAATGGGGACGCGCGCACTCTGGCAGAGCTTCGACCACTCCTCGGAATACTCGACGGGCAGCGGGTCCTCGAACCAGAGCGCCTTGACCGGCTCCACCGCCTCGGCGATCTGCAGGGCGGTTCGCATGTCGTACTCCCAGTGGCAATGGACCATGATGTCGTGGTCCCAGCCCAGCGCCTCGCGGCAGTTCTCGAAGCCTTGCCGCACCTGGAGCAGCTCCCTGGTGGTGAGCACGCGGTTGGCGGTGTCGCGCGCCAAGTCGTTGCCGGGATTCGTGTGCGGGAATCCGAATTTATGCGCGGTGAAACCGGCGGGATCTGTCTTGACCTTCTGCGCCCAGTCCCGACAGGAGTTCTTGTCGAGCATATTTCGCGGCGCGGCGTGGTCGTAGACCCGCACTTTCTGCCGGAATCGGCCACCCAACAGAGTCGCGGTGGGCACACCGAGCGCCTTTCCAGCGAGGTCCCACAAAGCCATCTCGAGGCCGCTAGCGGCGCGCATCAGGTTGTGCGCCGAACCATCGGTGCGGGTGCCGCTGAGGTCTTTCACGCGCTCATCGAGCAGCGTGTAGATGACGTCGATTTCCAGCGCGTCCTTGCCCACCAGACCCGGCTTCATCGACAGGATTTGTTCTTTGACGCCGATACCGGGTGTTCCGTAGGCTTCCGCGATGCCATAGAGGCCGTCATCGGCGAGCACCTTCACCAGCACATAAGTGCGGGAGGGCCCCTGAAGCGTCATCGTGCGGACATCGCGGATCGTGATCCGCTTCCGCTCGGCCGCGGCGAGCTGACGGTAGTGGCTCAGGAACCCGCCGGCAGCCAAGCCCAGAAATGACCGCCGGCGTAAACTTCGTGAGGTCATCTGAATCCTCCTTGCCCTGCGATTCTATCCGATCGCGACGCAGCTCATGTGCATCCAAGCCGCGCGGATTTTCCATTTTTACGCGTCGGTCCACATGCTCACGCATGGCGGTTCCCTGCTGTGTGAAAATTCGGTTTAGACGCGAAACAACCTACTTCTTAACCGCCGCCTCGATTGCCTCCAGCTCTTTCCCCGCGTCGGCCCATTTCCCTTGCGCGGCGAAATCGCGATAGCGCTTCAGATGCGCGCGAATTTCCTCCACGCGGGGGTCGCCTTTCATAACAGCCGTCGTCGTCGCCGTAGGCGCGGCTCCTGTTTGGACGGCCGGCGCCGCGACGCCCTTCTGCTCCCCGTCCAGCTGCGCCAGCGCCTGCTCATAGGTATCGGCGTACACCAGCGTATTGCCCATCACCAGCGCAACCTTTTTTAGTTGAGGCATTCTCGCCTCGGACGCTTGGATGTAAATCGGCGCGACATACAAGAAGGTCTTGTCGATGGGCAGGGCCAGAATCTGGCTCCGCAGCACTTGCGACCCCTGCTGATTCCACAACGTCAGATCCTTCGAAATGGTCTGATCCTGATTAATGAGCGCCTCAATCTGCAAAGGACCGGCGATCACTTCCTGCTTGGGCAGATCGAGAAACACCAGCTCGCCCAGATGCGGCCCGTCGCAGCGCGCTACCATCAGTCCGATCAGATTTTGCTTCGCCCGAGGCGTGAAGGGGAGCATCAATAGGAACTCGGGCTGCGTCTCGCCGGGCAGGGTCATCACCATGTAAGTAGGACTCACCGGCTGCGGCTGGCCTCCCTGCCCCGCGGTGCCCGTCGCGACGTCCCACTGGTCGGCGCGATTGTAGAACGATTCCGGATCGCGCATATGGTACGTCCGGAAAATCTCGGCCTGAGTGCGGAACAGCACCTCGGGCGACCGCACATGCGCGCGCAGATCCGCAGGCATGGCCTCGCCCGGCGTGAACAATTCGGGGAATAAATGTTCGTACGCCGCAATGAGAGGATCTTCCTTATCGAAGATATAGAGATGCACGTCGCCGTCGTAGGCATCGACCGTCGCCTTTACCGCGTTGCGGATGTAGTTGAACCGCGCGCCGCCGTCGAACCCCAGCGTGCGCGAATAAGGATGCGATTCGCTGGTGGTATAGCCGTCGACAATCCAGGTCAGGCGCCCGCTTTCAGTGATCACCAGGTACGGGTCCGTGTCCCAGGTCAGGAATCCCGCCAACTCGCTGAGCCTCTCCGGCACGCGGCGCCGGATCATCATGCGGCTTTCGGGCGTCAGCGATTTGGTCAATAAAATATTGGGGTCGCCCTCGGCCACCGCGGCCACCAGCCTCATGCCGAACGACGACATGGGAAATCCGCCGCGACCTTCGTATCGAGTGTTGACCTCGGACGACCCGCCGTCGTTCTTGGTCGACGGATAGTTGAATTCAGGCTGCGCGGTGCGCACAAACACCGGCTCCTGCGACGCTTCGCTGAAGTAAATTTCAGGCTTCGCTACGTGGATGCTGGGCGTCAGCACTTCGATCGGCGCGCTTTTGACTAGCAGTTCCGGCAGACCTGTTGACGTAATTCTGCTTGCTTCCGCCAGCACCAATCCATAACCATGCGTGAACGTCAGCGCCGAATTGACCCACAAATGCCGCGCGTCGCCCAACTGGTTCAGGTCGAGCTCGCGCGGAGCGAGAAGCACCTGGCGCAATTTTCCGTCGATGGTATAACGGTCGACATCGGTATCGGCGTAAGTGTATGGACGCAGAGGCTGGCTCTGGCTCAACGTGTCATGAAAGGCCCGCCAGTCCCACAACCGCACGTTATCGAGCATCGGGCGATTTTTCACAAAATCGATATGCCCTTCTTTTTGAGCCGAAAATTCCGTCTCGTGGGCCCGCCGGTCGATGCCGTAGGCGGCGCGGGTCGCTTCAATATGGCGCGCCAAAAACGGCCGTTCGAGCGCCAGCTCATTCGGTTTCACGTAGAGCGCGTTCACCAGCGGCGGCAACGCCCAATCGACGATCAGCACGGCCGCACAGGCAATGGCTAATTTCTTGCGCCCGGCCAGCACCAGCGCCGCTGCGAGAAGGGCCGCGAACGCCTTGACCGCCTGCATCGGCAGCTCGATATTCTGCTGCACATAATCGACGCCGGACATCAGGTTGCCGTGGTCGGAGAAGAGATAATCGAAGCGCCCGATCCAGAATTCGGCGGCGAGCGCCATCAGAAACACCACCACCAAGGCCTTGAACATGGTCGATTCCAGGCTGCCCAGGCCGCGCAGGTCGCGCAGGTCGATTTCGCGGCCTCCGCCGAAATTCGGAAAGTCGCGGCGCAACTGCCAGCCGCGCGCCGTCACGTAATGGACGATCCCTCCGGCCAGCGCGCACGCGGTCACGAAATTGATCAGCATGGAATAAAACGGCAGCTCGAAGAAATAGAACGCCAGGCTGCGTCCGAACACCGGATCGCTATAGCCGGACGTGGTGCTGACGCCGCCGAAGAATCGCGCGACCGTCCATCCGTCGACGACCGACAGCGCAATCACCAGCGAGAGCAGCGCCAGGCCCAGTGTCGCCAGACGCGAGTAAATCCGGTGCTCGCCCAGCCGCGTGCCGGAGTGCTTCAACCCGCGCGCGTGGGCGATCCACAAAATCAGGAATAAAATGAGCCACGCCGCCAGGCCCGGGCCATATTGCCAGGCCGACATGCGGAGCCAGGTGGGCACCTGCCCCAGTTCGCCCCACCACGCGTAGTCCAGGATCAGGGAGCAAATCGTCCGGCTGAACAGCAGCAGAACAACGACGATGCCGATCAGCAGCGCGATACGAGGCTGGGGCCGTCTATGGCGAGGGAAGTCGAGCGGGATGTCGTGAGGAAATTCGATGGCCATGCATCCTCACTGTACACCCGCCACAAAACTACTTCAGCCTCTTTGGAAGAACGCCCAGGTCGTCCGGCCCGCGGATTTCCTGTCCGATATCGATGAATCGCCCCACAATCGCCTGCACGGTAGCCGCGCTGATGCCGCAACTGGTCAGTGTGTCGCGAAGCTTGCTGGCCGGCTCGAAGTTCGATCCCTTGCCGCTCAGCAGGTCGGAAATGGCCTTCTGCATCATCGATGCCCGAACGGTGGTGATATCGCGGCCGAGCAAAGCGCCGGTTAAATCCTCGGAGAAGCGTTCCACCATCGGGCGACTGACGTCGCGTTTTGCGAGCGCCATCATCCGGTCGGACAGTTGATCGCTCAACGCCTTGCGCGGCGCATTCGCATCCTTCAGCGCCAGCAAAATGGTTTGAACCGATTTCGCCGGAGTTTGCGCCGTCAATCCAACGCCAAACACCAGAACCATGGCGAGAAGACGTTTCATGACGGAGATTATACCTCTATGACTGTCGGGGTTCCATTACGCCGGAATCCCCGCCCTTACGGGACGGGGTTATCACCCCTGGCGTCAGCCAGAGGACACGGAACCGCCATGCGTCAGCATGCGGACAGATTAAAATCGCCGACGTCTTGACGAGGGAGCCTTCTAAAGCAGGTGGAACGTGACCTCGATAGTCGCGTAGACGGACACCGGTTTTCCGTCTTTCATGCCGGGCTTAAACAGCCACTTCTCAACCGCTTCCATGGCCTTCTGGTCCAGGCCCAGGCCCAGCGCTTTCTCTACCGTGATGTTGCGGGCATGGCCGGTCTCATCGATGATGACGCTCAATTTGACCGTGCCCTGCCACTTCGCCTTGCGCGCTTCTTCGGAATACTCGGGCTCGACTTTGTGGATAATCGAGGGCTGCGAAACTCCGCCGCCGATGCGATACACGCCGCCGCCGAATCCGCCGCCCGATCCCGGACCCGTTCCCGGTCCTCTACCCGATCCGACGCCGCCGCCCGATCCCGATCCGATGCCGCCGCCAAATCCCGTGCCGTTCGAAGGCGTGCCCATGTGGCTCAAAGGATCGCCATAAACCGGCGAATTGATGTTCGGCGGAGGCGTATCGGCAATGATGGTCGGAACCATCGGCAGGTGCGCGTCCACCGGATCCACGCGGGGCGGAGTA
>Ga0182024_10000522_pt1 | contig 99212 bp, 100 predicted proteins | sample P32metaG_FD_120480 | JGI IMG/M metagenome (GOLD analysis project Ga0182024, IMG submission 120480) | Permafrost microbial communities from Stordalen Mire, Sweden - P3-2 metaG (Illumina Assembly) | ecosystem: Environmental > Terrestrial > Soil > Wetlands > Permafrost | place: Sweden: Stordalen... | reverse complement strand
GCTTCGACGGCTACACCTCCGAGGAGAAGCTCGCGATCGCCAAGGGCTACCTGTGGCCGCGCCAGCGCGACCGCAACGGCCTGCGCGAGGACGAGGTCGAGATCTCAGACGAGGTGTTGCGCACGATCATCTCCGAGTACACGCGCGAGGCCGGCGTTCGCAGCCTCGAGCGGAACTTCGGGACCGTGTTGCGCAAGACCGCCACGCAGATCGCCTCCGGTAAGGCGCAGGCACCCGTGAAGATCGACCTGGAGATCGTGCGCGACGCGCTCGGACGCCAGAAGTTCTTCCAGGAGTCCGCGGCTCGCACCGCCCACCCGGGCGTGGCGACCGGCCTGGCGGTGACAGGCGCCGGCGGCGACGTGCTGTTCGTCGAGGCCACCTCGATGAAAGGCGGCGGCTCCGGCGGCAACAGCCTCGTGCTGACAGGCCAGTTGGGTGACGTGATGAAGGAGTCCGCGAAGATCGCGCTCTCCTACGTGCGCGGGCACGCGGAGGAGCTCGGCATCGACGAGAGCGCCTTCGAGAACCGCGAGTTCCACGTACACGTGCCGGCGGGTGCGATCCCCAAGGACGGCCCGAGTGCAGGCGTGACGATGGTCACGGCGCTCGCGTCGCTGCTGTCGGGACGCCCGGTCAAGCACACGGTTGGCATGACCGGTGAGGTCACGCTGCAGGGCCGCGTGCTGCCGATCGGTGGGCTCAAGCAGAAGGCGCTCGCCGCCCATGCAGCCGGCCTGACCGACGTGATCCTGCCGGAGCGCAATCGAGGTGACCTCGACGACATCCCCGAGGAGGTCCGTGAGCAGATGACCTTCCACCCGGTGATGACCGTCCAGGAGGTCCTCGACCGCGCGCTGGAGCCCGCTCGCGATGTCGCGCACGCGTAGATGTGAGCCCGTCCCCGTGGAGGTCCGCGAGACCGCGGACCTCCTCGAGCGGCGCTGGCAGCTTTCGATCCTCTATGCGGCGCTCACCGGAGCGCTGCGTTTCAACGAGTTCGCCGACGCTGTCGCCGGCATCTCACCGCGCATGCTCTCCGAGCGTCTGCGCGACCTCGAGGCCGCCGGCCTCGTGCAGCGCACCGTCATCCCCTCGAGCCCACCGACCGTCGAGTACCGGCTGACGATCAAGGGGCGCCGGCTCGCGCCGATCATCGAGGCGATGCGCGACTACGCGCGCGAGCCGGCGTAGGCCTCACGCCGAGCCGCTCACCGAGCCAAACGCGTGCGGGCCGTAGGGCGCCGGGTTGATGCCCGTGAGCTGGCCGCTCGCGCACTCGGCCGCGTCGACGTCCTTGCTCGGGTTGCGGATCCCGGCGACGCCGACGAGGCCACCGATCGCCACCAGCACGGCGGCGATCGCCAACCCCAGGTGAAAGCTGTGCAGCGAAGCCTGTTCGGCGGCCTCGCGCAGCGCATGCGCCTGCGCAGGCGGCAGGCCGCTCACGTTGGGTCGACCCAGCGGCAGGCGTTTGGTAGTTCGCACCAGCGCACGCGCCGCGACCCCGAGCGTCGTGCCCGCCAGATGGCTGTCCAGCGAGGACGAGAACGCGGATGAGATCGCCGCGCCGACCGCCGCCGTGCCGAGCAGCCCGGCGACGCGCGCGACCGCGTTGTTGACCCCGGAGGCGATGCCCGCCTCGCGCTCGGCGCCGGCGAGCACCGCCGCAGTCAGCGGCGCAACGGTCATCGACAGCCCCAGCGAGAACACGAGCAGCGCCGGCAGCACTTCCGAGACGTATTCGGCCCGCACGCCGGTGCGCTGGAACAGCAGCAGCCCAGCCGCAGCCACGAGCGGGCCGGCGCCCATGAACAGGCGCGGGCCGTAGCGGTCGGCGAGCGCGCCGAAGCGACGCGAAGCCAAGAACATGATGATCGTCGCCGGCAGCGTCGCGAGGCCGCTGTCCAGCGGGCTGTAGCCGGCGATCTGCTGCAGGAACAGCACCAGGAAGAAGAACAGGATCGACAGGCCCGCATACATCGAGAACGTCTCGACGTTGCCGGCCGCGAAGTTGCGCCTGCGAAACAGCCTCAGCGGCAGCATCGGGTCGTGTGCGCGCGACTCGAACAGCGTGAACAGCCCGAGCAGCCCCATGCCGGCGATCAGCGGCGCGAGCACCGCCGGGCTCGACCAGCCCAGGCGCGGCTGCTCGATCAGCGCGAACACCGGGCCCCCCAGCCCGCTCGCGCCCAGCGCAGCTCCGGTGAAGTCGATTCGTCGCGCCTGCTTGGCGCGCGGCTTGCTGGCCGGGATCGCGGTCAGGATCAGCCACACGCAGACGATCACCAGCGGCAGGTTGATCAGGAAGATCCAGCGCCATGAGGCGAGCGCCAAGAGCTCCCCGCCCGTCAGCGGGCCGAGCACGCCCGCGATCGCGCCCCACGCCGTCCAGGTGCCGATCGCCTTGCCGCGCTCGGATTGCTCGAACGTGTTCACGATCACCGCCAGCGAGCTGGGCACGAGCAGCGCTCCGGCCACGCCCTGGACCGCCCGCGCCGCGACCAGCACGCCGATCGTCGGCGCCAGCGCGCACGCCAGCGACGCGACGCCGAACCCCGAGACGCCGATCGCGAACACGCGCCGCTCGCCGTACAGGTCGCCGAGCGATCCCCCGATGAGGATCAGCGATCCGAGCGTCAGCAGGTAGCCGTTGACGATCCACTGCTGCGCCGCCAGGCCACCGCCGAGCGCGCGCTGGATCGTCGGCAGCGCCACGTTCACCACCGATCCGTCCAGCAGCACGATCCCCGAGCCGAGGATGCAGGCAAGCAGCGTTAGGCGCTTGGTGCGGGCGTGCTCGCCGGCGGGCGCGGGAGCCATGCTCAGGACGGAGGGTCTGAGCGCTGCAGTGCCGAGCGATCCACCTGCGAGATCTCCGTGTACCCGCTGAGCGCAAGCGTCAGGTCGAGCTCGGCGAGCAGGCAGCGCAACACGAACTCGACCCCTGCCTGTCCGTCGAGCGCGAGTCCCCATATGTAGGGGCGCCCGAGGCAGACGGCGTCGGCGCCGAGGGCGAGTGCCTTGAAGATGTCGGCGCCGGTGCGGATGCCGCTGTCGAACAGGACGGGGAACGCATCACCCACGGCCGCGCGAACTGCGGGCAGCGCGTCGAGCGCGCCGATCGCGCCGTCGACCTGACGACCGCCGTGGTTGGAGACGATCAGCCCGTCGACACCGGCCTCCAGCGCACGGCGCGCATCGTCCTCGTGGAGGATGCCCTTGAGCACGATCGGCAGGCTGGTCTGCTCGCGCAGCCACTGCAGGTCATCCCAGGTGATGCGCGGGTTGGCGAACTGGTAGGCCCAGTGCCCGATCGCGGGGAGGGGGTCCTCCTCGGGGGGCTTCTCGAGCGCGGCGCGGAACACGGGGTCGCTGAAGTACGTGGCGACGCCCTCGCCTTTGAGGAACGGTAGGTAGCCGTTGCCGAGATCGCGCGGGCGCCAGCCGAGCAGCCAGGTGTCGAGCGTGACGACGATCGCTTCGTAGCCTGCGCCGGCGGCTCGCGCGACGAAGCTCGCGGCGAGCTCGCGGTCGGTGGGCCAGTAGAGCTGGTACCAGCGGCTGGCGTCGCCGACCGCGTCGGCGACCTGCTCGATCGAGTGCGAGCCCGCGGTGCTGAGGATCGCGGGCAGGCCCTGCGCGGCCGCGGCACGGCCGACGGCGAGCTCGGCGTCGGGATGCACGATCGACTGGACGCCGATCGGCGCGAGCAGCAGCGGCGCGGACATCGCGGTGCCGAGGATCGTGGTGTTGAGGTCGCGCTCGGAGACATTGCGCAGCATCCTTGGGAGGATCTGGAAGCGCTCGAACGCGCGCAGGTTGGCAGCCATCGTCCGCTCGGCGCCGGCGCCGCCGGCGACATAGCCGAAGGCCTCCGCGCTGAGCTGCTCCCTGGCCCGCTGTTCGAGCTCGTCGGCCGTGACGGGCAGCTGTGGCGTTTGACCGCCGAGGCCCTGCAGGTAGATCTCGAACTGGAAGTTCGCGAACACCTGCTGCTGCGTGGGCTCCCCCTCCGGGGAGGATGCGACCTCAGCCATCACCAAGACACTATGCGATGCACGATTCCTTAGAAAGACTTTCCCCGGATGCGCTTTCGTAGATGGAGGAGATGGGAAAGGTCAACCCGACGATCACGCGCAGGCAACTGCTGCGCTCCGCGGGAGCCGGCGCCGCCGGCTTGGCGCTGGCGGGCGGCCTCGGCGAGCTGTTCGGCGGCGCGCTGGACTCCTCGGCCAGCAGGGCCGCGGGCTCGCCTCCTCCGCCGACGGCGCCGCGCTGGCACACGCGGCCGGACCTGCAGATCCCGGCGTTGACGGTGACGCACAGTGAGCAGGGGGTCTCGAGCGACCCGATCTTCATCGCTCCGTACAACGCCCCCAACGCGCAGGCGGGCGCGGTGATCGCGGACAACAGCGGCGAGGCGATCTGGGAGAACCCGCTCGCGGGCAAGGTGACGACGAACTTCCAGGTGCAGAGCTACCGCGGCGAGCCGGTGCTGACGTGGTGGGAGGGCAGCATCGAACTGGGCCACGGGGTCGGCGAATACGTGATCGCGGACGCGAGCTACCGGACCGTGCGCCGGGTGCAGGCGGCGGGCGGCCTGCGCGGCGATCTGCACGAGTTCGTGATCACCCCCCGCGGCACGGCGCTGTTGACGAGCTACCTCGTCAGAGATCGCGACCTGTCGTCCGTGGGTGGCTCGCGCAGCGGCACGATCCAGGATGCGATCTTCCAAGAGGTGGACCTCGCGAGCGGCAGGCTGCTGCTGGAGTGGCACAGCCTCGATCACATACCGCTGGCCGAGTCCTACGCGGGCGTCACAGCCGACTGGGACTTCTTTCACATCAACTCGGTCGGCCTGGACGGCGACGGCAACCTGCTGGTGTCCGGGCGCAGCACGCACACGGTCTACAAGCTCGACCGCAGTGGCGCGATCCTGTGGCGCCTGGGCGGCAAGAGCGGCGACTTCGAGATGGGCTCCGGGAGCAGCTTCGCCTGGCAGCACGACGCGCGCCGCCAGCGCGACGGCACGCTGACGGTGTTCGACAACGGCGCCACGCCGGCGGTGGAGAAGCTCTCGCGCGGGTTGATTCTTGACGTGGACGAGCAGGCGATGACGGCGACGCTACTGCACCAGTACACGCATCCGGGGATCCTCGCCGGCAGCCAGGGAAGCACGCAGCTGCTGGACAACGGCAACGTGTTCGTCGGCTGGGGCGAAGTGCCGCGGATCTCGGAGTTCAACCATGCGGGGCACATCGTGTTCGACGCGACGCTCGGCGAGAAGTATGAGTGCTACAGGGCGTTTCGCCTGCCCTGGACGGGAACCCCGGCGGACGCGCCGGCGATCGCGCTGGCGGGCACCGGCCGCGAGCTGACGGTTTATGCGAGCTGGAACGGTGCGACCGAGGTGCGCAGCTGGCAGCTGCTCGCGGGCGCTACGAGCGGCGCGCTGAGCCCGGTCGCGAGCGTTCCCGCCGGCGGCTTTGAGAGCGCGCTGCCGGCCGCTTCGGCCGGGCCGCGCGTGGCGGTGCAGGCGCTCGACGCCGAAGGCACGCCGCTGGGGCGATCGAAGGTCATCGCGGTCGCGAGTTGAGCCGGCGGCTATCGCCGATCAGCCGAGCACGAGCTCGGCGGCGCTTCGCAGCGTGGCGGCGTCGCCTGAGATGAGCAGCGTGGTGACGACCGACTCGCGCCACTTGTGAAGGTCGTCGCGGATCTTCTCGCGGCTGCCGATCAGCGACAGCTGTTCGATCAGCGCGGTGGGGATCTTGGCGCCGGCCTCGTCCTTCTTGCCGCTCAGGTACAGCTCCTGGATCTCGTCGACCTCGCGCTCGTAGCCCATGCGGATCGGCACGTTGGCGTGGAAGTTGGCGCCTTTGGCGCCCATGCCGCCGAAGTACAGCGCGTAGAAGGGTCGCAGCGCGTCGGCGGCGGCCTCGACGTCGTCGGTGACGATCAACGGCACGGTGGCGCAGACCTCGAAGTCGGCGGCGCTGCGCCGCGCCCCCTCGCGCGCCCAGCCCTGCTCGAGCGAGGGCTTGTAGAGCTCGTCGTAGACGGCGGGCGAGAACAGCATCGCCAGCCAGCCGTCGCACAGCTCGGCGCACAGCGCGATGTTCTTGGGCCCCTCGGCGCCGAGGTAGATGGGGATGTCCTCGCGCAGCGGATGGATCGAGGACTTCAAGGGCTTGCCCAGGCCAGTTCCGTCGGGTAGCGGCAGCGGGTAGTACGGCCCGGGAGCTTCCAGGCGTCCCTTGCGGGCCCACACGTCGCGCAGGATCGCGATGTACTCGCGGGTGCGCGCGAGCGGCTTGGCGAACGGCATCCCGTACCAGCCCTCGACGACCTGCGGCCCGGAGACGCCGAGGCCGAGGATGAAGCGCCCGTTTGACAAGTGGTCCATGGTCATCGCGGCCATCGCGGTGGCGGCAGGCTGGCGCGCTGACATCTGCACGATCGCGGTGCCGAGCTTGATGCGCGCGGTCGACGCTCCCCACCAGGCGAGCGGCGTGAGGCAGTCGGAGCCGTAGGCCTCGGCGGTCCAGATCGAGTCGAAGCCCAGCCGCTCGGCCTCGGCGACGGACTCGACGGCGCCGGGCGGCGGTCCGCCGGCCCAGTAGCCCGTGTTCAGCCCCAGCTTCAGATCCCCGCCCATGACCGCGAGCCTATCGGACGAGCGCGAGCGTGAAGCCGTCGTAGCCCTTGGCGCCGACGGTCTGCACGGTGGTGGCGCTGACGCGTGCGTCCGTGGCGAGCAGCTCGTGGAAGCGGCGCATCCCCTGGCTTCCGGGGTCGCGGGTGGCCGGGTCGGCGAGCGCGCCGTCGCGCACGACGTTGTCGGCGACGATCACGCTGCCCGGGCGCGTGAGCTCGAGCGCCAGCTCGAAGTACTCGGGCGTGCTGCTCTTGTCGGCGTCGATGAACACCATGTCGAACGGGCCGGCGTCTGCGACGATGAGCGCGCGCAGGCTCTCGAGCGCAGGGCCTACTTCGATTTTTATGAGGCCGGCGAGGCCGGCCAGCTCGGCGTTCGCAGCTGCCACCTCGGCGTAGTGCGGGTTCAGCTCCAGCGTCACCAGGCGGCCGTCATCGGGGAGCGCGCGGGCGAGCCAGATCGTGCTGTAGCCGCCGAGCGTGCCCACCTCGAGGATGCTGCGCGCGCCCTGGATTCGCGCGAGCAGATGCAGCAGCTTGCCGTGGGCGGGCGTCAGCGCGATCGCGGGCAGGCCCGCGTTCTCGCTCGCCTCGCGCGCCGCTGCGAGCACAGCGTCCTCCCCCACGAGTTGCTGCTCGATGTAGCTGTCGACTTCACTCCAGCGCTGCTGGCTCATGGCTGCTGCGCGGTGCGCTTATCGCGGCTCATCAGGGCGAGCGGCACCGTGAGCCCGGCCGAGCGGCGCACGCTGGCAATGCGCCGACCGGGCTGTACGGCGGGGCGCACCTCGCTGACGTGCGGCGCGAGCTGTGCGACGGTGGCGTCGAGATCATCGGCGAGCACGGCGAGGCCCCAGAAGCGCACGGGGCGATCGGGGCCGCCGGCGCGCTCAACCACCTCGGCGGGCTCTTGGATCAGCTCGAGGATCTCGTGGCCGAGGCGGAAGAAGGCCTGGCGCGGCGCGCCGGCGGGCGTGGGCTGCTCGCGCACGCGGCGCAGGTCCATCCCGGCCGACTGCAGTGCCGTGACGCTGCGGTCGAGGTCGGGAGTGGCGGCGACGACGTGGTCGATCGCGATCACGCCGTTGGCGTGTGCGGGGGCGGGCTCGGGCAGCTCGCGCTCGGAGACCGTCGTGGGCAGCCCGTCGAGCTCCCCCTCCGGGGACAATGCGTCGCTGAGCAGATCGCGCAGCGACCATGCGACGATGCCGGAGGAGCTTGGCGAGTCTGCGGCAGCGGTGAAGCGCAGGCGCACAGTGCCGATCTGCATGCTCCCATCGCTCACGTCGAAGCCGAGCGCCGCCCAGCGGGCGGGCTCGTCGGCGATCGTGAGCTCATCGATCGTTGGTGCTGGCAAAGCCTCTCCTCTGCGGCGCGTTTCGCGCGTCCGCTCCGGGTAGCGGTCGCTGATGGCGCTAAAACCAACAGGCGTGAACGGTACACCCGAGCTCAGCCAGCGCCGCCGCATGACGATCCTGGCAATCTGCTGCATGAGCCTGTTGATCGTGGCTATGGACAACACGATCGTGAACGTGGCGCTGCCGTCGATCCGCCGCGACCTGCATGCGTCGGTGTCGGGGCTGCAGTGGACGATCGACGCGTATGCGCTCGTGATCGCGAGCCTGCTGTTGCTGTCGGGCTCGACCGCCGATCGGGTCGGGCGCAAGCGCATGTTCCAGTTGGGTCTGCTGCTGTTCGTGGCGGGCTCGCTGTTGTGCAGCCTCGCCCCCACGCTCGGCTGGTTGATCGCGGCGCGGGCGCTCCAGGGCGTCGGCGGCTCGATGCTCAACCCGGTGGCGATGTCGATCATCACGAACGTGTTCACCGAGCCGCGCGAGCGCGCCCGTGCGATCGGCGTGTGGGGCGCGGTCGTCGGCATCAGCCTGGCGCTCGGCCCGATCGTCGGCGGCATCTTGACCGAGTCGGTGAGCTGGCGTGCGAACTTCTGGATCAACATCCCGATCGGGCTTGCGGCCGTGGTCCTGACGGCGATCTACGTGCCCGAGTCGCGCGCGGCGCGGGCACGGCGGATCGACCCGGTCGGGCAGCTGCTCGTGATCGTGGCACTCGGCTCGCTCACGTACTCGATCATCGAGGGCCCGAGCGCAGGCTGGTTCTCGGCGCAGAGCATCGGCACGTTCGCGCTGGCGCTGGCGGCGCTGGTGGGGCTGGTGCTGTACGAGCCGCGCCGTAGAGATCCGCTGATCGAACTGCGCTTCTTCCGCAGCGCGCCGTTCTCGGGCGCGACGCTGATTGCGGTCAGCGCGTTCGCGGCGTTCACCGGGTTCCTGTTCGTGAACACGCTGTACCTTCAGGACGTGCGCGGCTACTCGCCATTGGACGCGGGGCTGTGCACGCTGCCGATGGCGGTGGCGGCGCTGGCATGCAGCCCGCTGTCGGCGCGCCTGCTCGGAAACCGCGGGGCGCGGATACCGCTGATGATCGCCGGCAGCTGCATGGTCGCGAGCGCCCTGGTGCTGACGACGCTCACACCTTCGACGCCGCTGCTGCTGCTGCTCGTCGTCTACGGCGTGTTCGGCATCGGCTTCGGCTTCGTCAATCCGCCGATCACGTTCACGGCCGTCTCCGGCATGCCCAACAGTCAGGCTGGCGTGGCGGCGGCGGTGGCGTCTACCAGCCGGCAGGTGGGACAGGCGCTGGGCGTGGCCGTGACGGGCTCGATCCTGGGCGCGGCGGCGGGCGCCGGCATCGGCCCCCACCTGACGTCGGCGAGCCATCCGGCGTGGTGGCTGGTGGCCGGCTGCGGCGCGGTCGTGCTCGCGCTCGGCGTCGCCTCGACCGGACAGTGGGCGCGGCTCACCGCGCGGCGCTGCGCCGAGCAGCTCGAGCAGGAGGCGGCGGAGCCCCGACCGCTGCAGCCGGCATGAGGCGCAAGCGCTTGGCGGCGATGCTCAAAGGCGCCACGAGGCCCGCAGGCTTCACGGCGTGGCTGCTCGTCGGCGTCCGCTATGTGCTGCCGGTAGCGGTGGTGATCGCCGGCATCGTGGTGATGGCGTTCGGCAGCGAAAGCGACCTCGAGGGCGGCGCCGGGCTCGTGAGCGCGGGGCTTGCGATCTACTTCCTGAACTGGCTGTTTCGCATCGGCGCGGACGGCGATCGCGAGCGCGACACCGAGCAGGCGGCGCGCGACTACTTCAACCGACACGGCCGCTGGCCGTCTTGAAGGGTCAGACCACGCCAGGCCGGGCAGATCGGGCCTGTGACAGATGAGCACCGCCGAGGGCCGCAGTTTCTCCACGCGTCGAAGGTCATGACGCGCCCTGCGCGGGAGAATCCCGTGGTGAGCTCGGGGGTTAAGACACCACAGGTGGACGACTATCGCCCGCAGGCGCCGTTCCTGGACGAGCTGTTCGAGCTCGACGGCACGCCGCGCCCGACGGCGCGCGCGCTGGTCGAGGAGCTCAGGCGACTCGGCCCGGAGGGCCTGATCGAGGCGGGCCGCCGGCGTGATGCGATCTTCATGCAGCAGGGGATCACGTTCGAGACCAGCGGCGGCGGCGGGCCGACGCACGAACGTCCGTTTCCGCTGGACCTGGTGCCGCGCGTGCTCAGCGGGCAGGAATGGCGCGACATCAAGCGCGGCCTGGCGCAGCGCATCCGCGCGCTGAACCACTTCGTCGACGACGTCTACCACGCACGCGAGATCGTGCGTGAGGGGCTCGTGCCGTGGCGGCTGGTGGCCTCCTGCCCCCAGTTCGCGCGCGCCGTGCACGGCATCCGCCCGCCGGGCGGCGTCTACACCCATGTCGCCGGCTGCGATCTGGTGCGCCATAGCGACGGCACCTGGAAGGTGATCGAGGACAACGTGCGCATCCCCTCGGGGATCTCCTACGTGCTGGAGAACCGCGCGGCGATGGCGCGCCTGGTTCCCGAGCTGTTCGCCTCCTACCGGGTGCGCCCCGTGGATCACTACCCGCAGCTGCTGCTGAGCGCGCTGCGCTCGGTGGCGCCGTCGGCTGAGTCGGAGGCGACGGTCGTGGTGTGGACGCCGGGGCCGGCGAACCCGGCGTACTTCGAGCACGCGTTCCTGGCGCGCCAGATGGGCGTCGAGCTGGTCGAGGCCTCGGACCTGGTGGTGCGCGACGACGTCCTGTACATGCGCACGACCCGCGGCCTGGAGCGCGCGCACGCGGTCTATCGGCGCCTGGACGACGACTTCGTCGATCCGCTGGAGTTCCGCTCGGACTCGCTGCTGGGCGTGCCCGGCCTGGTGCGCGCCTACCGCGCCGGCAGCGTGGCGATCGCCAACGCGTTCGGCACCGGGGTGGCTGACGACAAGGCGATCTACTGCTTCGTGCCGGACATGATCCGCTTCTACCTCGGCGAGGAGCCGATCCTCGAAAACGTCAAGACCTACCTGCTCTCAGACCCGGAAGTGCTCGAGCACGTGCTCGAGCGCCTGGACCAGCTGGTGGTCAAGCCGACGGGTGAGTCGGGCGGGCGCGGCGTGATGATCGGCCCGCACGCCGACGAGGTCGAAATCCAGAAGATGCGGCGCGTGATCAGCACGCACCCCGAACGTTGGATCGCCCAGGACGTGGTGCGCCTGTCGACGGTGCCGACGGTCGGACCCGATGCGGTGCTGCAGCCGCGTCATGTGGACCTGCGCCCGTTCGCGGTGTTCGGCGAGCGCATCGACATCGTTCCCGGCGGGCTGACGCGGGTGGCGCTCGAGGAGGGCTCGCTGATCGTCAACTCCTCACGCGGCGGCGGCTCGAAGGACACGTGGGTGCTGGAGGACGGCGACGACGCCGACCGCGCGGGCCCGCCGATCGCCGACACGCAGCCGCCGGCGCTGCCCGACCTGCGCTACGGCGAGTGGACCGGCCAGCAACAGCAGCAGCAACAGCAGCAAACGCAGCGCGGGCGCGGGTCAGCGGGCTGATGCTCGCCCGCATCGCACACGAGCTCTACTGGCTGGGGCGCAACCTCGCACGGGCGGAGTTCACGGCGCGCGCGGTCGAGGCGGTCTTCCAGGCGGAGCTGCAGGGGACCTCCGAGACGACGCCTGGCATCAGCTTCGGCTCGGGCGGGCTGCTGGCGATGTTCGGCGACGTCAACGAGGACCCGACGCGCCCGCGCAACGGGCAGGCGCTCGGGCAGCTGACACTCGACGCTGAGCGCCCCGGCTCAATGCTGGCGAGCATCGAGCGCGCACGCGAGGGCGCGCGCACGGTGCGCGATGTGATCAGCGCGGAGATGTGGGAGGCGATCAACACGACCGCGCTGGGCCTGCGCGGCGGCGGCCAGCCGGGCTGGGCGGCGCCGGCAGGCCCGTCGCTGGCATCGCAGTACGTCAAGGAGCGCACCGCGTTGATCTGGGGCGTGGCCAACCGCTCGATGCTGCGCGACGAGGCCAAGTGCTTCCTCGACGCCGGCGGGCTGATCGAGATCTCCGACATGGTGCTGCGGATGCTGCGTGTCGCGCTGCCGGCCGGCGATGCGACGCCGGCGGACGGTCACGCGCTGATCCTGCTGCAGGCGGTGGGCGGCTTTCACGCCTACCTGCGGGCCGTCACCGCGCCGCCGAACGCGCGCCCGGTGGCGCGCTTCCTGCTGTTCGAGCGCGCCTACCCCGACAGCGTGGCTGCGTGTGTGGACTCGCTGCACGAAGTCTTCACGACCGCCGATGCGGGGCCGCGCAACTCAAAGCCGGTGTTGCGCGTGAGCCGACTGGCGGCCGACCTAGACTTCCAGCGCAGGGCACTTCCGGACGGGGCCGAGCTGACAGGGATATGCGAACAGACACAGCAGGAGCTTGCGCGCATCGATCAGGACGTGACCGAGCGCTACTTCGCGGGCGCTGCGACCGCCGGCATGAGGAGGTGAGCCTCCCTTGCACTTCGCGATCCGGTTCCTGACCGAGTACCACTACGACGTGCCGGTCACCGACAACCTCAACGCGCTGCGCGTGCGGCCCGCGACGACCTCGACGCAGCGCTGCGACGAGTTCCACACGCGCATCGAGCCCGAGGCTCGCGTCAGCCGCCACCTCGACTACTTCGGCACGGAGGTGCTCGAGTTCGGCATACCCACCAGCCACGAGCACCTGACGATCGACGTGCGCGCGCGGGTCGTCACCTCGCTGCCGCCCGAGCCTCCGGAAGGCTCGTGGGAGAGCCTGCTCAGCTCGGCCTACGTCGACGCGGCGGGCGAGTTCGCGCTGCCGTGGCAGGACCAGCCGGCGATCGCGGGCCTGGAGGAGCTACACGAGGCGCTCGAGTCCAGCAGCCCGCTCGAGACGCTCGAGCTGCTGTGCGATCTGATTCCCGACCGCTTCGAATACCGGCCGGGAGCCACCTACGTGGGCTCGAGCGTGCGCGACCTGCTCGAACTGGGCGCGGGCGTGTGCCAGGACTTCGTGCACCTGTCGCTGCTGCTGCTTCGCCGCCGCGGCATCGCCGCGCGCTATGTCTCCGGCTACCTGTGGGCGGCGCCTGAAACCGATGGCACGGAGTCTGTTGAGGTCGATACGCATGCGTGGCTCGAGGCGCTGCTGCCGAGCACGGACGGCCATGGCGAGCCGGTGTGGGTCAGCGCCGACCCCACCAACCGCCGGCTGGCGGGCGAGACACATGTGAAGATCGGCCACGGACGCTTCTACTCGGACATCCCGCCGGTCAAGGGCCTGTACATGGGCGGCGCGACCTCGGAGCTGACGGCGGCGGTGACGATGTCGCGGCTGGACCCGCAGACCAGCGCTCGCGCCTGATCAACGGTCGTTGCTATTTTCACCAGCGGTGTCGAAGACGTTGATGCGAGGGTTGGTGCTGCTCGAGACGATCGACGCCCATGGCCCGATCACGATCATGGAGTTGGCGCGCCTGACCGCGGCCGACAAGTCGATCGTCTCGCGGACGGTCCAAGCTCTGGAGAGCGAGGGCTGGGTCGTGCGCGGCGAGGGCAAGATCGAGCTCGGCCCACGCGCGGCGCTGCTCGGGCATTCGAGCCCTGGCGGGCAGGCGCTGCGCCGTGCCGAACCGCTGGTGCATGCGGTGGCCGGCGTCACGGGGATGCTGACGCAGGCCTATGGGCTCGTGGGCACGCGCGCCGTGGTGCTGGCTGCGGCCAACGGGCGTGGCCCGAGCACGCCGATCGGCCTGGGCTCGGACATCCCCCTGTTCGCGACCGCGGCGGGCAAGATCATCGCGGCTCAGCTCGATTCGGCTGAGCTGGAGCGCCGGCTGCCCCCGGAGCCCTACCCAGACCCGGGCCCCGAGCTCGCGCAGCGCGCGGGCTATCCGCCGATCGCGGGCGCACTGCAGCTTGCCGCCAATGACACGCTCGCCTCATCGGACGCGGTCGCACGCAACCGCGAGCAGCTGGAGCGCCAGCTGGAGGCGATCCGCGAGCAGGGCCTCGCGATCGACGACGGCGACTTCCATCCACAGATGGGCTGCATCGCCCTGCCCTGGCCGCAGCCGGGCGTTCCCGCGGCGCTCGCATGCATGGGTGCGCCAGGCGATCTGAAGGCGATGCGTGCGGTGGTCGAGACCGCGCTGAACGCAGCGAGCGCCGCTGGAGCAAGGCCGCAGGATGTGGTCTCGAGCGCCGCGGCGGCACTTGTGTAGAGGATCGTTGCTCTATATGCAATGACCGTGTACTCTGCTCCCCTCGGCTGCGGTAGCCGCACTGGCTCCGCAATGTCATCTCCAAGGGGGGCAAGTGCAACACGCAGGACTCGAGCGGATCGCGCTCGGCACGCTCACGACCAGCTTGGCCCTGCTGTTGGCATGGATGCTGCTGATGGCGCCGGGCGCACAGGCGAGCGCGTGCGCCGCGCAGGACAACTACCTCGGCGCCGCCGGCGGGAGATGGAACGTCGAAGGCAACTGGAGCAACAAACTGCCGACGGCCAGCGAGAGCGTCTGCATCCCCGAAGGCGACGGCACGATCGAAGTGCCTGCCGGCTTCAAAGCCGAAGCGAAGACGCTCACGGCCCAGTCGGGCATTGAGATCGCAGGCACGGGCACCCTGGCGATCGCCGAAGAAACCGGGTTCGGCGGGACCACGAGCAGCTTCTCGGGCCTCGATCTCCAAACCGGCGGGCATCTCAGCACCGCCGGCGGCTGGATCGACCTCGCGGGCACGGTCCTGCTCGAAGGTGAAATCTCGAGGACCAAACCGGTCGAAGCCTTCGTCAAGCTCGTGAGCGGCACCCTCAGCGGCAACGGCACAATCGCGGTCCAGTTCAACAACCAGGGCGGAACGCTCGAGCCGGGCGGCGCGGGCGTGGTCGGCACGCTGCATCTGACGATGCTGAGCAGCCAGTCAGCTGGCGGCACGCTGGTGCTCGACATCGCCTCGGCGAGCTCGTTCGACAAGCTCGCCGTCGGCAGCAACTTCGGCCCAGCGGGGACGCTCGAGGTGAATCTCCTGGACGGCTACGAACCATCTGTCGGAACCCAGTTCCACTTCCTCTCGGGAGGCGGCGGCACGATCGGGGAGTTCGAAACGATCACCCCCGGCTTCACCGAACTGCCCGAACCCAACGAAGACACGATCGTGGTCTCTCCCAGGAAGCCCACGGCGGTGACCGAAGCCGCCTCGGAAGTGACCCAGACCACCGCGGTTCTGCATGCGAGCGTCAACCCGAACACCGAGCAGGTGACGATCTGCGAGCTCGAATTTGGGACCAACGCATCCTCCTACGACTCCAGCAGCACGTGCCCAACGCCGCCGGGTAAAGGTGGCGCTCCGGTGGCGGAGACGGAGGCGGTCAGCGGGCTGAGCCCTGGAACGACCTACCACTACCGGGTCGTCGCGATCAACACCGACGGCGAGAGCACGGGTCTCGACAGCAGCTTCACCACGCAGCCGGCCAGCACCGAACCCAAAGGTGGCGAAGAAACGACACCAGGCGGGGAAACCAAAACGGGCGGTGAAACGAAGACCGGCGGGGAAACGAGCACGAGCCCAGGCAGCTCGGGCCCGGGCGCCGGCACCCAGACCACGATCTCGCCACAGGCCACCGAAGAACTGCTGCTCGGCTGCAGCAAAGCCCAGCTGGTCCTCAACGACGTGCTGATCCAGGGTGCCCATGTCGCGCTCGAGGGCAGCGCCGCCAAGAGCCTGGACGGCAAGAAGGTCAAGATCCTCTTCGATGGCAACAGGCAGGTCGCGACGGCCACCGTCGCCGCCAACGGCCAGTTCTCGACGAACGCTCCCCTGCCCCCCGCGCGCCTGCGCGCCGGCAACGGCGCTCGCTACCTGGCCGAGTCCGGCAGCACGCGCTCGCTCAACCTCAAGCTCACCAGACGCCTGAGCCTCGAACCGCCGAAGTACTCGGGCGACACGGTCACGCTCGTTGGACAGGTACAGCCACCGTTGAGCAGGCCGATCGCGGCGGTGACGGTCGAACAGCAACTCGAATGTGGCAAGACGACGGTGGTTGACCGGTTCACGCCGCCCGCAAGCGGACGCTTCCGCGTCAGCTTCAAAGTGCCGGCAGGCGCGACCGCGGCGGTCTACCGGCTCGCGAGCAGCGTCGTGCAGTCAGCCGGCTCCAAGCACGCGTTTGCGACCTACAGCCTGCCGCTACCCGTGAGCCTCTGAGTATCAGCGTGCAGATGGTCGCCGGGGCGACTGGTTGACTGCTGGGTCCAGGGCGGCACTCCGGTCCGCCCGAGACTCCGGGGGCCTTGGACGTATGGGAACGCTTCGCAGACATCTCAGCTACGCCAACGTCGTAGCCACGATGGCGCTCGTATTTGCCATGAGTGGCGGCGCACTGGCGGCATCGCACTACCTGATCACCAAAACCAGCCAGATCAAGCCGAGCGTGCTCAAGAAGCTCAAGGGCAACATCGGGCACGTCGGGGCGACCGGCCCAAGCGGTCCCCAGGGTTCCGTCGGCAAAGAAGGGCAACCCGGATCCGCAGGCGAGTCGGGGACTACGGTTGTGTATCGCGTTCGCAGCGTTGGCCCCATCGAGACCGCCACCGGATCGGAAGCGAAAGCCGAAACAGCGGTCTTGAACGACCCCCTCAACGGCACCTGGACGCAAGCGGCCGACGAAGTGGAGCAGATCCTCGGCCAGGTTACGTTCACCGCACCTGCTCAAGCGCTCTGCAGTGAACACACATCCCCATCGCCGGTGGAAGTCAAGATCCAGATAGATGGAACCTCAGCGGGCACATTCTACGACTACGGCGAAGCCGGAAAGCCAACGACGGCGCCCATTGAATTTTATAACGGCAACTCAGAGCCGTCGTGGACGCTCTTCGAGCCCGGCACGCCTGCCACCAACTCGATAACCGCCAAGGTCGGCGATCGCTGCGGCTGGGACAGCGGCAAAACAGGAGGCCACTTCACGATCGACGCGATCGAACTAGACGTGCTCGGAGCACACTGAGGGCGAAGCGGGTGCTGGCGTGTCCTGACAGAGGGCGGTCCAGCATCCGCACGCCCTGATCTTCAGAAGCGCGCGACCACGTCGGTGAACGCGTAGGGCGTCTGCGCGATTCCGCTGCAGTCTTCACCTGAGCTCTCGCTGCCCGCGCAGGAGCGGTCACGATTGACCGCCCAGAAGGTGAACCTGGCGAGGTGGTTCTGCTGCGCGAACGCGAGCATCGTTTCGAAGTCTTCGACGTTGACGGTCTCGTCGGGTTCATCGGTTTCGCCGTTCATCGATGAGATCCCAGCGTGCTGATAGGCGAGCGCGGCAGAGATCCCGTAGGCGGAGGCGAGATCGCGCGCGAGCCCTTCAACCGCCCTGATCGAAGCGTGGCCCATGTCTGTCAGCGGCGCACCGAAGTCGAATGGCATGATCGTCCAGGCACTCGGCTGAAAGCCGATCGCGGCGGCGGCGTCGATCAGACTCTTGCCGTCCGGTTCCGGCCCGGTTTCTTCGGTCCCGAACGTGATCGAGATCTCAAGCCCTGGGTCCTCTGCCTGCACGATCGCCAGCGCTTCGATCACGCGTTTGCGCACCTTATTGTTGGCGAACTCGCCATGCTCGATGTCGATGTCGATCGCCTTCAGCGAGTACGCGTCGATCACCGTCTGGTAGGCGCCGGCGAGCGCGCTGACGCTCTTGCACGCGTTGCCGAGCTTTTTGCCGCTCCAGCCACCGAAGGACACATCGACTTCGGCGCCGGCGGCGCGGATGCTTTCGATCGCGGCCTGATCGGAGCCGCCGAGCAGCGGGCGCGCGCCGTCCCACTCCGGGTTGCATCCACGGTGGGCGAGGATGAACGCAAGCGTGAGGTCATGGACGCCGGTGGCCGCGATCACGGAGGCGGGCGGCTGCGGATCGCCCCAGCCCAGGTACTCGTAGGGCGCAGCCATCTCGATCGGCTGCGTGGACGCCCGGGCAAGCGAGGGCGCGAGCAATGCGAACGCGCACGCGACGCCGGCCAGACACCCAACGAGCACGGCGCGCAGGCGGCGACTTCTCAGCTCCCCAACCATTGAGAGCAGGATACAGGCGCTGTATGCGCTGCCTAGCGCCCGTCCGCTTGCGCCTTATTCCGGCGAGGATTGCTCCTGCGCAAGCGCGAACGGCGTCGCCTCGGAGTCCTTGCAGATCGCCCACCGCTCCCCTGGGTGAACGACCGTTCCGCCAAGCGCCTGCACGCGCTCGAGTGCGTCGGCGAGATCCCCCACGGTGAAGTACGGCAGTGAGAAGGAGTCGCCGGGGCCGCGTCCGCGCAGATGCACGCCGAGCGCGGGATCGCCCGAGCCCGTCTGCCAGCCCTCTCCTTCGGAGTCCTTCTCGCGCGGCTTCAGCTCGACGTCGAGCAGGCCGGACCAGAAGCGACGTGCGCGCTCGGGGTCGTCGGCGGGGAACTCGATCAAGGACAGCGAACCGCGGGGCACGGCTCGCACGATAGCGGTCAGTGCGCCAGTGAACGCGGCGAGCGCTCGCTGTTCTCGGCGTCGCCGATCGCCCAGGCGAGCCGCTCCATCAGCTGCGCCGCGGCATGATCGTCGGCGAGATGCACCGGGTAGACGCGCTCTTCGAGCAGCACCGGTGTGTCGTGTCGTTCGCTGTTATCGGTGGTGACGATGATCCTGGCCATGGAATCCTCCTGGTTGAGCCTGTGACGACGTCGAGCCCCCATCGGAAGGCTCGCCCGCGCCCTTGAGCGCCAGCTAAGGCGCACATGAAAAGGCTCTAACGATCAAACCGAGGGCTGACCGCGAGCGGGATCGCTCGCGGCGCTCGCCTCGGTGCTTCTCCAGCGGCTACGAGCCGTTAGCACCGGGCAGGCGCTAACGGCTGCCAACCTCAGGCGCCTGCGACCGCCAGCTGCTCGTCGCTGTAGCTCTCGCCCCGCTCGGCCTTCTCGACCAGCGAGGCGGGCGGCTCGAAGCGCTCGCCGTACTTCGCCGCCAGCTCCCGTGCCCGCTCGACAAAGCCCGCAACGCCGCCGTCGTACCCGTTGATGTACTGCAGCACCCCGCCCGTCCAGCCCGGGAAGCCGATACCCAGGATCGAGCCGATGTTCGCGTCGGCGACCGACTCGATCACGCCCTCGTCCAGGCACTTCACGGACTCGAGTGCCTCGGCGAACAGCATCCGCTCCTCGAGATCCTTCAGCGAGATCGAGGCCGGGTCATCCGTCTCGGGGAACATCTCTTTAAGCCCCTTCCACAGGCCGGTGCGCTTGCCGTCCTCGTAGTCGTAGTAGCCGGCGCCCTCGAGCTTGCCCGCGCGCCCCTCGGCCAGCATGCGGTCTACCACCTGGAAGGACGCACGATCCTGGAACGTCCCGCCTTCGGCCTCGATCGCCGCCTTGGTCGCGTCGCGGATCTTGCGCGCGAGCTTCATGTTCAGCTCGTCTGAGAGCTGCAGCACCGGCGCCGGATAGCCGGCCTGACCGGAGGCCTGCTCGATCGACGGTGCGGGGATGCCTTCGAGCAGCATGCCGACGCCCTCGTTGATGAACGTGCCGATCACGCGGCTGGTGAAGAAGCCACGGCTGTCGTTGACGACGATCGGCGTCTTCTTGATCTGCTTGGCTAGATCGAGCGCGCGGTAGAGCGTCTCCTCGTTGGTCTTCTCGCCCTTGATGATCTCCAGCAGCGGCATCTTGTCGACCGGGCTGAAGAAGTGCAGCCCGATGAACTCGTCTGGGCGGCTCACGCCCTCGGCGAGCTCGGTAATCGGCAGCGTCGATGTGTTCGAGCCGAGCAGCGCATCGGGTGCGAGGTGCGGCTCGATCTCAGCGAACACCTGCGCCTTGACGGCCGGGTCCTCGAACACGGCCTCGATCACCAGATCCGCGCCCGCGGCGGCAGCCGGATCGTCGGTCGGCGTGATCCGCTCCAGCAGCGCGTCGCCCTGCTCCTGGGTGGAGCGCCCGCGCGAGACTGCCTTCTCGACGAGCGTCTTGGAGTAGCCCTTGCCGCGCTCGGCAGCCTCGAGCGAGACGTCCTTGAGCACGACCTCGATCCCGGCTTTGGAGCAGACGTAGGCGATCGCAGCGCCCATCATGCCGGCGCCCAGCACGACCGCCTTCTTGGCCGCGTAGGGCTCGATGCCCTCCGGGCGACCGCGGTCTCCGTTGACCTGCTGCAGGTCGAAGAAGAACGCCTGGATCATGTTCTTGGAGACCTGCCCGACGAGCAGGTCGACGAAGTAGCGCCCCTCGATCTCGATTGCCGTGTCGAAGTCGACCTGCGCGCCCTCGACCGCCGCCGCCATGATGTGGTGCGGCGCGGGGTAGTTGGCGCCCTTCAGCTGCTTGCGCAGGTTCGCCGGGAACGCCGGCAGGTTCTGCGCGAGCTTCGGGTTCGACGGCGTGCCGCCTGGGATCTTGTAGCCCTTCACATCCCACGGCTGGGAGACCTCCTCGCCCGCCTTCGAGACGATCCACGCCTTGGCGGCAGGGACGAGCTCCTCGCGCGTGGCGACGACCTCGTCGAGGATGCCGACCTCTTTCGCCTTGGCCGGGCGCAGACGCTGGCCCTGCATCAGCAGCTGCATCAGCGCATCGACGATGCCGATCATGCGCACCGTGCGCACGACGCCGCCGGCGCCGGGCAGCAGGCCGAGCTGCACCTCCGGGAAGCCCATCTGGACCTTGGGGTCATCGACGGCGATGCGGTGGTGGGTGGCGAGCGCGATCTCCAGGCCGCCGCCGAGCGCGGCGCCGTTGATCGCGGCGACGACCGGCTTGCCGAGCGTCTCCAGGCGGCGCAGCTGTGCCTTGCCGGCGCGCACCATCTCGGCCAGCTCCGGTGCGTTCTCGGGTGTCGCCTGCTTGAGGTCGTTGAGGTCCCCGCCGGCGAAGAACGTCTTCTTGGCGGAGGTGATGACGACGCCCGCGATCTCGTCCTTCTCGGCCTCCAGGCGCTCAATCGTGGCGGCCATCGACTCGGCGTAGGCGGCGTTCATCGTGTTGGCCGACTGGTTGGGATCATCGAGCGTCAGCACAACGATGTTGTCCTCGCCCTTCTCCCAGCGGATGGTTGTCTCTGCCATGACTAGATCGCCTCCACGACTGTCGCGATGCCCATGCCGCCGCCGACGCAGAGCGTCGCGAGGCCGTAGCGCCCGCCGGTGCGGTGCAGCTCATCGACGAGCGTGCCCAGGATCATGCCGCCGGTCGCACCGAGCGGGTGGCCCATGGCGATCGCGCCGCCGTTGACGTTGACTTTCTCCATGTCGAGGCCCATGTCCCTGACGAACCGCAGCACGACCGCGGCGAACGCCTCGTTGATCTCCACCAGGTCGAGCTGATCGACCGTGATGCCCGCCTTCGCCAGCGCCTTGCGGCTCGCCGGCGCGGGACCGGTGAGCATGATCGTCGGGTCCGCACCCGAGACCGCCGTTGCGAGGATCCGCGCCTTGGGCGTCAGGCCCAGGTCCTTGCCGGTCTGCTCGTTGCCGATCGTCAGAAGCGATGCGCCGTCGACGATGCCCGAGGAGTTGCCCGGCGTGTGGACGTGATCGATCTTCTCGATCCAGTGGTACTTCTGCAGCGCCACCGAGTCAAAGCCACCCATCTCGCCCATCGCCGCGAACGACGGCTTCAGGCCGCCGAGCGTTTCGACCGTGGTGCCGCGGCGAATGAACTCCTCGCGGTCGAGTACCACGTTCTCGTTGAGATCCTTGACCGGGATCACCGAGTCGGCGAAGCGGCCCTCCGCCTCAGCGGCCGATGCGCGCTCCTGCGAGCGGACCGCGTATGAGTCGACGTCTTCGCGGCTGAACTCCTCGATCGTCGCGATCAGGTCGGCGCTGATGCCCTGCGGGACGAACGACGTGTCGTAGTTCGTCTCCGGGTCCATCGCCCAGGCGCCGCCGTCTGAGCCCATCGGCACGCGCGACATCGACTCGACGCCACCGGCGAAGACGAGGTCCTCCCAGCCGGAGGCGACCTTCTGCGCGGCGATGTTCACGGCCTCCAGGCCCGAGGCGCAGAAGCGGTTGAGCTGCACGCCGGCGACCGTGTCGGGCAGGCCGGCCTTGATCGCCGCGGTCTTGGCGATGTCGGCGCCCTGGTCGCCGACGGGCGAGACGCAGCCGAGGACCACGTCGTCGATCCGCGAAGGGTCGAGTTTCTCGTTGCGCACGAGCGTCTCGTGCATCAGGCCGACGACGAGATCGACCGGCTTGGTGCCGTGCAGCGAGCCGTTGAACTTGCCCTTTCCGCGCGGCGTGCGGATCGCGTCGAAGACCAGCGCGTCAGTCGCTGCCATCAGTCAGACCTCCTGTGTCGTTGGACCTCAGGCTTGGGGGGCGCGGGTCCGGATGGGGAACTCGGCGCAACGCTACCACACAAACGTTCGTGCGTGAACGCAAATATGTCTAAGATCACGGCGATGGCCGTGACCGCCAACCCCTCCCCACGCCGCAGCCAGGCCGAGCGCAGCGCAGCGACGCGCGACGCGCTGCTCGACGCGACGATCGCGTGCCTCGCCGAGGACGGCTATGCGAACACGACGACCAGCCGTGTCGCCGAACGAGCGGGCGTCTCGCGCGGTGCGCATCTGCACCACTTCCAGACGCGCCATGCGCTCGTGGCGGCCGCGATGGAGCGGCTGGCCGAACGCCGTGGCGCCGAGCTGCTCGCCGCCGCCGAGAGCCTCCCTGAGGGCCGCGAGCGCTTCGTGCAGGGACTCGACCTGCTGTGGGCGAGCTACGCCAACCCGCTGTTCCAGGCGGCGCTCGACCTATGGTCGCACGCGCGCACCGACGCCGACCTGCGCGAGCGGCTCGTGCCGGTCGAGCGACGCCTGGACCGGCAGACGCTCGAGATCACCAAACGACTGTTCCCCGCGATCGCCGAGCAGCCCGACTTCGATCGGCTGATCGAGCTGGCCGTCTCGACGATCCGCGGCCTGGCGCTGCTGGACACGCTGCACCCCGGCGGCGAGCGCAACCGCAAGCAGTGGCGCTACAGCCGCGCACGCCTGGTCGAGCTGTTCGAGGGCGCGCTCTGAGCGCTCAGCCGTGCGCGCGCGGGGTCAGGATGATCACCGGGATCACGCGCTCGGTCTTCTGCTCGTATTCGGCGAACTGCGGCATCTGCTCGGCCTGCGTGCGAAACAGCCGCTCGCGCTCCTCGCCCTCGGCCTCGGCGGCGGTCACGTCGAAGGTCTCAGCACCGAGCTCGACGGTGGTGTCGGGATGGGCCATGAGGTTGTAGTACCAGGCAGGGTTGGTGGGCGCTCCGGCCTTGGAGGCGAAGATCACATAGCGATCGCCGTCGGCCTGATAGGCGAGCGGGTTGACGCGACTCTCGCCGGACTTGGCGCCGACGTGGTGGAGCAGCAGCATCGGCATGCCGTCGAGCATCCCGCCGACACGGCCGGCGTTGGCGCGGAACTCGTCGATGACCTGGGCATTGAACTCGGCGGGGGAGGTTGACATGGCGCTCCTCGAGGGCGTGGACAGTGATGGCCTGCTGAAGACAGGCCCAGTCTAGGCGTCCACGCTAAGCGCCTGGTGCCTTGCGCGCGAACAGCACCGCCAGGCGGTGATCCTTGAACAGGCAGTCGACGTCCGCGTAGCCGCTGGCGGTGAGCCACTGAAGCTGCTGCTCGATGCTCGCGTTGTGATCGACGCGCATCCGCTCACAGGCGCTCGCCCACTCCGACGCGCTCGCGCCGAGCTCGAGCGCGCGGCGCTCGTGCCAGCGCATATAGGCCACCTCCAGCGGCGCGCTCGGTGCGCTCACCTGCTCGGCGTTGACGAACACGCCGCCGGGGCTGAGCGCGGCGTGCACCCGCTCGAACAGCCTGCGCTTGCCGGGATGCTCGAGGTGGTGTATCGCCAGCGCGCTGACGACCGCATCCCATGGCCCGGCCGGCAGCTCCCCGTCGAGATCGCCGAGCACGTAGGAGGCGCGCTCGCCAAGGGAGTGGCGCGCCTGCTGGAGCATCGCGGCCGAGCCGTCGAGCAGGACGAGCTCGCAGTCGGGATGTGCAGTCGCGACCGCGCGCGCAAGCATGCCGGTGCCCGCGCCCAGATCCAGCACGCGGCGCAGCTCGCAGCCGGCGAGCTCGAGCGCCTGCACGGCGGTGCCGTAGAAGGCGTCGAACGACGGCACCAGGCGGCGCCTGAGCGCCTCGTATTCCTGGGCGTGGAGATCGAACACCTCAATCGCAACGTCTGTCATAACATACAACTGTACACGTTAGCTGGCGCCGGGTGTCCACGCCGCGCCAGCGGTCGCGACGTCGGTTGGATAGGTGCGTCGCGCGCGCAGCAGGAACACGCCTGCGGCGGCGAGCGTGCTCAGCATGATCAGGAAGCTGACCTGCAGCCCGGTCCCGGTCGACGAGGAGACGATGCCGTGCGTGTGCGTGCCGACGGGCGCCTGCGCTGGGACGAACCCGGCCACGAGATCGGCGACTGCGCCGAACAGCAGCGGCGCGAGCGCCTGCGCGAGGGAGCGCAGGAACGTGCGCGTGCTCTCGGCTCGACCCCACAGGCCGGAGGGCATGATGTCCAGGCGGGCGGCATCCAGCGGCGGATTGGCTGCGGAGATCAGCGCTGCGCCGGCGACGTCGAACCAGATCGCCGGAGTCAGATGACTGCTGAGCAGGCCGGGGATCAGCATTGCTGCGGCGCCCAGGTAGCAGACCGCTGGAACCCACACGCGCGCCTGGAGCTGGCCGCGGCGAACCAGCTCGTCGGTGATGTGCCCGCTCACCAGCGTGCCAATCAGCGCGCCGAGCACGAGCAGCCCCAGCACTAGCGTGGCTGTGGCCTGACCGGCGTGGTAGTGGCCGCGCACGAACACGACCGCGAACGTCTGCAGGCCGGCGAAGAAGAAGTACCCGAGCGAGGAGCCGATGATCAGCAGCACGTTCGTGGGGATGCGCAGGATGTAGCGCACGGCTGCTCTCAGCGACATCGTGTTGGGATCGGTGCTCAGCACGAGCGCCGGGTCGGGCATGAAACCGCGCCGGCTCGCTGCCTCGCGTGCGAGGTCGCGATCGCCCTCCCCCTCCCCCGCCTGATCTGCGTCATCGCCGGCCGCGCCGGCGCCGGCGCTCGCAACACCGAGATCCTGCGCCCCCGGCTGCAGGCGGCTCTGCCCGCCGCGCTGGGGCTCGGGCACGGTGCGCCACAGCGCCCGTGCGAGGAAGAAGCCGGGGAGCGCGAGCAGCCCGAACGCGACCCTCCAGGACAGCACGCTCGCGACGGTGCCGCTGACGATGAACCCGGCAGCCGTGCCCACGATCTCGCCGCTGAGGATGTAGCCGTAGATGCGCCCGCGCTCGCGCGAGGGGAAGTAGTCCCCGGTGAGCGACGCGATCGCCGGGCCGGCTGTCGCGGCGACCGCGCCGAGGCCCACGCGGGTCAGCAGCAGGCTCGAGTAGGAGTGTGCGAGGGCACCGAGCAGCGTCGCCACGCTCCACAGCAGGATGCTCGCCGCGAGGATCGGTATGCGGCGCGCGCGATCGACCACGAGCCCAACCGGGACCACCGCCACCGCTCCGATCAACAGCGCCACCGAGTTGAGCAGACCGATCTTGGCGTTGCCGACGTGCAGCGAGCGCTCCAGCTGCGGCGCAACCGCGCCGACGGTGGCGATCTGCGCGCTGCTGAGTGCGAGCACGCACGCGAACAGCACGATCACGCGGGCCCGCGCGGGGCCGCCCACGAGCTCGACGACCTGGCCGCGCACCAGGCGCGCGAGCCAGCGCACGGCGCGCAGGAGCGCGAGCATGAAGCGCTCGGGCCTGCCGAGCTCCTCCACGTCGATCAGGCGTCGCGGACGATGCGCAAGATCACAGCGCGCGAGGCGTGGCTCGTCGCATCGAGCAGCGCCGCCAGCTCGCTCTCGCGGAGCTCTTCGGCGGCCTCGATCTCGACGATCAGCGGCTCGGTCCCAGTGCCGGCATGAGCGATCACGCGGCGAACCTGGCCGGCCTCGCGCTCCAGGGCTTCGGGCGAGGGCAGCGACAGCACGACCTCGCCTGCGGCTGCCGCCTCGAGGTTGCCCTCGGCGTCGGTCGGCCCGGACTCGGCCACGATCTCGCCGCCGGCGATGCTCGCAAGCGGCTCCGCCTGCAGCTGGCGCTCCACGGCGCTGCCGCTGGGGTACTGGATTATGAGTCTCGGCTCGAAGGCCATGCCTTCGCCGACCTTAGCGCGGCGCGCGCAACCTCGCCGGCAATCGGGCCCTCGTGGAGCCACGCGAGCATGCGCCGCCCGCAAGCGAGCTTCAGTCGCTCGCCCCTGTATCCGTCTCCGCGAGCCGTTTGGCGACCTCGACGATCGCGTCCTTGATCGCGGTGTTGATCTCGAGCTGCATGGCAAACCAGCGCGCTGCCGCAACATCCTGAACCTGGGCGTCCTCGACGAGCCGTGCGGCATCGTCCAGACGGCGGGTCAGCTCCTCGTCGATCTCCTCACCGAACGCCATCCGGGAACCTTAGCGCCACGTAGGCGTCGCGACAGGGCCGATAACCGACAAGATGTCCACAACCGACCGCAAGGAACATCATGCAAATCACCAGGAACTCACTCGAGAGCACGCCCGGGCCTGCCGACTGGTTCACGGGCACCGTCTACATCGACCCGGTTGCCATGCCATTGGAGCCATCGCGTCTGTCAGCCAGCAGCGTTCACTTCACGCCTGGAGCTCGCACCGCGTGGCACACGCACCCCAACGGCCAGACCATCTACGTCACCGAGGGCATCGGGCTCTGCCAGCGCCACGGCGGCCAGATCGAGGTCATACGCCCCGGTGACCGCGTGTTCTTCGAGCCTCTCGAGAACCACTGGCACGGCGCGGCGCCCAACCGCTTCATGACGCACGTCGCGATGCACCAGGTCGACGAGACGGGCAGTGCTGTCACTTGGGGCGAGCATGTCAGCGACGAGCAGTACAACGCCGCGCCAGGGTCATAGCCGCTTCAGCGCTCCGCGCGGGCGGCCAGTGCGACGTTGGCTAGCTCTGGCCTGACCCCTGCGCTCGCGGATCGTCGTTCGGGTCCACGTAATCGAGCCCGAGCGGCCCGATGGCGGTTACCTGGGTGACGTACTCGCCTGACTGCGCCCAGTGAAAGTGGTGGGTGCCGCCTGGTAGGACGATCACGCTGCCGGGCGGATACGCCTGCAGCGCATCGGCATCGAACTGATCGCCGACGCCGATGTAGAAGACCCCGGAGATGACGGTGTAGACCCGATCCTCGGGATGTACGTGCGGCATCAGCTTCACGCCGGATGGGACTTTGACCCTGATCACATAAGGGGCAGGCTCTGAAGGTTGACCGACGACGACCGCCAACCGGACGGACGGTGGGAACGCCGGGAACGGCTTCCAGTCGATGTCCTCGGGGAGGATCGATGCGAAGACGTCCTGGCCTGGCTGATGGGCTCGAGTCATCCCGCGGAGCTCCTTGATCTGGTGTTGTGCGAACGTCGTTGGTTCAATCGCCCAGCCTGCTGAGATTAGCCTTCGCTGATCCGCAGCGCGTGCGCAAAACTGCATGCGGCGGCTCGGCATGATTAGGTATCGCTCCGTGTTCCCGGCGCGAAAGGACCCGAACGAATGAGCAGCGAGATGATCGACATCAAGACGGCTGACGGGGTCGCGGATGCATACGTGTCGCGCCCAGACGACGATCTGCGCCACCCGGGGGTGCTGCTGCTCATGGATGCATTCGGGGTGCGCCCGCAGATCGAGCACATGGCCGACCGCATTGCCGCCCGCGGCTTCGTGGTGCTCGCGCCCAACCTCTTCTACCGCGCCCGCCGCGTGCCGGTCGTGCCCACCGCCGACCTCGACGACCCCGAGCGGCGTGCGGCGCTGTTCGAGCGGATCATGCCGCTCATGCAGGAGCTCACCGCCGAGCGCATCGCCAGCGACGGCGACGCCTATCTGGACGCACTCGAGCAGCGCAGCGAGGGTCCGGTTGCGATCACCGGCTACTGCATGGGCGGGCGCACGGGCTGGCTGATCGCCGCTGCCCATCCCGAGCGCGTGGCCGCGCTGGGGGGGTTCCACGTCGGTCGGCTGGTCAGCGACGATGCGGACAGTCCGCACCTCAGCGCCGGCAAGATCACCGCCGAGGTGTACCTCGGGACGGCCGACAACGACCCCAGCATGACCGCCGAGAACATCGCGACGCTCGAGCGGGCGCTCGACGACGCCGGCGTGACCTACCGCTCTGAGCTCTACGAGGGCGCCGCGCACGGCTACACCATGGCCGACACCGCCGCCTACGACGAGGATGCCGCCGAGCGTCACTTCACCGAGCTCTTTGCTCTGCTCGATCGCACCGTGGCCGCCTGACGGGAGAGAGCCTGGCCGACACGCTCAGTGAGCCACCTCCCAGACCTGGTAGCCGCTTTCGAAGCGCGAGACGAAGACGACGCCCTCGGATAGGCTCGCGCTGGGCAGCTCCTTCGGGAAGCGAAGTTCCACGATGTCGCCAGTCCAGCTGGTGTGAGATGTTACGCGGGGCAAGAAAAGCGGAAGGTGGAAGGTGCAAGCGCGAATCGACATAATCACACTCGCCGTCGCCGACTTGGAGCGAGCGCATCACTTCTACCGAGACGGCCTGGGACTGGAGTCGCGCGGGGTCATCGGCACCGAGTTCGTCGGCGACGACATCACCCCCGCTGGCGCTGTCGCACTGTTCGAGCTACGGAATGGCCTGTTCCTGTCGCTCTACCCTCGCACCGAGCTGGCCAAGGATGCCAAGGTGCCGTTTGGTCCGCCGAAGACGGGCGAGTTCAGCATCGGCCAGGCAGTCACAAGCAAGGCCGAGGTCGACGCCCTACTCGCCCAAGCCGAAGCGGCCGGTGCCACTCTCACCGACCGACCCCACGATCGGGCATGGGGAATCTACTCCGGATACTTCCGTGACCTTGATGGGCACCTGTGGGAGGTTCTCTGGAACCCGCGGCTCCTCAACGCGCAGGAGCAATAAGTGAAACCGTGAGATACCAGCCCACGGAACCTACGGGGCGACGCGGAACGGCGGGTAGCGATCGGTCACCAGCACGTAGGCCGCCACGCCGTTCGGTCAGGCGGCCTGCCCGACTGACTGCTCGCTGACGAACTGGCCGGTCCAGTCCCCGGATATCTGCCTGGTGGCGGCGTTGAGGCGGTTCCAAGCGTTGATCGCGGCGATCGCCACCACGAGCGCGGCGAGCTGGGGCTGATCGTAGTGTCGCGCGGCCTCCTCCCAGACCTCGTCTGAGACCGGATCGGGCTGGTCGGCGAGACGGGTTGCTGCCTCGGTCAGTGCGAGCGCGGCGCGCTCGGCGTCGCTGTAGTAGGGCGCCTCTCGCCATGCCGCGAGGGCAAAGATGCGCTCGTCTGGCTCTCCCGCCGCCCGGAGCTCGCGGGAGTGCATGTCGACGCAGACGCTGCAGCCGTTGATCTGGCTCGCGCGCAGCTCGATGAGATAGAGCGTCGTGGCGGGCACGTCGGCGTGCTTGACGGCTGCCCCAAGCTTCTGCAGCGCAGCCATCGCGCCGGGAACGGTGAGGGCGGGGTTCTCGATTCGTGCTTGCATGATTGATCTGCTCCTAGCGGTGGTTGGTTGTCGCTTGCGACCCGGGGATCGTCACGTCGAGTCGGCGCAGGCGCTCGGGGTCGACGAGGATGTCCATCTCGGCGATCCGCCCGCCCCTGATCGTGAGACCCATGACGGAGAACAGCTCTCCGTCGCGTGTGGAGAGGAGCCCGGGACTCCCGTTGACCAGCGCGTGGTGGATGCTCAGATCGGCCCGCCTGAACATGAGCGCCCGGCCGGCGACGGTCTCGGCGCCCTGGACGCGGTGCGATAGGCCCGGCGCGGCGCCGCCGTCGGCTCTGAGCACGACGTCGGGGTCGAGCACGCCGACGAGCGCGTCGAAGTCGCCGTCGCGGGAGGCGGCGAGGAACGCCTCGACGACCGCTCGCTGCGCGCCGAGGGCGGCGTCGGCAGCGGGGGCAGCTCCGCGCACGCGACGGCGCGCGCGGCTGGCGAGCTGCCGCGCTGCCTCGGGCGAGCGCTCAAGGATCGTCGCGATCTCCTCGAACGGCACCGCGAACATGTCGTGCAGTACGAACGCGAGCCGCTCCGGCGGTGTGAGCGTCTCGAGCACGACCAGCAACGCCAAACCGACCGAGTCCGCGAGCAGCGCCTCGTGCTCGGGATCTGTGCCGTCCACGCGGTCGATGATCGGGTCGGGGACATGCATGTCGAGCGGCAGCTCGCGTCGCGTGTTGCGTGATCGCAACATGTTGAGCGCGACGCGCGCGACAACGGTTGTCAGCCATGCCTCGAGGCTCTGCACCTCGCTGGTGTCGGCGCGGCTGAGCCGCAGCCACGCGTCCTGGACGGCGTCGTCAGCCTCGCTGAGCGATCCCAGGATCCGGTACGCCACCGCCCTCAGATGTGGACGATGCTGCTCGAACTCGCCGGCGAGCGGTCCCTGCTGAGCCATGTCACGTGCCTGCTTGGAGTCGTGTCATGAAGATCAGACCCGCGAGGCCCGTGAAGTGTGACAGGAGCCTCATTCATCTACCCGGCGCGCTGGTGAGACGGAGCGCCCGTGGAGGTCTCCAGCGCTGGCCGTTGTGTGGTCGTGTCGGCCTGCTTCAGATCGAGGGATGTGGAGGGAAATGTGACTTCGACGCTCAGGCCGCCACCTGGGCGCGGCTGCGCGGTCAGCGTGGCGCGATGAGCGGCGGCGATCGCGTCGACGATCGCGAGGCCGAGCCCGTTGCCGCTGGCGTGGTCGGTGCGGGTCCCATGAAGACGTTGGAACGGTTGCAAGAGGCGCGGCACCTCCTCGGGGGGGATCGTTGGGCCGCTGTTGGTGACGATCAGGAATGCGTGCTGGTGACGGGTACCGGTCGTGATCTCGAGGTGCCCTTGGGGGATGTTGTGGCGAATGGCGTTGTCGAGGAGGTTGGCGAGGAGGCGCTCCAGGAGCCGCGGATCGCCGGCCGTTGGCGCTGGGGCGAGCGTCGCGCGGACGTCGAGGCCGCGGTCTGTGGTCTCCAAGTCCCGCATCCGCAAGACCTCGGCGGCGAGGGTTGCGAGGTCGAGGCGCTCGCGGCGCTCCAGTCCCGCTTGGCCGCGCGTGAGCGCCAGCAGCCCATCGATCATCTGCTCCAGGTGCTGCTCGGAGGCAAGCACGCGCTCATGCGCCGCGCGCAACGAGGAGAAGCTCGCGTCCGGGTCGGCGAGCGCGACCTGGATCAGCGCTCGCTGACGTGTCAGCGGCGCGCGCAGCTCGTGCGAGGCGTTGGCGACGAACTGGCGCTGCGCCTCGTATGAGCCCTCGAGCGGTTGCAGCACACGCCCGGCCATCAGCCATCCAAGCACCAGCGACAGCAGCGACATGCCCGCGAGCGCGATCCCGGACTGGATCAACAGCTCTTGCCGGACCTGCGTGCGCCGGCGTCCCTCAGCGGCTGCCCCGCTGCGGTCGGCGTTGAACCCGCACGCGCTCGCCGCTTGCGTGAACGCGGGCGACTGCTGAATCGCGGCCGGGATCACGAGGATCGCTCCTTCGCGATCGGCCACCACGCCGCTGATACCTGTGAGGTTCGGCGGGACCGAGGTCGTAGGGTCGGGGAACCCGGAGACGCCGTGCTGGCGCATGCACTGCGCCACCCCGCGCCAGTGCGCCATCGTCTGGGCGGAGGGCTGCGTGCTCAAGCCGGCGCCGGGGAAGCCGGGGGGCGCTCCCGTGCGGAGCAGGCCGGGGGACGGCCCCGCCGGCTCGGTGCTCTGGAGGATGAACACGAATCCGGCGTTGACCAGCAGCGCGTAGGTGATCGCCATCAGCGCGGCACCGGAGACCAGGAAGAGCGCGCCGTACAGGAGCGTCAGTCGCACCCGCACGGTGCGGTGCGGCAGGTGGCGCCCGACCGCCAGCTGGGTGAGACGGTCGTTCACCAGCGCGGTGACGCTCATATTCGGTAGCCCGCCTTCGCGACGGTCTCGATCACGGGTGGATCGCCGAGCTTGGCGCGCAGCCGGCTCATCGTGATCCTCACGGCGCCTGTGAACGGGTCGGCGTTCTCGTCCCACACGCGTTCGAGCAGCTCCTCGGCTGAGACGACCCGGCCATCGGCACCGAGCAGCAGCTCGAGCGCCCCAAACTCCTTGGGCGTCAGCTCGAGGTCACGGCCAGCTCTGTGCGCGTGACGCTTGGCTGTATCGAGCACGACGTCGCCGTGCTCCAGCACCGGCGGGATACTCGGCTGCGCCCGGCGGGCCAGCGCGCCGATGCGCGCCACCAGCACGGGGAAGTCGAACGGCTTTCCCAGGTAGTCATCAGCGCCGAGCCCCAGCCCGTCGATCAAGTTGTCGTTCGTGCTCGCGCCGGTCAGCATCAGCACCCGGCTGCGTCCGCCGGCGGCAACCAGCCTCGCGCACACCTCGTCACCGTGGACGACCGGAATGTCGCGGTCGAGCACGATCACGTCGTAATCGTTGACCAGGGCACGCGCCAAGCCAGCTTGGCCGTCGAGCGCGACGTCGACCGCCATCCGTGCGTGGCGCAGGCCGACGGCGACCGTTGCGGCCAGCTCCTCGTCGTCCTCGATCACAAGCACCCGCATTCCTAGCTCCTTTGTGGTCAAGGTAGCGCGGCGGTGTTTCAACACTGTTTCGCCGGCGCTGCCAGACAGAACCGCTGTCTGCTTCGGAGAGTGAAACACGGCCGAAACAACCCACTGGGTAGAACCGGTCCGGAATGAGGCCGCGCACCAATGCAGACCTTGACGGAGGCCACGTGCAGCACAGCATCCATACCAGCAGGCTCGCGCCGCCGCCGCGGCTGCGCCCGCTCGTCGCCGCCACACTCCTGAGCGGGGTGCTGGTGGCAGGATGCGGGGGCAGCTCTCCCAGCGCGAGCGTGGCACGGCTGGGCGGCGCGGAGCGCCCCGGGATGACCGCCGCGGGCACAGATGGTGCAGCCAGCTCCGGCTCGCCCTCGCCGAGCGCGCTCGACTCTGACGCGCTCGCCTACGCCAAATGTATGCGCTCCAATGGCGTGCTCAACTTCCCAGACCCGAGCGGCAGCGGCGGGGGGTTCCACCTCGCTACTGGAACGAACCCCTCATCGCCGGCGTTCAAGGTGGCACAGGCGAAGTGCCACAAGCTCCTGCCGGGCGGCGGCCCCCCAGGCCCCGGATCCTTGACGAGCCCCTCCCCGCAGACGCTGGCGAGGATGCTGAACATCGCGCGGTGCATGCGCCGGCACGGCATCTACGACTTCCCCGACCCCCGGACCTCGGTCCCGTCCAAGCCGTTCGGCGCCGGCGCCGGCGCGGGCTCCGGCGTCGTCAGCGACATCGAAGGCGTGATCCTCGTGTTCGGAAGCACGATCGACGAGCAGTCGCCGGCGTTCACGCGGGCGGCAGCTGCGTGCGCGTTCCCGCTGCACAACCACTGACGAACTACCGAGCCTCGCTTGACATTGCATCGCGGCTTGCTATAAAGTGCTATCAAGCTATTTATATAGGGAGATCGCAGTGATCGAATTTCATCTCAACTCTGGCTCGGGCGTGTCGCCGTACATGCAGATCGTCCAGCAGGTGCGCCACGCCCTGCGCCTGGGACTGCTGCGCGAAGGCGACCAGCTGCCCACTGTCAAGGACGTGGTCGCGCGGCTCGCGATCAACTCGAACACGGTGCTGAAGGCCTACCGCGAGCTCGAGCACGCTGGGCTCGTGACCGCGCGGCCCGGCGCGGGCACGTTCGTCACCGGCTCGCTTGCCGATCCCGCGATGGCCGCGCACGCGCCGCTGCGCCGCGAGCTGCGCGGCTGGATCGTGAAGGCGCGGCGCGCGGGCCTTGACGAGGAGTCGATCGAGGCCCTGTTTCGCGAGGCTGTTCGCTCCGCCCGCATCGAGGGGGTAGCGTGAGCGTCGCGCTGGTGACACGCGGCCTCGGCAAGCACTACCGACGCCGCTGGGCGCTCTCCGGCTGCACGCTCGAGGTCCCGGCGGGCCACGTGGCCGGCCTCGTCGGGCCAAACGGCGCCGGCAAGACGACGCTGCTGCACCTTGCGGTCGGCCTGATCGAGCCGGATGCGGGGTCGATCATGGTCCTCGACGAGGAGGTCGCAGCAACGTCCGCGCAGCTCGCGCGCGTGGGCTTCGTCGCGCAGGACACGCCGCTGTACCGATCGCTGTCGGTCGCCGACCATCTGCGCCTTGGCGCCGCGCTCAACCCCGGATGGGATGCGACGCTTGCGCAAGCACGGATTGCGCAACTCGGTCTCGACGGCGCGCAGCGCGCCGGCACGCTCTCCCGTGGACAGCGCGCGCAGCTCGCGCTGACGCTCGCGATCGCCAAGCGGCCAGAGCTGCTCGTGCTCGATGAGCCGGTTGCCAGCCTCGATCCGCTTGCGCGCCGCGAGTTCTTCCAGGGTCTGATGGAGTTCACCGCCGAGCACGAGGTGAGCGTGGTGCTCTCCTCGCACCTGATCGCCGACCTCGAGCGCGTCTGCGACTACGTGATCCTGCTCGCCGACGGTCGTGTCCAGCTCACGGGCGAGGTCGACGATCTGCTCGCCGGCCACCGCCGCCTGAGCGGGCCGCGCCGCGACAGCGCACGGCTACCGGCAAGCCTGCAGGTGATCGAGCAGGCCCACACCGACCGCCAGAGCACCCTGCTCGTGCGCACAGAGGAGCCGATCGTCGACCCGGCGTGGAACGTCGAGGAGGTCGGGCTCGAGGACATCGTGCTCGCGTACATGAGTCCACCTGAGGGTGGGCGTTCGCTCGAGGATGCCGCGCTCCAGAGGATCGGCCGATGATCTGGATCGCCTGGCGCCAGTTCCGCACGCAGGCGCTCGTGACGCTCACCCTGCTCGCTGCCTTCGCCGTGCTCGTGCTCGTGACGGGCCTGCACCTGCGCGACGTTTACAACTCGCTCGGCGGCACGCACTGCAGCGCACGCGGTGACTGCGGCGCGCTGATCGACCAGGACAGGACATTGCCGGACGTCCTCGGCCCTGCGCTGCTCGCGATCCCGGCGCTGCTGGGAATGTTCTGGGGCGCGCCGCTGCTCGCACGAGAGCTCGAGAGCGGCACCCACCGCCTGGCTTGGACGCAGAGCATCACGCGCCGGCACTGGCTGTTGGTCCGGGTCGCGCTCGTGGGCGTGGCGGCGCTCGCCGTGGCAGGCCTCGCGAGCTGGCTCGTCAGCTGGTGGTTCGCGCCGCTGGACGCCGTCAACATGAACCGCTTCGACCCGAGTGTCTTTACGGCGCGCGGGATCGTCGCAATCGGCTACGCCGGCTTCGCATTCGCGCTCGGCGTCGCGGCCGGCGCACTTACCCGCCGCACGCTGCCGGCCATGGCCGCGACGCTGCTGGGCTTCGCCGCGACGCGGATCGCCTTCACGCTGCTCGTCCGCCCGCACCTCCTGTCGGCCAGGGAAACCCTGTTCCCGCTGACGCTGGGCAAGAGCGTCGAGTTCCTCCCGAGCGCGTCCGGCCTCAGCGTCTTCGCCGGCGTGCCTCCGCTTCCGAATGCCTGGGGGATCTCGGCTTCGCTCGTCGATCGCGCCCATCGCGCCCTCAGCACCTCCCAGCTGCACGATCTGCTTCTGCGCAGCTGCCCGACGGTCACGGGCCCCGGCAAGGGCGCGGAACTGACGGAAGGCGCCTTCCTGCCCTGCTCGCGCGCGCTCTCGCGACATGTGCAGCTGCTCGTCGCCTATCAGCCGCCCAGCCACTACTGGCCGCTGCAGGCACTCGAGACCGTGATCTTCCTGGCTGCTGCGCTCGCGTTGATCGGCGCCACGGTCTGGCGCGTGGGGCGGCGCGCCACGCACAAGCCGGCAGCCGGCGGGTCCGGGGAGCAGACCGCAAGCCCCCGCGCCCTGACGACCGCCGCCGTCGTCGGCCTGCTCTCGCTGCTCGCGGCCGGTTGCGGTGGCGCGGGATCTCCGGGAGTCGCGAGCATCAGCTCCTCCTCCACCACAACCGCCACGAAAACGACCCAGAGCAGCGCGCTCGCCTACTCCGGCTGCATGCGCTCGCACGGGGTGCCGAACTTCCCCGACCCCGCCGGTGGCGGTGCGATCACGAAGGAAGCCGCTATCAGGGCGTTCAAGGAAGTCAGCAACTCCGCGGTCGGCGCGGCCCAGACGGCCTGCAAGGACCTGCAGCCAGATGGCGGCCAGCTGAGCCGCGCTCAGGTCGCACAGCGCCTCAGCGACCTGCTCGCCTTCGCCCGCTGCATACGCACGCACGGCGTCCAGAACTTCCCCGACCCGACGAGCAGCGGCGAGTTGACCCACGAGATGCTCGCGAGCGCGGGGGTGGACGTGCGTCAGCCGGCGGTGCTGCAGGCCGCGGACGCATGCGTCGGCGTCACCCACGGAGCCCTCACCAAGGCCGCCGTGGCCCGCTTTGCCGCGGGACATTAAGACCGTCGAGCGGGGACGCATCGCCGCCGAGAGCGAAACAAGGACGAAACAGCCCACCGCGTAGAACCCGCCGGGGAGATGACGCAGCTCCCCGGCGCAGACCCGAAGGAAACCGATGGCGCACAGCATGCATACGAATCGAGATCGGAGGGTGCTCGCGACAGCGGGACTGGTGCTCGTCGCGGCTGTCGTGGTCCTGATCGTGACCGATCCCTTCGCTGGCTCGAGCACCTCTGGTAGCGGTGTTGGCGACAACGCGACTGCGACATCGCTTGCGACGGTAAGGAGCCAATCGCTGTCCTCGCAGACGCAGGTGAGCGGAACCTTGGGATATGCGGGCTCGTCGAGCATCCGCGTGCCGTCAGGGACGCCACCGTCCGCTGTGTCACAGGCTCAGCAGTCGCTCACCAGCGCCGAAGGAATGCTGAGCACGGCGAGAACGTCGCTTGCCGGCGATAGCGAAGCGCTCGCGGATGGCCACGCAACCATCGCGGCTGCCCGGGCAAAGGAGGCGGTCGACTGCGCCGGCGATGGCGCCGCGGAAGCGTCCTCCGCCAATGCTTCGCCTGCCGGCAGCGAAAGCGGCTCACCGGACGGCGGCGGCTCGGGCCTGTGCGCGAGCGATGTGCAGGTCGTTTCCTCTGCACAGCAGAGCGCTACAGGCACCGCCGCCAAGGTCGGCGCCGACCGCTCCCAAGTCACCTCCGCCGAACGGTCGCTCGCGAGCGCCGAGGCGGGCTTGGCGGCGGCGCGCTCCTCGGCCGCGGTGTACGGGCAGAGCTCGACGTTCACGAAGCTGCCGTCGGTCGGTGAGGTGATCACGCGCGGACAGACCGTCTACGCGATCAGCGGCCGGCCGGTGGTGCTGCAGTACGGCTCGCCCGCGACACTCGAGCTGCCGCTCGGCTCGGTCGTGTTCGAGCCCGGACCGGTGCGCGTGACCAGTGTGACGCCGACGCTCGGCCAGGCGGTTATGCCCGGTCCGGTGCTCGGAATCACCACAACCGCTCGCCAGGTCAAGATCGCGCTCGCCGCAGCCCAGCAGGCGAGTGTCAAGGTCGGTGACGCGGTCACGATCACCCTGCCTGACAACCAGACCACGCCGGGGAGGATCACCTACGTCTCCAGTGTCGCCACCTCCCCCTCCAGCCCCGAATCCGGCAGGGGCGGTGAAGAAGAAAGCGCGCCGACGATCGAAGTGGACGTCACACCGACCGACCCAACAGCGACGGGGCACCTCGACCAGGCGCCGGTGGACGTGTCGATCACCGCCGAAAGCGTCCGGGATGCGCTCGCGGTGCCGATCGACGCGCTGCTTGCGCTCGCGGGCGGTGGCTACGCGCTGGAGATCGCTGAAGGCCGTGTTCACCGTCTGGAGGCGGTCAGCCTCGGCCTGTTCGACGACGCCGACGGCCTCGTGCAGGTGAGCGGTCAGGGTGTGGCCGCCGGTCAGCGCGTGGTGGTGCCGGCGAGCTCATGAGCGGGCAGCCGACAGGCGTCGTGTACGTGGACGGCGGCGAGGCGCCGGCGGTGCTCGAGCTCGCGGGTGTGAGCAAGGTCTACGGCGCCGAGCCGCCCGTGTACGCGCTGCGGGAGGTGAGCTTCGCGGTGCGAGCGGGCGAGCTCGTGGCGATCGTGGGCCCCTCGGGTTCGGGCAAGACGACGTTGCTGCACGTGATGGGCACGCTCGAGCGCCCGAGCTCGGGGGTGGTCTCGATCACGGGCCTCGACGCGGCGGGGCTCGCCGATCGTGAGCTCGCGACGTTGCGTGCGACGCGTATCGGCTTCGTCTTCCAGCAGTTCTTCCTGGCGGAGCACTCCAGCGCCCTGGAGAACGTGGCCGAAGGACTGCTCTACGCCGGCGTTGCAGTCGCCGAGCGCCGTGAGCGGGCGGCCGAGACGCTTGCCCGGGTAGGGCTCGCCGATCGTGTGCACTTCCGCCCGAGCAAGCTCTCGGGTGGCGAGCGCCAGCGCGTCGCGATCGCACGGGCGCTGGTCGGCCGCCCCGCGATCGTGCTGGCCGACGAGCCCACGGGAAACCTCGACAGCGCATCCGGTGAAGCGATCCTCGCGTTGCTGCAAGAGCTGAACGGCGATGGCGCGACGATCCTCGTGATCACCCACGACCACGACCTCGCCGGCCGCCTGCCACGACAGGTGCAGGTGCTCGACGGGCGCATCGTCGCCGACACCGCTGGGACTGCAGATGTTTAATCGGATCGCGTGGTTGCGAGGCCTGGCCGGGTGGGCGCGTGCCGCGGTGGTGGTGACCGCGGGCGCCGTCGCCGTGCTCGCTGCGTTCGCGGGCGCGCCGGCGCAGGCCGCGGGCGAAACGGGCACCCCGGGCGGCTCCCCTGGCGCGACGGGCGTCTGGTGCTCGACGTTCGGCCGGCGCGTATCCACATCGGCAGGTGAACCTGTGAAGCTCACTGCCGGGGTCGGCTCGACGCAATCCGCTCCTGCGGGTGCGCGGTTCCCGATCCGGCTGGCGGTGACTGTCACCGATGCCGAGGGAAACCCTGTCCCGGGGGCGCTCGTCACGTTCTCAGCGCCCCTCGCCGGCGCAAGCGGACGCTTCACCGTTCACTCTCGCGACCACAACCATCGCGCCCCCGTCTCTCATCCGCACACGGTCAAGGTCGAGACCGACGCCTGCGGGATCGCCGTTGCGCCGGCGTTCACCGCCGACGACACGCGGGGCGGCTACGTCGTCAAGGCAGCCGTCGAGCACGTAAGACCAGCGGCGTTTGCGCTGGTGAACATTGAACCCAAACACGCTCTATGAGCGCGGCCGCGCACGTCTCCCCTACTCCCGCAGCCCTGGCCCCCCATAAGCTGCGCGCCTCTGATCTCGCGCGCGTCGCGAGCGTCGGCCTTCGCACCAGGCGCATGCGTGCCGGCCTGTCCGCACTGGGGATCGCGATCGGCGTCGGAGCGATCGTGGCCGTGCTGGGCCTGTCCTCGTCGAGCCAAGCTGGGCTGCTGTCAGAGATCGAACGCCTCGGGACGAACCTGCTGACGGTCTCAAACGGCCAAGGCTTCACCGGCAAGACCGCCGAGCTGCCGCTCGTCGCGCCGGCGATGATCGCGCGTATCGACCCGGTCGAAGACGTCGCCGAGACGGGGAAGGTGAAAGGCAACGTCTACCGGACTCCGCTGATACCAACGGTCGAAACCAACGCCCTGAGCGTGCAGGCTGCGAGCCTCGGCCTGCTGCGCACGCTGGGCATCGACGTCGTGCAGGGCCGCTACCTGAACGCCGCCACCGCCCAGGAGCCGGCCGCGGTGCTCGGCTCCGCCGCCGCGCAGCGGCTCGGGATCGACCACATCTACCCCGGCGAGCGGATCTGGGCCGGGGAGCAGTGGCTGTACCTCGTCGGGATCCTCGGCCCGTCGGTGCTCGCACCGGAAATCGAAAGCTCGGCGCTCGTCGGCTTCAGGGCAGCGGAACGCTACATGCAGTTCAACGGGCACGCCAACACCGTCTACCTGCGCGCCCAGAACAGCCAGGTCGCGGCCGTCCAGTCGGTGCTCGCCGCCACCGCCGACCCGGAAGCGCCCAACGAAGTCAACGTCAGCCAACCCTCGGCCACGCTCACAGCGCGCGCCGACGCCCAGGGCGCCTTCAACGGCCTGTTCCTCGGACTCGGCGCCGTGGCCCTGCTGGTGGGTGCAGTCGGCGTGGCGAACATCATGGTCATCTCCGTGCTGGAACGCCGCTCGGAGATCGGCTTGCGCCGCGCGCTCGGCGCCACCCGCGGGCAGATCCGCACCCAGTTCCTCTGTGAGGCGATCCTGCTCGCGCTCGGCGGCGGCGCCGCCGGTGTCGCCGCCGGGGTGCTCGCGACCGCGATCTACGCTTCCACCAAGGGCTGGGCGATCGTGATCCCCACCCTCGCCTGGGCGGGCGGGTTCGGCGCGGCGCTTTTGATCGGCGCGCTCGCCGGCCTGCTGCCCGCGCTGCGCGCCGCGCGGCTCTCCCCCACCGAAGCGCTGCGGACCGTGTGAGCCGCTAGAGGATGGCCGGCGGGTGCGCCGCCGCGGAGCTTTCCAGACGCTCGGCGCTCTCTTTGAGCGCGGCGATCAGGTGGGAGCACGCGGTTGACGGCGTGCCGTGCGGGTGCAGGATGCAGAAGCGCCGCTCGAAGCGCAGTCCTTCCACCCGCACGATCTCCAGGTTGTCGGCAACGGAGAACGCCAGACGCGACATGGCCGTCGGCAGGCCGAGCTCGTGCGCCTCTTCCTTGGCGGCCTGCGTGGAGCCGACCTCGCATGCGGCGACGGGCGGCTCGAGACCCAGCTGCGCAAGCGTCCCGTCCAGGACCTGGCGCGTGTGGGCGGCGGGATCCCTGCGCACGAACTGGGTCTGCTGCAGCTCTATGAGAGAGACCGTGCGCTTGCGAGCCCAGGGATGGCCGAGCGGCACGGCGATCACGATCTCGTCGTCGAGCAGCGGGATGTTGGCGACGCCCTCGACCACCTCATCGCTCATGCACGCCGCGACTCCCAGGTCGGTCTCACCCGCGCGAACCATCCGCTTGACCACGCGCGAGTTGGCGGTCAGCACCTCCACGGGAGCACTGGTGTGGTGGTGCATCAGGACCAGCGCCCTTGGCATCACATACTCGGCCGCGGTGTGGCTGATCGCAAGCTGCACGGTCTCGCCGGCGCCCGCCAGGTCCTGCAGCAGTCCGCCCAGCTCCTCGATCTCCGCGCTGATTCGCCGAGCGCGGGTGTAGAGGCGCTCACCTGCTGGGGTCGGGGCGACCCCGTGCGCCGAGCGCTCGAGCAGCGGGACCCCTGCCAGAGCCTCGAGCGATTTCAGGCGCTTTGAGATCGAGGGCTGGCTTACGTGCAGGCGCTGGGCGGTCCTGCCGAGGCTGCCCAACTCGACCGCCGCACAGAATGTGCGCAGCTCGTCGAGCTGGGGGTCGCGAACGGGGCGAGGTCTCGCGTGCTTGGAGCCACCGCCGCTTGGAGCCATGCACGTAGGTTATGGGTTCCCGCGGCGATTCGCATGACTTTCGCAGCCCTTTCGGCCGCGCGCGGCCTTCCCGGTGGCATGGTCGCCGTGGAACGAAAACTGGGAAAAGAAAAGGTGGTGGCCCCGATGACCGATCAAGAGCGGTTCGACCAGGAAGTTACGAAAAAAGGCAAAGTTGTCCTACAGACGCTCGCCGGCGTGGGCATCTTGGGAGCGGTGCTCATGTCGATGGTCGCGTTGGTGCAGACCAGTGCGCCACGCACCGTCGTGGAAACGATCAAGCCGGTGGCGGCTACGGTGGCGGCGGCGCCGACTGCCGCAGCGGAAGTCGCCCAGGTCGTGAGTCTGAAGGTGATCCCGGAAGGCAAGAAGGGACCGGAAGGAACGCTCCACGACGAGTTCACGGTGACCGAATTCAACGTGAAGGTCGGCCAGCCGATCACGCTTCGCATCGACAACACCGACAACACCGTTCACTCGATCACCGCAGCGGAAGCGGGCGTGAACATCGTCGTCCGACCCGGCACTCACGACTACACCCTGGAGGTGAGCAAAGCCGGCAAGTTCGAGTGGAACTGCGCCTTCCCCTGCGACCCCTGGGCGATGGCGCACCCCGGCTACATGGCCGGATACATCACCGCAACCTGAGGCCACCACCAGCACCTCGGCCGGCTCGAAGCGAGCCGGAGGCCGGAGCGCCGCGCGGACTTTCCACCCGCGCGGCGCTTCTCTTGCATCTCCGTAGTTCGCCCGGATGGAACCGTTGCTAGCTACCGATGCTCACTGGACCGCACGCTCATAGCGTTGAAGGCGATGTCGAGCATCACAGCCAAGCATCCGAGCAGCGCCGACGCGCACGCAACGCCGATCCGCGACTCGGGCGTCGGTGGTAGGTCGGCCGGTGGGCGGGTGCGCGTTTACTTCGCCTCGGATGCCCGCCGCGCGATCCTGAGCGCGCTCGGGCTGATCTGGCTGCTCGACGGAGCGCTCCAGCTCCAGTCGTTCATGTACTCCAACGGCTTCATCGAAATGCTGCGGGACAACGCGACCGGTCAGCCGCTGTGGCTCGAAAGCTCGATCAAGTGGAGCGTGCACATCGCCCAGCGAGACCTCGCAGCGTGGAACACGCTGTTCGCGCTGACGCAGATCATGATCGGGCTGGGCCTGCTCTATCGACCCACAGTCAGGCCCGCGCTGGTGCTGTCGTTCGCGTGGGCGTTCATCGTCTGGTGGTTCGCCGAGGCGTTCGGGATGCTGTTCATGATGATGGCCGGCGCCCTCACGGGCGCGCCTGGAGCGGTCCTGCTGTACGCGCTGGTCGGGCTGGCGGTGTGGCCCGCTCGGCGCCCGGGCGGGCTGCTCGGCGTGCGCGGCGCCCGGATCACATGGGCCGCGCTGTGGCTGTTCATGGGGTGGCTGTGGCTCGAGCCGCAGAACAGCAGCCCAGGCGCCGTCGCCGCTGCAATCAAGGGCGCACCGTCAGGGATGGGCTGGTTGAGCAGCGTCCAGCGTTGGGCCGCCACGGCAGCTGACGGCAGGGGCCTTGCGATCGCGCTGGCGCTAGCGCTGCTCTCAGCCGCGATCGGGGTGGCCGTCGCGGTCAACTGGCATGCGAAGCCGTTCGTGATCGTTGCGATCGCGTTGAACCTCGTCTACTGGACCTTCGGTCAGGGATTCGGCGGCATCTTCACCGGCTCCGGCACCGACCCGAGCACGGCGCCGCTGTTCATCCTGCTTTCATGCGCGCTGTACTCGCTGATCACCGGGGCTTCGGGCTTCTGGATGTCCGGGCGGGCGAGCGCCAGATAGCAGACGAGGATGAAGACGGCGACGGCGAACACGATTGCCGTGGGGCCGTCGCCGAAGTTGATCCCGCTGATGTTCTTGGGCTTGCTGATGTAGTCGGCGAAGGACGCACCAAGCGGGCGCGTGACGACGTAGGACATCCAGAACGCGGCGACGCCGTCCAGGCCGAGCCGCCAGTGCGCTACAGCGGGGATCAAGATGATGACCGTGAAGAGGATGCCCGAGTCCAGGTAGCCCAGGTTGAGCGAGGTGGCGGTGAAGTCGCCCAGCGCGGTCCCGAGGGCGAAGGTCGCGAACACCGTCGCCCAGTAGAAGGCCTCGCGTCGCTGGGTTGTGATGCTGTGGATCGACAGCGTGCCCTCACTGCGCTGCCACAGCCAGAAGATCGCTGCCAGGATGACTGCCCACAACAGCGTCGTCCCCGCATAGGGGATGTGGACGTCCAGATGCAGGAAATCCGAGACGCCGGTGCCCGTGATCGCGATCGCAAAGGCCAGGGACCAGTATGCAAAGGCGCGATAGCGGCGGGTGCCGAACTGCAGCACCAGCCCCACGAGGATCACGAGCACCTCGAGGCCGCCACCCCCGAAGTTGCCGAAGGTCTTCAGGTAATCCGATGTAGCCTCGCCGCCGGCGGTCGTCAGGATCTTCACGACCCAGAAGACGAGGATGACCTCCGGGACCTTGGCCGCCACAGGAGCGGGGAAGAAACGACCGATCAGCGGGACCTGACCGTCCCCTGACGCGCCGGGGCGATCGGCGCTCTGCGAAGACCGGCGGTGACGACGAACGAGTCCCAAGTAGCAGACACCCCTTTGGCTGAAGGAGAAACGACCATAGCAAGCAGCTTGGAGTCGGCGAAGCACCGGCCAAGGAACAGCTGCGGAGCGTCGCCGCGGACGAGTAAACGATGCCCCGACTCCCCCCACTTCTTACCGCTGCTGCCTCAGAGGTTAATGGCGAACTCGTCACGCAGGCCGCTGCGTCCAGCGTCGGTCACGCGGAGTGCCCGCGTTCCGGGCACGCGGGTGAACCATTGCTGCGCTAGGAGCTGCTCGGCGATCGCGGCGCCGAGCGTGCCGGCGAGATGCGGCCGGCGTTCGGTCCAGTCCAGGCACGGCCGGGCGAACGCCCGGCGCTGAGACCGCAGAGCATCGATGTCTAGCCCCAGAGCCTGGAGGCGCCGCTCACCGGGATCGGTGAGCCGGTAGGAGCCATCTTCGAGGACGATGACTCGCTGCCTCTGCAGGCTGTCGGTCAGCGCCACCCCAACCGCTCCGGCGAGGTGGTCGTAACAGGTGCGGGCGCGGCGGAGCAACTCGCCGCGACTCGACTCACGTAGACCGGACGCGGTCCGTGAAGGAGCTACGCCGAGCATCGCCTCGATCACTTCCGCAACCTGAGCACCGGCCAGCCGGTAGACCCGCTGGCGGCCCTGCTGCTCGACGGCGATGAGCCCGCCGTCGAGCAGGCGGGAGAGATGCGCACTGGCCAGCGAGGGCGAGATTCCGGCTCGTAGGGCGAGCTCGCCGGCGTTCAGCGGCCTGCCGCCCATCAGCGCGAGCAGCAGGGCGGCGCGGTGCCCGCTCATCAGCTCCGCAACGGCGGCGAGGTCTGCGTCGGCCAGCATCAGCAGACCATACCGCCGCAACGCTTCAAGCTGAGTTGAAACGATCTGCCCTTAGGGTGGTCTGAGCAAAGGACACTTGCTCGCCCCGAGCGAGCGCACGGTCCACCGTGCCGAGAGAGGATCACCGCATGCGCACGATCACCCCACAACGCGACGAGCGGATGACCCGCTCCGAGGGTAGCCGCGAAGGACACGACCCCGGCGCACGGCGCCGGAGGTGGACGCTCGTGGCCACGAGTCTCGGGTTTGCCGTCGTGCAGTTGGACGTGAGCGTGGTGAACGTCGCGATCAAGCCGATCGGCGCGTCGCTCGGCGGGGGCGTCAGCGCGTTGCAGTGGGTGGTCAGCGCCTACACGCTGGCCTTCGCCGCGTTGATCCTCAGTGTCGGCGCGTTGGGTGACCGGATCGGGGCCAAGCGCGTGTTCATGGGCGGGTTCGGCGGGTTCACGTGCGCCTCGGCCGCATGCGGGCTCGCGCCCAGCGTGGGCATCCTGATCGCCGCTCGCGCCGTCCAGGGCGTCGGGGCGGCGATGCTCGTGCCAAGCTCGCTGGCGCTGCTCAACCACACCTACCCCACGGCCGGGGAGCGGGCACGCGCGGTCGGTCTATGGGCTGCAGGAGCCAGTGCCGCGCTTTCGGCCGGACCGCTGATCGGAGGGGTCTTGATCGCCACGCTGGGGTGGCGCGCGATCTTCTTCATCAACGCTCCGATTGGCCTGACCGGGATCCTGCTCACGTCACGGTGGGCGGTGGAAACACCCCGCTCGCCCGAGCGGGGTGTCGACATGATCGGACAGCTCACCGCGATCGTGTGCCTCACCGCCGTCGCAGCCTCGACGATCGAGGGCGGCGCCCACGGTTTCGCCGACCCGGCCGTGCTCGTCGGCTATGCGCTCGCCGTCATCGCCGGACTGGGGTTCATCACCACCGAGCGCCACCGAGCGCAACCGATGCTGCCGCTGGGGCTCTTCGGCTCGGGGACGTTCCGTTGCGCGACGGCGATCGGGCTCCTGATCAACATCGCCTTCTACGGCCTGATCTTCGTCCTGAGCCTGTTCTTCCAGCGCGGACAGCATCTCTCCCCGCTGCAGACCGGCTTGGCCTTCGCGCCGATGACCGCTGCGGTGATAGCCGCCAATGTGCTCGCTGGGCGACTGGCCGCGCGGCTCGGCCCCCGATGGGTGATCCGGATCGGGGCAGCGCTGATGGCCGTGGGAGCGTTCGCCCTGCTGAGGATCGACGCGAGCCAGTCGTATGTGGCGATGGTCGCGCAGCTCGCCGGGATCGGCTTCGGGCTCGGGCTCGTGGTCCCGGTCATGACCTCGACGCTGCTCGGCAGCGTAGAGCTTTCGCGTTCGGGGATCGCTTCTGGGACGCTCAACACCGCCCGTCAGACCGGCAGCGTCATCGGCGTCGCCCTGTACGGATCAGTGATCGCGCATGGCCTGCTGGACGGCCTGCGCCTGGCCCTGGTGATCTCGGCGGGCTTGGCCCTGGCCGTCACCGCGCTCAGCCTCGGTATCACCAGCGACAAGTCGAGCTGAGCGGCTCCCGGGCTGCGAGCGGACACGACGAGAGTGCAGGTACAAGAGCGCTACTCGCGGAGGCTCCTGCCCCTCCCCCACTACGTACTTTATACCCCACAGGGGGGCTTGATTCAAGCCCCGGGGTGTGCCGCATAATGCCCGCCGCAGGCCAGAACCTACGGAAAAGGGAGTCACTGAAATGCGTGTGTTGTCGCCGAGCTACAGATCATCTGCAGACGTGGAGCCGATGCTGGGACTGACGGTGCGGTTGCGAACGCGCCGCACGGGGGTACGAGTATGAGCGGGCATTCGGTGGTGATCGCTGGAGGCGGTCCGGCGGGGATGATGCTGGCGGCTGAGCTGGCGTTGGCGAAGGTCGATGTGGCGATCGTCGAGCGGCGCCCCGATCACGTGCTCGTCGGCTCACGGGCTGGCGGCTTTCACTCACGCACGATCGAGGTGCTGGATCAGCGTGGGGTCGCCGATCGGTTTCTCGCGGAGGGTCAGGTGGCTCAGGCTTCGATGATCGGCACGACCGTGTTGGACATGAGCGACTTCCCGACGCGTCATCCATATTCGCTCGGCATCTGGCAGAACCAGATCGAGCGGGTGATGGCCGCCTGGATCGCCGAGCTTCCGGTGCGGATCTATTACGGAGATGAGGTGACGGGCTTCGGGCAGGACGACACCGGCGTCGACGTCGAGCTGTCTGCAGGCCGGTCGCTACGGGCCCGATATCTCGTCGGGTGCGACGGAGGACGCAGCGTCATCCGCAAAGCAGCCGGGATCGGGTTTCCTGGATGGGATCCGACCAAGAGCAACCTGATCGCCGAGGTCGAGGTGACCGAGAACCCGGACCTGGGCATGCGGCGCGATGCGCTCGGCGTCCACGCCATCGGCAGGTTGGAGTACGAGATCCGAGACGGCGAGGTGGTCTACATGGATCGGGGGCCGGTGCGGGTCATGGTGACCGAGCAGCAGATCGGGCCCAGCAGCGAGCCCACCCTGAGCGATCTCAGCGACGCCCTGATCACGGTGTACGGCACCGACTTCGGGATCCACAATCCGACATCGATCTCCAGGTTCACCGACATGACGCGTCAGGCAGCGGCCTACCGCGTGGGACGAGTCATGCTCGCCGGCGACTCCGCGCACGTGCACTACCCGGCCGGCGGCCAGGGGCTCAGCCTCGGCGTGCAGGATGCGGTGAACCTGGGATGGAAGCTCGCTCAGGTGGTCAACGGCACCTCCCCGGAGAGCCTGCTGGACAGCTATCACGACGAGCGTCACCCGGTCGCTGCCCGCGCGCTCCGGCACACGATGGCTCAGACCGCGCTCCAGCGCCAGGATGAGCGCTCGAAGGCCCTGTTCGAGTTGGTGTCGGACGTGGCGAGCATGGACGAGCCTCGCAAACACCTCGCCGGCATCGTCTCCGGGCTGGACATTCACTACGACCTCCCCCGCCGGGGACGATGCGGCGAGGGCCACCCTCTGCTCGGCCGACGTATACCCGACCTGGACCTCGTGACCGCCGACGGCCCGCTGCGGGTCTTCGAGCTGCTACACGACGCCAAGCCGGTGCTGCTCAACCTAGGTGAGCCCAAAGCCTTCGACATCGCTCCATGGGCTGACCGCGTCCAGCTGATCGATGCTGAATATGACGGCCCGTGGGAGCTTCCGGTACTTGGCGCGGTCCCCTCCCCCACCGCGTTGCTGATCCGGCCCGACGGTTATGTAGCCTGGGTTGCAGACCTGACCGACCTCGGTCTCCGTGACGCGCTGATCACCTGGTTCGGAGCGCCGACTGCGACATAGCAACGGCTGCTCATAGATCGAGCACGACGTCGTCGTGTGGCCGTGAGCAGCAGATGAGCGCGCTCCCGTCAGCCGGTGGCTCCAGTGGATCGGGGTTGTAGACGAGGTCGCCGGCGATCAGGGTCGTCTCGCAGGTGTGGCAAACGCCGGTCCGGCACGACCAGCGGACCGGCACGTCGCAGGCTTCGGCGAACTCGAGGAGGCTGCCGTAGTCGTTGCTCCACGGAACCGAGAGGTTGCTGCGGGCGAACTGGATCGCCGGCCCGTCTCCGCTTGTGCCGGACGGCAGGTGCGGAGCTCGGGCGGAGGTTGCTGCGATGCCGGGCGTCAACCCTGGTTCGGGTCCGAACGGCTCGGTGTGGATGTGCGCTGCATCCACACCGATCGACGCCAGAGCGGCGCTGATTTCGTTCATGAAGCTCGTCGGGCCGCACAGGTACGCCTGCGCGTTTCGCGGCGGCTCGAGTTCGACGAGTTGCGACGGGGTCAGGCGCCCCGCCCTGTCGAAGTCGCGACCTTCCACGTCCTCGGCGCTTGGCTGACTGTAATAGACGCGTATGCGAGTGTTGAGGCATTCTGCGAGGAGCGCCCGGGTCTCGGCGGCGAATGAGTGCTCATGGCCGCAGCGGGCGCCCTGCAGCCACCAGATCTGCCGAGCGGAGTGTTGCTCAGCCAGCGCATTGAGCATCGCCAGCACAGGCGTGACACCTATGCCGGCGCTGATCAGGAGCACCGGGTCCTCTGACTCGTCGAGAATGAACGTGCCACGCGGGGCGGCGATGTCGAGCTGGTCTCCGACGGCAAGCCGGCTGTCCAAATAGCCGCTCACGGCGCCGTCGTGCTCGCGCTTGACCGCTATGCGGTAGTAGCCGGCGTCGGGCGGCCCCGACATCGAGTAGTTCCGCAGCAGCGGCCTGGCCGCGTCGTTGGGCTGGATTCGCAGTGTGAGGTACTGCCCGGGGCGCGCAGCAGGCAGCGGCTTGCCGTCGGGGTCCTCGAAGCGAACAGAGATGACCGAGTCGCTCTCGTGCTCGACGGCGGTCACCGCGAGTCGACGGAAGCCGGTCCATGCTGGAGGCGGACTTGCCGCGCTCAATCCCGCGTTGCCACTTCCGGTGTCGGCATCCAGCAACGCGCGGAACGATGTCTGCCAGCCGGTGCTGAGGGCGGGGATTCGCAATGCGCGAAGCAGCTGCTGCCGCGGATGGCCAGGGAGATAGAGCAGCGCGTCGGCCTCAGCGACCGTCATTTCCTCGGGGCCTGTGGCGAGCTTGAGGATCTCGTCGCCGGCCTGTACTTCCCCCTCCTCGAGAACGCGGAGATAGAAGCCCGGGCGGTGGTGCGATACGAGCAGCGCGGGAATGCGCGGGTCTTCCATGCGGATCCCGACGCGGTAACAGGTCACGCGCGGCTGTGTGACCTCGAAAGTCGCGCTGCCGACCCGGTAGCGGTCGCCGATGCAGACCTCGTCGTCACCAAGCCCTTCGATCGTGAAGTTCTCGCCGAACTGGCCGTGGACGAAGTCGTCGCGTTCAAGCTCGTGTTCCCAGTGCCGGTAGGAGCCCAGCTGGTAGACGAAGACGGCGCGCTGCTCGCCACCGTGCCCGGCGAGGTCGCCCTGCCCATCCCCCTCGACGTTGAGCTTGCCCACGCGGCGAGGACCGGTCACCGGTTCCTTATAGACACCCGTGAAGATCGTCTTTCCGTGCCACTGCACGTCCTTCGGGAGGCCGACGTTCACCGACACCAGCCTGCCCGCAGGGTTGGCGGCTCGGCCATGCTGTGTTGGCGGAGACTTCGAGCTCATGCTCCCGGTGCCGCGTCCCGGGCACATGAGGCGGCACAGCGGACTGCGAGCTCTGAGGCCAAGGTGCAATGGTGAACCCTGCTGTAGGGCGGGTACATCACCCCCTAAACGATGCCATGTCTAGGAATAACATGACCTGTTTGCAATCACCGAGATCGCCGAGCAGCCGCGAACATGGGCGAACTCCGCTCCCGAGAAGTCCAGCGTTTAGCCGGATGCCCGCCGGCGGATGGCTAGCTGAGCCAGAGCACCTGAAGCGACTACGCAAACGAGCGCCCCAACAGCTGTGCCGGGTCGGCCACGGGTGACAGCAGCAACGAGGAGCGCGACGGCGAGAAGTCCCAGTAGCCCGGCAATGACCCAGATGAGGCTCGCGCGAATCGCGTGCTCGGCAGGCTGACCCGACGCGGAGCGGGCTGCGCGTTCTCGTGCCAGGGACAGCAGGAGGCGGGCGGCAAGAGCGGCGAGGGCCGCGACGACGGCGACGCTGGGCCGCAGGGAGGCAGCACCTACGGCCGCAGCGAGGATCGAAATGACGGAGACGACCTCCAGCACCGTTGCTATCGAGAGAGCGCGCTCCTCGATCAGCAACCACAAGAGGCGTTGCCTGGGCGTGGGTGTCAATTGCCTGAGAAACCGAACGGCATAGAACCCCGGGACAACCAGGACCGCGACGGGAACAAGCCTGGCCGCCGCGCCGTTGGAGGACGCACTCACGCGCTCGACCAAATATGCGTCGATGAACAGCAGGTAGGCGGTTTTCGAGAGGAACCTCCTCAGCACTTTCTCGAGGCTCAAAACGCTCCGCTGCGAAGCGGAGCTCACGTTTGCTGCTCGTGCGAACCCCGATGCTGCATCAGCAAGAACGGCTGGATCGTTGACCCGGCGGCGAAGTCGAAGGCGAGCGAGTTCGTGGTGTGCTGCGCCGCTGGCCGGATCGAGCGCCAGCACCTCCCGAAACGACTCTCTCGCAGCGTCGCGTTCTCCAGCCGCCGCGGCCACAATACCGAGGGTAAGGTGCGCATGCGGCTCGTCAGGGGCGAGATTGGCGGCGTCGGCGGCAACGGCCTGGGCGTCGTCGTGAAAGCCAGCGACGCTGAGGATGCGCGCCAGCAGCGCGGCGGCGCCGAAGTCGTGGGGATCGGTGGTGATCGCCCTGCGAGCCCGTTCCAGTGCCTCGTCTGTCCGTCCGAGCTTCAAGAGCGCGAAGCTTGCGATCACATCCGAAAGGGCGTCGGCCGGCGCCAGGACGTGGGTGTGCTCGGCGGCCTGGAGCGCGCGTTCATAGCGCTCCGCATCGAGCTCCGCTCGCGCCAGCAAACGCCAGATGTCGAGGCTCGCCAATTCACGTTCAGCAACCGGCCGCAGCAGATCGCTCGCCTCCGCGAAGTGCCCATCCACACAGAGATCACTGGCGCGCACGAGTATGCCCGTCTCGTCGAGCGGCATGAGGAAGGATCGGCACGCACCGAAGCGACCATGAGAGCCAACCAGGCGTTGGCCGACAATTGCCCGACGAGTCTGTCGGGTGTCCTTTTGCGACGGCTCTCAGGTCCCGCGGCCGGCGTCCTCGTCGAGCCTCTCGTTCAGCGCCGCGAGTTGAGGGCGAACCGATGGCAGATCACGCTCGACCACGTCCCACACGAGATTCAGGTCTACCCCGAAGTATTCGTGAATCAACTTGTCGCGCATCCCCGCGATCTGCCGCCAAGGCACCGCTGGCTCGAGCTCGCGCGTCTCGTCCGAGATCCCCTTAACCGCCTGGCCGACGATCTCGATGTTGCGGATGACCGCGTCCTGCGTCTTGCGGTCCGCAAAGAACCCTCTCGCCCGTCTTCCGTGTAGCTCAGGACCGCGTCGATCGCTTCGAGCGCGTGTAGCAAGTAGACACGCTCGTCTTTCACAACGGGATGGCCTCGGCGTAGATGCACTCGCGAAGGTGCGGGCTTACGCCGCCGTCGCTAAGCACGTCAACGTGCGTACCCAGCAGATCCTCAAGGTCCTGCCACAGCCCCACGAGATCGAGCAGGCTGCGTCCAGCCTCCATCTCGACCAGCAGGTCTAGATCGCTGGCGACGCCACCCTCGCCTCTGGCTGTTGAGCCGAACACACGGACGTTCCGGGCTCCGTGGCTCGCCGCGTAACCCAGGATCTCTTTCCGTCGAAGGCGCAGGCGTTCGAGTTCGATCGGTGTTGGCTCGGCATTCATGCTCGCACTACGTTACTGCCCACCGGTGCCCCCTTCGCTACGCACTATGCCTGGACGTTACGCAGCAGCCGGTAGCCGAGGTAGAAGTGCAGCGCCGCCGGCGCGAGCAGCAGCGCGCCCCACCAAACGCCGGAGTAGCACGTGTACGCGGCAAGGGCCAGCAGCCAGGTGCCGACGCCACAGCGCACGGTGGCCCTGGCGCGATCGTGGCTGTGGGTGTATGACGCGAGACCTTTCATATCCATCTGACTACCAGAAAACGGTAGCACCGCAAGGGCGATGCTCGCACCGCTTTCGCGCTGTGGAGGGAATCCCCGGGAGGCGGGGGCGCTGGCTCTCGCGCTGCCTGACGCTCGCGCATAGGATGCGAGCCTATGGTCGTGTAAGACAACTGCTTCTGAGGAGACTTCATGCCTGGACCGGTGCTGTTCTGCTACGACGGGTCGGAGGGGTCGCGCGCGGCGATGACTGCGGCGGTGGAGCTTGTTGCCCATCCTGCGCCTGCGGTCGTGCTGACGATCTGGCAGCCCGCAGCGGTGCTGCTGGCGCGGGCCGGGGGCTTTGGCGGCGGCTATCTGAGCGACGAGGACAGGGTCGACGGGGAGCAGGCGCAGTTGGCCGGTGACGCTGCTGAGGAGGGGGTCAAGCGCGCGCGTGAGCACGGCTATGACGCCAGCTCTCGCGTGGAGGAGGCCACAGAAGGCGCGGGGCGCAAGATCATCGAGATCGCTGATGAGCTCGACGCGCGACTGATCGTGTGCGGTCGGCGCGGACTCGGCGCGGTCGCCTCGGCGCTGCTCGGCAGCGTCTCGCATGTGGTGCTCGCCCACGCCCGGCGCCCTGTTCTGATCGCGCCTGAGCGCTGAGGAGGGTCAATGACCGAACTGAAACGAGAGGCCACGATCAGATGGCTTGGCAATCCTCCGGATAACGCGCCGCGACTGATCGTGGGAAGCCATTCGATGGCGCCGTTGTTGTCGCTGAACGTGGATCCCGAGGTGACGGATCCGCTCGCGACATTGCCAGGCGAGCTGCTCGCCGGCGCGATCGGCAGTGTCTTCACCTGGCTTGTGGCCGAGCAGCTCGTCAAGGAGGGTACCCAGGCTCACGAGCTTGTCAGCGATGTGACGCTGACACTCTCAGGTCAGGCCGACGACGGCACAGACGTGGCGCTGAGTGGGATCACCTGCCGCATGTCGGGACGCGTACCGGGTGTCGAGGAGACACACCTGGAGGTGGTGGCTCAAGCGGCGATGACCCAGTGCATCCACAGGCTGGGCATGCGCACCGAGGGCATCGGTGTCATAGTCGAGGCTTCGCTCGAGGGGAGCTAGTCAAACGCCGGCCGAGCCCGTAGGCGCGCATCGAACCGCGTGATGCGGTGAGACCGACCGTTCTCGGTACGGGCGCTCTTTCTATTCCGCCGGCAACGCTGGCGCTGCCTGAAGGCGCACGAGCGTTTGCACTCCCTCAGCGTCCTCGACCTCGATGGTGGAGGGCAGGATGGCGTCTGCGGGCTCGACGCGAATTCGCTGCGGGCTCGAGACAAGATGCTCCAGCGACTCGGTCGGCCCTCCGGGAGAGAGCCCAATCACCAGGACGTCGTCGCGATCGTCATAGGTGATGCCGACGAGCACGAGGCCCTCAGCTTGCACTTGGGCGCCGATGTCGGGGCCGTCGATCTCGACGGTTGCCTGCGTTGTCGCCAGCCCGCGGCTGAGGTCGTCAAAGTAGATGCGCCAGGTATCGCGCGACAGCTCGTTGGTATCGGCCACGGTGAATCGCAGCATAGCGCCAAGGGGAAGGGCCCGGGGCCGTTTGATCGGCTCGTTCAGCCGGCGCCGCGCTCAGCTAAGTTCGGGCTCCGATGTTGCCGTGTCCACCGGCGGCAGGTTCTCCCTGCGCATGTTTCGAACCTGGCGTGTCAGCAGCAGATAGGCGAGGAGGCCACCGACGAACGGCACTATGAGCCCAATCGCGCCGTAGACGACAGCCGCGCCAACCGCCACGTTGCGCGCCGCGCCGTAGAGGATCAGGCAACCGCCGATCCCCCCGATCGCGCCAAGCCCAGCCGGCAGCGGCAGCGAGCCGCCCAGCGCCCCAATTATGTATGCCATCAGCACAGGGGCGAAGGCGGGCACGCTGTGCGCGTGCAGCGCGAAGAACGCCGTCCAGAGCACGAGCACGTCGAAGAAGAGGTAGAGCACGGCGCCGAAGAGACTGCGCCAGTCCCCTCGGCCGAAGACGAGCGCGTAGGTGTTCTCGACGGCTCGCGCGACGGTCCCGATCCCCGCGGCGATACGTGGACGACGGGGTCCAAGCTTTGCGGCGAAACGGTCGGCGCGGCGAGCGATCACGATTGCCGCGCCGACGCCGGCGGCAGCAACCAGCGCGGGCAGGATCGTAAGCGTCAGATCGTTTTTGCCAGCGAAGATCCCGAGCCCGAGCAGGGCACCGAATGAGATCAACGCGAGCGCGTCGATCGTCGTGTTGAGGAAGCTGAGGTTGAACTCGCGCTCGGTGACCGTCTTCAACGGCAACCCGCACCGGTGCAGGAGAACCGCACCGGCGCCGACCCCTGAGAACGACCCTGCGGGAACGAGCAGGCCACCGCCGAGCTGGGCCCAAGCGAGTCGAGTATCGAGCCGCCTGCCTCGTCCGTCCTGCTCGAGCACGCGCTCGGGGTCAACGATCTGGCGCCAGGCGACCACGTACCCGATCTCAGACAGCGTCTCGAGCGCAAGCGCGGCGACCAGCCATAGCCAGCTGACGCGTCCGAGATCGTCCAGCGCCTGCGCCAGGCTCGGGACGAGCCGCAACAGCAGGTACGCGAACACGCCGAAGACCAGGAGCCTGAGCGCAAACTTGCGCAGGTGGTCGCGAACGGATTTCAAGGCGGCCACCGTGTGGTGGGACACCGCGTGTGGCACAGCAGCTGGCTGGCTCTCGCGCGTCACGCCTAGGGCTCACGACTCAGTAGTTGAGGGGGCGATGGTGTAGTTCCACTCGCCGTGGAATTGGTTTCGGGTGATGTTGATGTCGGCGAGTTCCTGGTCTGTGACCCCGACTTCTCTTGGGTAGGTTCGGTCGTCGAGCTGGGCGTAGACGTTCAGCCCGGTGCTGGTCGTTGTGGCGGCGATCAGGTTGATGATGACCTCGTGGCTGATTAAGGGCTTGCCGCGCCAGTTGATGCTCATGAAGCTGAACAGGCGGTGCTCGATCTTGTTCCACTTGCTGGTGCCGGGCGGGAAGTGGCAGACGGTGACCTTCAGGCCGGTGGCGTCGGCGAGCTTTTGCAGCTCGAGCTTCCACAGCCGGGTGCGGTAGCTGTTGGAGCCACCGCAGTCGGCTGTGATCGTCAGCTCGCGGGCGTCCGGGTAGTGCTGCTTGCCGAGGTTCTCCCACCAGCCGCGGATGCTCGCGGCAGCGAACTGTGCGGTGTCGCTGTCGATGCCGACGTTGACCCAGCCCTCATCGCGAGTGAGGTCGAGCACGCCGTAGGGGATCGCGTGCCCGAGGTCCTTGTCCTTGAAGTCGTGCGTGCGGACCTGCACCGGCTTGCCCTTCGGCTCAAGCTCACGCCCGACGGCCTTGAAATCCCCGATCAGCTCGCGCTTCTTGGTGTCGACGCTGATCACGGGCTGGCGATGCTCGATCGCGCGGGCAACCGTGTCGTTGATGTGCGCAAACTGCGCATCGCGGTCTGGGTGATCTGCGCCCTCCCTCGTCTTCTGGTTGGCCTGCAGGCTGTAGCCCATGCGCTTGAGCAATCGCAGCACCGTGCGGTCGGAAACCTCAAAGCCGCGCTCAGCCAACGCACGGGCGAGCTTCGCGGCGCTCTTGGACGTCCAACGCAACGGAGAGCAAAGGTCGCCACGGGTCTGCGGCGCGACCAGACGCTCAAGCTCCTTCTCGATCCCCGGGTGGGTCTCCGAGACCGGCTTGTTCCCCGCGCCCCGCCGGCGCACCCGGCCCTCATCGAGCACCTCACCGGACTCCAGCTCGCGAACACCACGGCGGATCGTCTCCTGGCCGATCCCAGTCGCCCGTGCAACAGCCGAGATCCCGCCATAACCATGCGAGCGGGCCTCCGCCGCCGCCCACAACCGCCGGGTGCGCTCATTCAGCGCCTTCCCGCCAGTCAACAACCGATAGCGCTCAGCGATCGCTGCCTCATCAGCCATGCCACCAAATTCAACACGCCCACCAAACCCCCTCCACTAATCGGGTCGTGAGCCCCTAGGACGTTAGTCGCCGCGCAGCCAGAGCGGTTTGCCTCCCCCGTGGTGACGGCGCGAGCGTCAGCGAGCTGCTGCCTGGAAGTGTGGGAGCAGGTGGGTCCAACCGCGCTGGTTGAGTTCTCGTTGGCCCGCTCCGCGGGCGCCAAGCGCGTCCCAGCCGCGATGCTCGATCGAAACTCGCGAGCCGCCGCTTTCGTCGGCGGCGAAGGTGATCTCGACCTCGCTGGCGTCGGCGCGGTCCTGGCGTAGGTGCCAGATGTAGGAGATGCTGCTTGGCGGGTTCCAGCCGGTGACCTGTCCCCAGTCGTGCTCTTCGCCATCCGCTGTGCGCTCGTAGATCCGACCTCCGACGCACGGCTCGATCACGACCTCGAGGTCGGCTCGCGCACTGACGGTGTGGGACTTCGGCCACCACATGCTGGTGTGCGCGGTCCAGAGCTCGAATGCGCGATCCGGCGCGCAAGCGACGTCGAAGGTGATCCGCAGCGGGTCGATCACGTCGCGTCGGTGTTGTCGGCGACGAGGCGAAAACGTGCGGCGGCGTCGCCCCAGACCTCGATCAGATAGGCGCGCACGGCATCTAGGCCCTCGTCATGGAGTTGGTAGAGCCGCCGTGTCCCCTCGGCCGAGGACGTCACGAGCCCAGCCTCCTTGAGCAGCCGCAGGTGCCTCGAGACTGCCGGCCTGGTGATCGGCATCTCGTCGGCGATCTCGCGGACCGATCGTTGACTGCCGTGCAGCAGCTCGAGAATCGCGCGGCGGTGCGGATCGGCTAGCGCCTCGAATGGGTTCGTGGCCCGTCGGGACACGGCATCGATGGTAGCTGATCGGTTACGGTAACCTTGGCGTTACCATGAGTGAGTCAGTCACGGGCAGCGGCACCAAGAACGACCCCTGGGTCCTGCGGACTCCACCGGGCCAATCGGAGTACTTGGCCTACCGCGACCCCGACGCGAACCCACCGACCCTCGTGTGCATCGTCGGCAAGACAACCCTCGGCTACCAGCTGCGCTGCCTCGAGGATCTACAGGCGATGCTCGCTGCCCACGGAGACTGGATGGCACTCGGGAGCGCCGACGAGCAGAAGCCCGTTGCGGAGGGGACGGTCGAGGCATGGGCGCGCTCACCGGAGAACCCGGTCGGGGGTTGGTACGGCGTCAAGAAGGGCCTGCGAGGGCGGTTCGCGAACTACGTGCCGCCGGTGATGGAGCACCTGGGGCTTGCCGAGCTCGAGCACAACCCGCGCAACAACCGCATGCGCGGCCCACTGTAGTCACGACGTTAGAGCTCTTCCGCGACCTGCGCGAGCAGCGCCGCCGAGCCGGTGGCGTCGGCTTCGTTGCTGCCGCCGCCGCTGAGGATGCTGAAGGTGGCGATCACGTTGCGCACGCGCACGCTCGCCACACTCGCGTAGGCGTCTTCGCCGTTGCCGGCGGCTTCACCGGAGGTCTCGATGATCGCCTGTTCACCGATCGCGGGCCGATAGAGGACGAGGTTGGCGGCGCTGTCGGCGGGCGGCAGGAAGCTGCGTTCTGCCACGACAACGCTGGGGTAGCGCGTCACCGTCGCCGACAACGCAATAACGCCGTCGAACTCCGGTTCCCCGGCAGAGGTTTCGATGGTGTGGCCCTTCTCGCCGGGGAACAGGCATGCGTAGCTGACATAGCCGGCGGGGCCGACCGTTTCGATCGCCTTGGACTGTCCCGCAGGTCGTTCACTCGGGACCACGAATTCCGGCAGCAGCCCTTCGCAGGTGCGCGCCGTGAGCAGCGTTTCGCAGCGCTTACGCGGGATCAGCCAGACGCGACCGCCGCCGGTTCCGCCACCGAGCGCAAGGTCGCCCTCTTTGAACTGCGCCATCTTGACGGGCGCCTGACCGGGACAGCCACAGCCGTGGGCGTCCGAGCAGAGGTCGAGGCCGCCGGTGTCGACCTCGTTGACGTCGCCGCCCGCGGTCGAGCGCAGCCGCACGTCGGCACCGTTGACGCGGACTTCGAGCACCGGCTCGCTCGCGGGCATGTTCTTCAGCGACAGACGGTAGGCGCCGTCTGCGTGCGGGGCGACTTCCAGCAGCTCCTGGGTCGTCCGGATGTCCTCGCTGGTCGGCCTGTAGCCGACCTCCTCGCGAGTGGGCAGGTCCGGCCCGTGCTCATCCCAAGCGGAGCCCAGCGCCGGTTCGCGGAAGAACGCCGAGGCCTCGGTATCCAGAAACGTCTTGTTGACTTCGGCGGCCGCATAGGCTCCTTCGTTACTGGTCTGCCTGAAGATCGCGCGGAACCTCCCCCACGGCGAGATCCCACTCGCGGCGAGGTGCCCGAAGAAGCCGACCGCGTCATAGCCGCGCGTGAACAGCGGCGCGCGCGGCGAGCGCAGGTAGATCGTCCACCAGTCGCGGCCGGCCGGCACCGAATGAACGAGGTCCGTTTCGACCCAGGTGGCGGAGCCCTCCATCAGCCATTCATTGTTGGGGCGCGTCTCGTTCTTCATGGTTTCCGAGAGAACCGCCTGGAAGACGTGGAAGACCTCATGGGCGATCGTCGCCCTGAGTTCGCCGCCGTGCGCGCTCGTCGCGAGTGTGATCTGGCAGTGTGCCGCCGGCCCGATCTGTTCGCCGGCGGCGTCAACGCACAAGGTCTCGGCATCGTCGAGCACGCGCGTCCCATCAGCTGCCCGTTTTTCCGGTTCGAGGAAGTGCTTGCTGGACTCGATGACGGTGATGAAGGCCAACGGCCCGCCGGGCAGCGAGACCCCAAGTTTCGCGCCCTCGAGCAGCGCGTAGGACTTCACGAGGCTGCGATCGCCGGCGAGGTAGGACGCCGGGGATCTTGCCAGGGCCTGCGGTGTGAGCGCGGTCAGCGCGATTACCAGGACCAACGTCGCCGAGGCGCCGACTCCCAGGACGCGTCCGACGCGCTCAGGCCTCTTCACGGAACCACACTAGTCGATGTGCTGCCTGCATTCAGAGCTTCAGGTCATGCGCTCAGCCGTCAAACTCCCAGATCTCCCGCAGCTCAACGCCGGGAGGCCCTAGCCCCGTTCAGGAGTGTGGGTTGCGTCTTGAGATGGCTCCCGCAATGAGCGGCCCCGCTCGCACCCGGCGCGGTGTTCGCCTTCGAGAAGGGCGCCATCTCGCGTCTTCGTGCTGTCCCCTCAGCCTGACGCCGCACGTCTCTCCTTTGAGAACATCAATCGAAACCTAGGAGGACAACGATGCAGTACGCAGTCCTGACCTACGAGCGTCCCGGGTACAACGCCGACTTCAGCGAGGATGAGCGTCGCGCGATCACGGGCGAGTACTTGGAGATCGCCAAGCACCCGGCGTGCCGCGGCGGCGCCGCATTGCAGTCGATCGACACCGCGACCACCGTTCGCGTCGATGGCGGCGAGGCGATTATCACGGACGGCCCGTTCGCGAACACCAAGGAGGTGTTTGCCGGCTACTTCGTGTTCGAGTCGGACAACCTCGATTCGGTGCTCGAGATCGCCGGCAAGATCCCGGCGATCCGCTTCGGCGGAGCGGTGGAGGTCCGTCCGGTGTGGGAGCTGCCGAGCTGATCGAGCAGATCTTCCGAGAGCAGTGGGGCCGCGTCCTGGCTCACCTGGTCGGCTTCCTCGGCGACTTTGACCTCGCCGAGGAAGCCGTGCAGCATGCGTTCGCGGTGGCCGCAGAACGTTGGCCGCGTGACGGTGAGCCGAGCAATCCGACCGCGTGGCTCATCGCGACGGCACGCAACCACGCGATTGATCGCCTGCGACGTGCCCGCACCATCCAGACGAAGGCGCACCTGCTGGTCGAAGACGAGAGCGTCGAGGAACAGATGGAGGACGCCAGGATCCCCGATGAGCGCCTCGAGCTCATCTTTGCCTGCTGCCACCCGGCGCTCGCAACCGAGGCGCAGGTCGCGCTCACGCTCCGCGCGTTGGGCGGCCTGACGACGGAGGAGATCGCTCGGGCGTTCGTTGTCGCGCCTGAGACGATGAAGCGCCGCCTGTCCCGCGCCAAGTCCAAGATCCGCGCGACTGCGATTCCATTTGCCGTGCCCGAGGACCACCTGCTTCCCGCACGTCTGGGCGCGGTGCTGGCAGTCGTCTATCTGATCTTCAACGAGGGCTACGGGGGACGATTCGAGATCGCGGCCGAGGCGATCCGCCTCGGCCGGATGCTCGCGACGCTGATGCCGGACGAGCCTGAGGTGCACGGGCTGCTCGCCCTGATGCTGCTGCACGATTCGCGCCGCGACGCGCGGCTTCGGGACGGCGAGCTGGTGCTGCTGGCCGAACAGGACGAAGCGCTCTGGGATTATGAGGAGATCTCGCAGGGCAGGCAGGCGCTGGATCGGGCAGTCGCGCTGTACGGGGGCGGCAGCTACACCTTGCAGGCCGCGATCGCGTCGCTACAACTCAATCGGCCGCCCGACTGGGCGCAGATCGAGGCTCTCTATGCGGAGCTAGCGCGCGTGACAGGCTCGCCCATCGTCGAGCTCAACCGAGCGGTGGCTGTCGCAGAGCACCATGGTGCACAGGAGGCGCTCGACCTCGTCGAGCGCCTCGATCTGGACGGGTATCAGTACCTGCACTCGACCCGTGCCGGGCTCCTTCAGCGCCTCGGGCGTCCCGCCGAGGCGCGCGCCGCATACGGCCGCGCGCTCGCGCTCACGCGCGCGGAGCCCGAGCGCCGCTACCTCACGAAGAAGCTCGCCGAACTGGCAGACGGGCAATAATCTGCCCGTCGCTGGCCGGCTGGCTCCACGAGGAGTTTCTCGCCCGAGCGACACGAGCAGGATGCAAGTTCGTACGCGCCGTCGCGACACCCTCCAATGAGGAATCGATCGGGTTTCACCGTCGTATGGGATTCGCCGTGTCTGCGCCTGCCCCCGACTTCAACGGCCCCGGTCGCGACATGATCAGATTCGGCCGCTCGCTCGCGGGTTGGTGAAGGGATCACCGCGTCCGTGAGTACCGCCATCGCAACAAGCGTTCTGCTAGGACGCGCTAGTGATATATCTCATATTTGTCATTGTGGCATTTGCATCGGGCTTGGTACGGCCACCAGCCTGGTGCATGCTGATATGTCCGACCTTGTGCATCGTCATCTTGTTCGCTGCTGGCGTTCCGAAGGATAATCCAGCGCTTGGTTACTTTTTCGGAGTGGGAGGCGCGGTGTTGTCTCTAGCGGCGGGGCTGCTCGCATACGGGTTGGGAACGATCTGTTATCGAAGACGGTAGGCAGCCGATGCTGCCGCACCCCGGCGTTACGATCGAGGCCATGGCCGAGTCCGCGACGTCGGCGAGCGGCGCCGGTCCGCTTGACCGCGCCCCTTCAGGAGGCCTGGTGGTCGGCGCGATCGCTTCGGTGCAGTTCGGCTCGGCGCTGGCCGCAACCCTGTTCAGGCAGCTCGGACCGGGCGACACGGTCTTCCTTCGCTTGACCTCGGCCGCGGTCATCCTGCTGCTGATCAGGCGACCAAGCCTGCGCGGGCGCACACGCCAAGAGCTGCTTCTCGCGGGCACGTTCGGGGTCGTGCTGGCGGCCATGAACCTGAGCTTCTACGAGGCTCTCGACAGGATCCCACTGGGAATCGCGGTGACGATCGAGTTCGTGGGTCCGTTGACGGTCGCAGTCATGGGCTCCAGACGTCGAACCGATCGCCTGTGGATTGTGCTCGCGATCGCGGGCATCCTCGCGTTGACCCGCGGCGCCGTGGGTGGGCTCAACGGCCTTGGCATCGCCCTCGCGCTCCTCGCGGGTGGCCTGTGGGGCACCTACATCCTGCTCAACGCTCGGCTCGGCCGGGCATTCGAGGGCTCGTCGGGGCTCACCCTGGCAATGTGCGTAGCGGCTCTTGCAGCGCTTCCCGTGGGCATCGCCGGCGGCGGGCGCCTGTTGGATCCCGCCTCGCTCGCCCTCGGATCGGCCGTGGGGGTGCTCTCATCCGTGATCCCCTACTCGTTCGAGCTCGAGGCGCTGCGACGTATCTCGCCGCCGACTTTTGGGGTGCTCATGAGCCTCGAGCCCGCGATCGCTGCGCTCGCCGGGTTTCTCGTGCTCGGCCAGAACCTCGGCGCCCGCGCGCTGCTCGGCATCGCCCTCGTGGTGATCGCCTCGGTGGGCGCGTCACGCTCGGCCACCGCCACACCGATCGCCGTTTGACAGCGGGTCGTGCACAAGTACCATGGGGCTCTGTGAGCGGTCCGAGGGTGCCCGGTGGAGTGGTGCATGAGCTGCCTGCGGACCTGCGTATGGCACTGGTCGCCAACGGCACCGCACTTGATGCCTGGAACGACATCACGCCCCTGGCTCGCAACGAGTTCATCTGCTGGGTCGAGGACGCCAAGCAGGACAAAACGCGAGAGCGCCGCATTCGGCGGACCCAGGAAGAGTTGGAGGAAGGCCAGCGCCGACCCTGCTGCTGGCCGGGATGCAAGCACCGCGAACGCAACGGCGGATCACCCGGAACGGCGTGAGTCGGACGCCCAGCGAATTTTGGACGCATCTACGGAGCCGCTGTCCCCGGCGCCGCGTGCGACGCTGTTACGGCTCAATGCTTGGTGGGTAGCTACTGAAGAGCCACCGGCCGTTGACCCTGACGAGGGTTGTCTGACCGGGGATTCCGCTGGGACCGATCGCGGTGGCGTGTGCCCCGTGGATGCTGAGCTTCAGGTGGGCCATGACCTGAGCGACCTCTATATGCCATTCGCGGGCGGTGAAGCCGGAGTCGTCGACCCCGGGGGTCTTGTGCCGCAGCACGTTTTGCAGGGCATCGAATGCGTGTCTGCATGTGCCCTGGCCACCCGCCGTGAACGAGTTGACGCCGCTGGCGGTCAGGCGAGAGCAGACAGCGCTGGCCGGGCCGAAGTACTCGGCGGTCAGGACGCTGCGGTAGACGGCTCGGATCTGGGGGCCGGAGCCGCTGGCGGCACTCGCTGTGGCGCCACTCATCGCGACCGTTCCCAGGGCGATCGCAAATGCAGTCATCGTCGCTCGGAAGCCCATCCTGGGCGCACTCTACAGGCGGCTGGCGGCGCCTTGGCAGCGGTGGCGCAGCCCTTACCGACCAGCTGAGCCAGTCGGTCGTTTCGTGACCACGGTACGGACAGCTGTGAGTTTGCCGGTGCGGTAGGCCCAGGTGGTGGTCGCGCGCCCGGAGGCGCAGCAGGTCGGGTCATTTGGTCCGTACCAGTACTCAGCGACGACGATCCGGCCGTTGACCCACTTGACCTTTCCCAGCAGCGGCACGTGCCCCACCGTGCGAAGGTGGGGCTGTTGGGGCGTGATCAGACCCACTGCGCGCGCGTTCGTCGCCGAGCCGCTGAAGACGACCTCGGCAAAGCGGGCCTGACCGTCCGCGGTCCCGCCGTTGTTGGAGCAGACGACGTCAACCGCGGCCGCGGGCCCAACGCCGCCAAGTTGACCATAGGTCACGTCGTACGCGGCCGCGACTTGAACGAGGTCGGGGTTTGAGCCAGAGCTGTTGACGTCTCCGAAACCAGTGTGCGAGATCTGCGCGACGTGGTTGTGCAAACGGATCGGACTGCTTGCCTTGCAAGCCGCCCCCGGCAGGGTCTCGTTCTGCCAGCCGACCGCCTGGAGCGGTAGCGTGGTCTGCGCGTACGCGACCCCGGCGACGCCAACGACAGCAGCCAACGCTGCGGCACTGGCCAGGCCAGCGATCCAATTCTCATGTCTAGCGACAACTCGATCAAGCACGGGGTTGGGTACCGCTCCTGTGTTTCGGCGCTCACGCTGGCGAGGCGAGCTTGCGCACATCATTCTCTCACTCCTCGGCGTGTATTGAGCTGAGAACGGCAGCTCTGCCGTCGGAGGGGCTCGGACGGGCCCGTACGATGGCAGCCAATGGGACCGCAGGAGCCTCCGCTGCGGTTCCTTTGCGGTCCCGCGTGCCGGGAACAGCCGAGAGCAGCCTCCGGCAAGCCTCAGCATTTACGCGGGTTCCCGCGTGTTCCCGGCTGTGCTCGGAGTAGGAACGTATCGGGGAGCACGGTTCAAGTTGGCTTTCCAGAGCCGTTCTCGCGCCTGCTGCGGTCGATTTGCGGTCGTCGGAACCCGGTCCGATCCGATCGTCTGACAAGGTTCCTTGACAAGCGTTGCCCGACAAGGTATCTTGTCGTTCCGTGCGTATCGCGCAGACGGCTCGAAAGCACGACATCACAGACGACGACATGCTCCATGCGGTCCGCAACCCCATCGCCCAGTGGCAACTCGATGACGACTTCGCGATGCGCGTCGGGGTGCCCGCCCCCAATACCTACCCCACCGATGACCGGAGCGAAAGCCATGCACACCGAAGAGAAGATCCAACGCGCGGCGAAGCTCGCCGAGGAGTTCGACCCGTCCACCGTCCCGATGGACGACACGACCGACCTACGCACCCTTGCAGAGGCCGTCGACAGCGTGCGCACAGGCGAGGCTCGTGTTCGCGAGCTGGTTGCGCGGGCGCGTGCCAACCGCCGGTCGTGGGGAGAGATCGGCATCGCGCTCGGTGTGTCGCGTCAGGCAGCGCGCGAGCGGTTCGCCGAGAAGGTCCGCGCATAGACTCGATCGCCGTGAGCCACAGGGGTGTGGGCGTCTGAGAGGCTTTGACGGGTGACACTCATCCCAGAGCCCTTGCAGAGCCTTCGCGGACATGCAGGCCGCCAACTCCAGCCAGTCCAAGAGGCACTCCTAACGAAGGCTGCCCTCAAAGTCCGTGCAAGCCTGCCCGGCTCACATCGTGGTCTTATCGTCCTGCGAGAGGTCGTAGGCCCATACGGCATCCCAGACCAGCGAGCGGCGTCCCCTGCGCACTATCCAGCACTGGATGGGACATGCGGACTCGAAGGCGACCCAGGCCTACGCGCACTATGGCCCTTCTGCACACGAGGCAAAGATCGTCGACAACGCGTTCCGAGACGGCTAGTCAAAGTGCGCGCCACCGCGATCTGATTCGCCGATGACCAACAATGTTCGCGCACCGTCCGGCTCGATGACCTATGCAACGTCGGTCAGCCTGAAGGCGACGGCGGTTGAGGCGTGTAGCGCGGCAACCGACTTGAAACATCTTCGACGGATAGAGCCGCGCATATTGGAGGCTCGGTGGACCGATCAAGACGCGCCTCGCTCCGGCTCTCGCGTCGACATCACTACGGAGATCCGCTTCCATGTCCCTTGGGTCCGCCGGGCAGTGGGTCGCCAGCATGGAGTGGTGACGCTGGTGGACTACCAATGGCCTAAACGACTCGTATGCGAGCTGGAGACAGAGCGTGGCCGCGCACATCTCGTCGTCGAGATCGCCGAGACACGCGAAGGATGCAAGGTGATCGTCACCGGATGGATCCTTCCGCGTCGCCTCGCACACCGCGTAGGCCTTTCTGCTCTCGCAAAGCCGCTAAGACCGCGAGTCCACCAGGCGATTCGCCGGATGATCGTGCTGGCGACTGAACCAATGACTGCGCCCGCCGTAGAAGACGATCGCTAGCGATGATCAACCGCGGCGGCTTGGATTCGGCCCCTCGGCCCTACGACGTCATCCGCTGCGGGTATATTCGGGCTCCCAGAGTCCAACGTCGACCCGATCTCGAGCCATTGCACAGCACCCTCCAAGCTGACACCACACCTCTCCCACGAGTGTTGGCTGCCGCGTTCGAGGACAAGTTGGAGACCTTGATCGAGGGATTTACGAGCCATCGCGAGATCTTGGCGTACGCCTTGCGCGGAGGTCACCGCACTAGGCCACTCGGCTGCCTGCTGGCATGCACTGCCGCGGGTGGAGACGCCGAGGAAGCGATGCCTATGGCCATCGGCGTGGAGCTCATTCACAAGGCATCAGTGATACGAGACGACGTTGAGGACGACGACAGCCGAAGAAGCGGGCAAGCCTCGCTGCACGCTGCGTACGGGATGGCGGTTGCCCTCGCGGCGAGTGATCTCCTATGGACTACTGGTCTCGCTCACATCTCTCAAGGTCATCCGCCGCACCAACGCGCGCAATACGTTGGCGCCGCGGCCACAACGCTTCGCGAAATGGCCGCCGGGCAGATGGAGGATCTCTCACCCAGTTTCGACGCCCATTCGCCCACGGCGCGCCTCGCGGTAGATGAACAAAAGACCGGCGCGCTATCGGAACTTGCCTGTCGCCTTGGAGCGATGGCCGCCGAAGCGCCTCCTCAGCATATTGAGGCCCTCGCAACCTACGGCCGCAAGCTCGGCACGGCCTTTCAGATCGTCAACACCATACGTAATCTCGAAGGTGTCGAGCCCGAACGGCTGCCTGCCTCGGATCTGAAAAAGCGTCGTGACACAGTCCTAACCGCACACGTTCGCGAGAAGGAGGGTCTCGACATCCGGGTCGCACCTACCTCTCAGCGCAGGGCCGGGCTCGATCTCGACGACGCGACCGTTGATCAGCTTCGGGCGGAATTCCTGTCCTTTGGAGCTGCCACCTTCGGCGAGCGAATCGCAAACCAACTACTCTCGGCGGCCAGGATGCAACTCCGTGTTTTGCCGGCAACGTCTGCCCGCAATATCCTCGAGCAGCTCGCCGGGGAAAGCTTGTTTCATGTCTATGCATTCGGTGACCAGATTCCAAGACTTGCAAACAGTTCATTGACCGGCTAAGGTCGCGTCGCGCCCGGCGCGATTCTCCTTGCCCAACCAGGAGTTCCAGCCTCGCAAACAGGAGCTTTTCCATGCACCCAGTCAAGCCCAACCCTTCAAGCAAGAGCGCCCGGAGAAGATCCGTCTGGGCGCTAACAGCGATTCGATTGGCATTGATCCCACCAATAATCGCGACCCTTATGAGCAGTCCAATCGCCACCGTCGTGTTTCTCGGGCTCTTTATGACACTTGACCTCGGAGACGGAGTGCTGGCACGTCGCATGCATCGCGATGATGTGGCCCGGCGGTCACTGGACAGCGTGATCGACAGGATCGGAATAGACGCTTGCCTGATAGGCGCCGGTGCGATCGGTGCTATGCCTATCGTCCTCGTTCTCGGCTTCCTCGCGCGTGATCTCTACTGTGCGTTGATCTGCATTCGGATGGTCCGTGAGCGCAGGGTGGTGATCAAAGCTGACGTTTTCTACCGTGGCCTAAATGTCCTGATCGCCGCATGGGCCCTCTCGGCCCCGCTTCTGACGAGTGACCAACGAAAGGATGCTGCACTTGGCGTCTTCGTGTGTTCAGTCGTGGTAGCCGTCGATCTACGACGTATGGTTCGGGCGGTACGAGAAGCACCCAGCAGCGTGTCAAATTGCGTGATCGCGCCGCGTCAGCTTCGAGCCTCTCCTCTTGGACGAGAGACCAGCGTCGGGGACGCACGACGATTCGTGACAGTAAGTCCGACAGCCACAGGCATCTAAGATAGGCGTAGAGTGAGGTGAAGTTTTCGCGTGACGAACAAGCCGCTGCTGTATGGCTCTCTCATACCGTCATCCTAGTCGTCGTCACCATCATAATGTGGCGCTCTTTCAATGAAGCCCCAGCCGTAGGATTCTTTATCGGAGAGGGTGTGATTTGGGTGACGTTCCTTCTGCTTGTGCCGCGTTATGACCGTGTCTCTGCGCTGGTGACACGATGGGCCCAAAAGCCAGCACGCAAGAGGCATAGTCTCGACGAAATGCAACAGGCCGCGTTCACACTTGCGTTTGCTCTCACATTCGTGTTGCAATTTGTTGCGCTTAAGTTCATTCTCGTGCAGACGGGAGGACTGATCGAGAGTCCGTTTGCGCAGCTCGCCGTCGCATTCGCTGTGTTTACGCCGATTCTCGCAACACGCGTGGAGACAATCGTGATCTCGCTGATCGCCACAATCGGATACTACTGGTACATGCTCGAACGTTATGGCTACGAGCATCTCAAGACTCAGCCTGGGACTGCAGTATTTGGTGCGGTCACGACACTGATCGTCGGGCTGACGGTCGGGCTCGCGCTACTACAGCGACTCGATTCGAAACAAGCTCAGAATTAGCGGCGCATTTTCTTCGCGAAAGCTATCGCGAGTCTGCGGCAGCTCCGGCCGGTCGGCGGATCCGTCGACCGGCTCACCCGCGTACGTGTAGCCCTTGGACCGGGCTTGCAATCACGGCAGGCATCATAGGCATACTAGCGATGACACTCGTCTGTTCTGCTTGATGCCGATATTTCGCCGATATGGCGACGACATTCTATCTTTGAGTCATGACACTCGCTGAAGAGGCGATTCACGTCCGCGACATCGCCCGCGCGACAGGCGCAGCGCCGAGCACCGTGCGGGAATGGCTCGCGCGCCGCAGCGCACCAAGCGGAGTCCGCGCCGAGCGACTCGCCGAGCTCTCATCGCTGGTCGAACGACTCGCCCGCGTCATCCGCCCCACCTACATCCCCGTATGGCTCAGCAAGCCCATCCCCGCCCTCGACGACGACAAGCCAATCGACCGCATCGCCAAGGGCGACTACCGAGCAGTCGCCCGCCTAATCTCGGACCTCGAGGACCCAGGCGCAAGCTGACGTGCCGCCAGCAGTCGCAGCGATCGCCATACGCGGACGCTGGGTCAAGCACACCTACCCCGGATCACCACCACTACCCGAGCGCGACCCACCACCCGACAACCGCTGGCAGCGCGGCGACGTCATAGACGCGCTCTACCTCGCCGACAGCGAGCAGACCGCCTGGGCGGAGTGGTACCGACACCTCGCCGAGCGGGCAATCCCGCCGCTCGCACAGATGCCGCACGAACTATGGACGTGGCAGGTCGACGTGGAAGTGCCGGGATTGCGGGCGGCTCTAGGCCACCTAAGCTTCGAAGAGCACCTGGTCGGGGTCGCTCAGGTCGGTGATGTCCCCGTGCGTCTCGGCTATACCGGCGAGGATCCTGTCGAGGTTGACTCCCTCCTCCACCATCGCCTGCCGGAGTTCTTCCACGAGCTTTCGCCCGTTGATCAACACAACGGGATATCGATCCTCGACGACCTCCTGTTGGATGCGATCGGAGAAATAGCTCGTCGTCACGTAGACTCCGAGCCAACCACGCCTGAGCCGCGCTACGGTGCGAGCGACGTGAAGTCCATTTGTCGGCGTGCTCGGATTCTCGCACTTCGCCTGGCCCAAGACGACGAGCTTCGCCTGCCCAAAGCCCTCGCCAACATCGAAACGCCCGACAAAATCAAATCCACCGTCAGCGGAGGCGCGAGTGATGCCGACGTGTCGGTAGGTGCCGGAGCGTTTGAGGACACGCTCGGCTACCCAGGACGCAACCGCCTCGAACTCGACCTTGCGTCCGTCGAAGCTCCGGTAGACAGCGTTGAGCAGAAGTGCGTCTCTGGAGCCAGGAAGTGGTAGCTGCTCTTCCCGGCTATGCACAAGGCGTCGCGCCACGCGTCGGCGCAGCCGCTCGGAACCGACGGATCCTGCTACTAGCCAACGACGCCATGATCGAGGCGCCGCTTTTAGCGTCTCGTCGAGGGTCAGTGAACGGTCGCGTCGAGCCTTAATCCAAGCCCATGGGAACGTCTCGTCGTCCTCAGCTAGATCGAGGACCAAAAAGTCGAACGCGAAGTTTGAGAATGTTCGATTCTCGCCACGCTGTCGTTGCACGACCCGCTCTACTTTGTCGATTAGACCAAACCCCTCAAAGCGCACGAATCCCTTCTGTCTCTGGCCGACGGTCACGCGACGGAAGAACAAGAGCGGGATCGCCATCGCTCGAACGGCCGGCAACGGATCCATGTGCGCGTCCTGAGCCAGCAGAAGCGTTGCATTCCCGCGGCATATCGCGGGATCGCGACCAACCGTGCGATTGTCCCCGTAGTAGCGAATATGGCCATTATCGACATCGAAATAGTCTTGCCACGGGGTCTCGGCGCGACCGACCTTGTGGGGACTGCTGGAGATGAGGATCGCGGGTCTTCGAAGACCATCTGGGGCACGCACAATCGCAAGCTGGTTGATGCCACTCTCTAGTGGGATGAACTTGCCCGACCCGTCCGACGTGACCGCGTAAAGATTGCGGTGGTCGCCGAGCACGGGCGGCGAAGTAGCCTTCGGACGCCCGTCTCTCAGAACCTCGCCGACGGCAATGCCTGATCGCGTCACGTGGGGGATCCTTTCAATATTCGCGTAAGTTCTGGCGCTGGCGGGAAGGGCCCGCAAGAAACCAACCGTGGACTCCGCACGTCGCGCGTCCGGAAGTGCCGCCAGCGCAGGGCTTCCCTAGGCCCCAGCAACCCCTGCCAAAACCGGGGCTCGTTGTCGCACGACCCGTGTCGATAGGATACGGTCGAGCTGTTGGCGAGCGGTACGATGGCGCAATCGTCACGCAGCAAGATGGCGTACCGAGGAGTTTTGACTGTCCGCAACCGCGACTAACCTAGATAGATGAACCGCGTTTTGACCGCAACATCCACGATCACGACGCTGCCGCACGCACCATCGTGACCAGCCGGGTCACCGGGCCGCCGAGCCGCGACTCGTGGGCATCCAGCCGCGCTGTTCGGCGTTCAATGATGTCCAATCGCCGCGTCGACACGCGGCCAGAGCAGCGGATTCGCTCCTATGTCCATCGACACGGCCTCCGCTTTCGGAAGGACTTCCGCGTGCGTACAGAGGGGGTCTCTGTGCAGGTCGACTTCGTGTTCACGGCGGCCAAGGTCGCCGTCTTCGTCGACGGCTGCTTCTGGCATCAGTGCCCAGAGCATGGGACGATGCCAAAACGCAACGCTGCGTTCTGGAAAGCGAAACTTGGGCGTAACACAGAACGGGACCTTATCGTAGATCGAGCGTTGGCTCGGGCAGGTTGGACGGTGATCCGCTGCTGGGAGCACGAGGAACCGAGCGAGATCCTTCCGCGGATCGAGCGGGCCCTGGGAAGGCCTAGGTGACCCAGCAAACGAGGCATCGTCGGCAGCTCCCGTCGGCTATCGATCTATTCTCTGGCGCTGGTGGCCTGAGCGTCGGCTTGAAACAGGCTGGCTTCGACGTGCTGGGCGCGGTGGAGCTCGACGAGCTGGCGGCTCTCACGTACGGCCTCAACCACTCAACAACCACGGTCTGGCAGCGCGACATCAGGAGGCTCAGCCCGGTGGCGGTGATGGACAGACTCGGCCTGAAGCCAGGCGAACTCGATCTTCTGGCTGGCTGTCCACCGTGCCAAGGCTTCTCTACAATGCGAACCCTGCGGAAGACCACGAGCGTCGAGGACAAACGCAACTCTCTCGTCGCTCAGTTCGGGCGTTTTGCGGAAGCGCTCCGTCCGCGCGCACTCATGATGGAGAACGTGCCGGGATTGGCCGACGATCCGCGGCTGCTTAGACTTCAGCGCCGGCTGAATCGACTCGGATACGAGCTTACGAACGGGGTGCTCGATGCGGCTGACTACGGCGTGCCGCAACGGCGGCGACGATTTGTGCTGATCGGAATGATCGGACAGTCGGTTCCGTTCGCTCCCCCGGACCCACGACCATCGACGGTGCGCAATGCGATAGGCCACCTCCTCTCAACCGACTTCAGCGCAGATCCGCTGCACCGGCATGGCGAGCAGCGGAGTTCTCTCGTCCAGCGCCGAATCGCTGCGATTCCGCCCGACGGAGGGAGCCTTCGCGAGGCGGGCGATGAGCATTCACTCGACTGTCGGCGACGACTCCAAGGCTTTCACGACGTCTACGGGAGGATGGCGTGGGACAAGCCGGCGCCTACTATCACCGGTGGTTGCATTAATCCATCGAAGGGACGCTTCCTCCATCCGCAGGAGAACCGGGCGATCACGCTCCGCGAGGCCGCGTTGCTCCAGACCTTTCCGAGGAACTATCGCTTTTCGCTCGACGAGGGCAAGTACAGGGTTGCGGAGCTGATCGGCAACGCCCTGCCACCGCGATTTGTTGAGCGACACGCGCGGGAGCTCGCCCACGCGTTGGCGACGCCCTCCTGAGCCTGGCCTTATCTGCTCGTCTCCGAAGACGATGTCGCAATCCCACGGGCTCGTGAGCGCGCCACTGGTCTCCTGATTGACGTCCGACGGTGCGTCACTACATCCAATTGCGCAGGACGCCAGACGCGATTAGGTGGTCAAACCTTCGGGCGATGGCCGCGGCCTGCGGGCCCCGCACTCTCAGTCCGAGCTCTAGATTTGCCTGCAGGCCGTGCAGCGTAAAGTTGGCGGAAGTCACAAGCGCCTCCAGTCTGTCAACGACTAGCGCCTTGGCGTGCAGCTTCGTGTAGGGACATTCTGGTGGTGGATTCCACGTAAGCAGGCGCGGCTTGACTGCGCGCCTGTCCCAAGCCGCGAGTAGGCTTGATCGGTTGGACTCATTCTCGCGGTCGAGGATCACCGTCACAACGGCCCTCCGCCGTGATGCCTCGCCGAGCAAATCGATGATCGCCGACACCGGCGAACCGTCGTCGGCGGTGAGCCGGTACCCGACGACGAGTATCTCCCCGGCCTCGCGCACTCCCCGGAGCATCTCTTCGAGGACGAGCGCCGTCGGTCTGACGAGCGGGCCGTCGGCTTCGGGTCCGGTCCACACGATCTCGAGCTCGGGGCGATCGAGGCGCTCGGCGTCGCGGACGCCGACTGCCACCCTGAGCGCGAGCCCCACGGCAGGCGTCTCGAGCTCGCCCTGGATCGCGGCGAACGCCCGAGCGCACCGGATGACGGTCTGTGCGTCGACACCACGCACGGCGACGATCCCAACTGCCGAGCTCTGGAGCGTGAGGTTGCCGTCGTCGAGCGCATCGGCGATCGCCGTCACGGCGGATGTCGGCGTGCCCGCGGCGAGGTCGGCGAGGATCTCAGAGGATGATGAAGGCGGTGCGGGACTCACGAAGGCTGGGAACGAGGGTCGCCCTGTCGAGGTGGCGGTTGCCGACCTCACAAGCTGTCTCAGCGATGAGGAGACACGCATGGCATGCGGCGCCATTCAGCTGTGCTGACCCCGCAGGTTCCTGGCTCGCACAGAACGGGTCGCCAGCGCAGAACTCGGCTTCGTGAAGTGCTCGCCTCATCAGCGGGCCGAGATCCTCGGGTTTCCCCATCTCGACGAGCCCACCAAGCGATCCGTCCGAGTCGGATGTGGCGGTGTAGACGAGGATTCCTGCCATCGGCATCCCGGGGTTGTCCGAGCTGTAGATGCGCTCCCGCAGGGATGTCGAGGAGTAGCCGCAGTCGAGAGAGAGCTGTCGCATCACGGCATGGGCAAGGCTGTGCAGCAGGAGATAGCGCGGTGGTCGCGGATCGACGAGCTCGAGTCCGCGGGCCTCGCTCCACCGTCGTTGGGCTTCGGCATGACGACCGGCCATCTCGCGGACCGCGGGGCGCATCTCCCACTCGGCCACACGCTCCTCGCGGAGCTGGAGGAAGATCCCCTCTCCGCGGAAGTCGACGCCGGGATACCAGTCGGGCGGTCCGTGGCGCATGATCGGGGACATGCCACTGTTGAGGGCTTCGACCTCGCCGAGGTCGCCGACGTCGGGGATCGGGTCTATGCGTGTGAAGCCGCGCAGCGCTCTTACCTCGCGGAGCCGCTCGAGGAGGACGACGCGCCCGAGATAGTCCTCCGCGTCCGGCGATACGGGGACGGTTCTGGAGTGGAACTGCGCCTGTTCGTCGATCGATCCGGGCTCGGCCTGCAGGGCACGCCACTCTTCCTGTCGCAGGTCGAGGTCGGTCTCCTGGGCGCCCTCTTGACGGCGCGCGAGGGCCGACCAGACCTGCTCGGCCGTGAACCTCTCCAGATCAGGGACGGTGTTGACATCGAGCCACGCTCTCGTTTTCTCAAGTGAGTCCACCTTGGCCATCTGGTCGACGTAGGCTCCGAGCGCGACCTGGATCGGGTCGGACCACGGCGGGATCGACAGGGCGGACTCTACGATCGGGAAGTAGGCGTTGGATGCGCCGCGGAGCAACACCCTCGGGTGCTCTGTACATCCCGCAAGATCGATGTCGCCGAGCCAGGGTCGCTCTGCCCCGCACCTGGGCAGCAGCCGCCGTGCGCCCTGGCCGAAGGCCTGTCCGAGGTTCTTCGAGGCTTTGTGAGCCGGGCACTTGACCCAGAGGTCGGTGATCGACCCCGTCCGGCCGGAGTCCTCCAGTCTGAGCTCGGCGTCACAGGCGGTGTCAGGCCCGTGGACATACGCGTGCCAGGGGAAGTCGGCTAGGTGGCCTTTAGCGCACGCGACCATGAAGCGGGCCGGGTACGCGGTCGACAGGCCTTTTCCGCGACAGTCGGGGGCCTGGCACTTGTACTCGGAGCGACGTTCGTCGAATGAAAAGGAACTATGTCTCGCGAGGCGGTTACAGCGTGGGCAGACGAGAAAGGTCGGAAAGATGGTCGCGGGTATGCCGCCGGTCCCGGTTTTGTGGTCGTAGTACGGCGGGTTTCGGAAGGTTGTGACGCGAAGGCGCCGCGCCAAGCGCGGCTCGTCGACGCGGCGCGAGCGGCTCGGCTCCCACTCGTCGGCCGCCATTACGATCATCGATAGTGTCGGGAGGTCGATGAGCGCACCCGGACCATGTTGCGTGACGGCCTGGCTTGGCCGGAGCTTGCCGGCACGAGTCGGCATCAGGCGCCGTCCCGGTCGCGGAGTATCACGTCGACCTCCCCCTCCACCTCGCGGAGCGATGTCGCGACGGGCCAGATCCCGGGGCCGCCGCCCCGCTCCATGGACCTGATCAGGACGACCGCTGGGTTTTCCGGCCTTCTGCCGCGGCCGGTGTAGACGAGCGGATCCGACTCACCCGCCCAGTGCGCCCATTCGGCGACCAAGTTGCGGAGCTGCTGGTCGGTGTCGCGGGCGATGTCCTCTCGTGCCGTCACCGCCTGGGCGCGCGCGACGACCGCGTCGGTCACGCGACGTACTGAGGCACTGTCGGCGGCGAAGTTGTCGGCGTCTGGCTCACCAGCCATGTCGGGGTCGTCGAGCCGGATGTAGGAGGTCAGAACGCCAGCGAGTGCGCGGTCGCGGGCCCTAGCCGAAAAGGGGGTAACGCTGGTCGCCTCGACATGCCTGTAGAAGCTTTCATGGTAGTGACGGAACCGCTCGTAGTGGGATGTGTCCCGCGGTCGCGACCAGTTGTACACCTCGATGACGAGACCCGGATACCTGCGGCCCACGCGGCTAGTGGCCTGGATGTACTCGGCGGTTGTCTTTGGTTGGGCGCTGACGACCATAAGGCCCAGACGATCGATGTCAACGCCGACGGAGATCATGTTGGAGGCGAGCAGCACGTCGATCGGATAGCGGCCAGTCTGCGGGTCCGCGAAGGTGCGGTCAAGTCGCTCGAGGACGGCCGGGATCTGCGAGCTTCGTTTGCGACTTGTGAGCTCGTCCACCTCGTATAGGGCGCGGCCGGGACCGAATCCGCGCCTTTCAAGAACCCTCAATCGGGCAGGCACGTCGTCCTCGACGAGTCGGAGTGCGCCGCCCAACTCCCGCAGCGAGTTGAAGTAGCCGACCAGGGTCATGTACGCGTCGGACTCCGGACCGGGGCGGGTCTCGTGCTCGAAGCGCGCACGGCTCAGCATCGCGGCGTAGACCCGGACGAGCGCCGTCTTGACGGACTTTCCTGGCGCGTAGACGCCGACATACGTTCTGCCCGGCCGGCTCTCGCGACCCTCCTCGCGCGCGAAGAACGAGTCGGCGGTGTCCAGGCCGAGCGGCGGGAAGACGGCTACGTCGCGGTTGAAGAGCGCCTCGACCTGTCGCTTTGCCCGGCGAATCGTCGCGGTCGAGGCCACAACCTTCGGCCGCACGAGCATTCCGTCGCGCTCGTGGCAGCACAAGCCCTCCACGGCGGTCTCGTAGATACCGACGAGCGTCCCGAGGGGCCCGGAGATCAGGTGGAGCTCGTCCTGGATGATGAGGTCTGGTGGCCCGAGGGGCTTTGAGACGGGCGAGACGGATACCGCAGGATAACCCGGCGTCTGCCTGTGATTTGCGGCGTGATTGTCCGCGGCGCTGATGAAGCCATGACGGGGGCAGCGTTTCGACACGCGGCCGAACAGTGATTGGATTCGCCCGTTCCAAGCCATCTGCGCGAACTTGTCGACGGTCGCGACGAGCATGGACGGCGGATTGCGGTAGATCTCCTCGTCGACAAGCAGAACCGGAAGGCCGTACTCAGAGCGCGCCCCGCCGAAGTCGCAGTCCGGGTTGGGACATGCGATCAACGTCCGCTCGAGGTCGTCGTCGGACGCATAGCTGCGCGGTGGTATGTCATGGCCGCACCAGGGGCAGTAGAGAACCTGGTAGGGCGACCGTTCGTAGACCTGGCGGTCCTGCTTGAGGTCTTCGAGTGCTTCCTTCGCCTCCTTATAAGTGTTGGGCGTCGCCGACTGACCGACCCACAAACCGATCGTGAACCGCTCCTTCCCCCACAACTCCGGAGCCTGCTCACGGATCCGCTCACATGCGCAGAGGAGTGTCAGGGCGCGGTTGAACTGCTGGATCGTGAGCAGCCGCAGCGTGTACCGCATGAGCACTGCCGTGCCGCACGTATAGTCGAAGTCGGGGTCGCGTCTAAGGCGCCGGTGGGCAAGGGTGAAGGCGGTCAGGCCGAGATACGCCTCCGTCTTTCCTCCCCCCGTGGGAAACCAGAGGAGGTCCGCGACGGAACGGTCATCGCTCGCCGGGTCGACGATGCCGGGGAGGCACAGCAGGATGAACGCTATCTGGAAGGGCCGCCACTCTACGACAACCGGACCCGGCGGATTTTCGTTCCGGCGCTGGGCGAGAACGGTCATCGTACGGCGCCGCTGCTCGGCCATCGCGGCGTTGGCGAAACTGAACGACTTGAGTGTGTCCGGGTCACGTCGGATAAGCTCGAAACCCGCGAATATGCGATCGAGTGTCCTTCGCGCAAGGGTAATGTGGTCCCGCGCGACCGTTGCGTCAACCTCCGGGAGGTCCTCGGCCTCGACTTCCCGCTCGCCGATCCAGTCGTCGTAGGCGCTGAGTAGCGGCTCGATTACATCACCTACCTCCTTCGCGTCGCCGCGGGCGAGACGGTCCATACTGAGTGCCGGGAGATCGGCACCACCGCGCGGTTCGACGACGGCCACCTCGTTGGCGGGGAGAACGTCGGTCCACACCGCCGTCGCGAGGGTGCCATCCGAAGTTTCGGTCCAGTCCGCGGCTGTGCCATGGCCGGTCGCGAACTCGCGCCGGCTTCTGTAAATGAGATCGGCTGAGGCGACGTCCGGGTCCGGATCGGGGTGCTCGCGTCTCCTGCTCCTCGGCAGGAACGGTGCCCCGGTTCCTCGCAGTTCGAGTCGGGGCTGGTAGAGCCAGAGCTCGTCGGGTGGTCGTTTGCCCTCCGGCGCCTCGCGACAGTTCGCGAGGAAGAACGACCCTACAAGCGCGTCGCCCACCCGCCGCAGCGTCCACTCGAGCGTCACGCCGTCGCCGATGCTCTGGGACTCCGAGCCGACCGTCGGCTTCACGTGAACGATCACGGTGGCCGACTTCGGTGTGCGTCGCCACTGGAGCTGGCGCTGCGGCTTGGCGACTGTCGCATCGGGATCCGCCTCTGGGTTGATCGAGGAGGAACTCTCGGGGTCGACCTCCCGGGTCGTGTCGTGTCTCTCGTATTCGCCCCAGTCGGCGGTGACTTCGATTTGACTGGCGAACTCGTCGATCACGCAGGAGATCCCTATCGCGGAGGGGTCGAGAGATGCCGACATCCGGACGGCGTCATCCGCACTGCCTTCTTCTCCAGCAGTCGCATCCAGCAACTCGTCCTCGGACGGGTCGACGGTAGTGCCGCGGGGGGCAAGCATGCCGACTAGATAGCGGGTGGCCGGTGACTGGGTCAAGACCTCCTTGGCGGCACTGGGACCCAGGAGGTCGTGCCTAAGCGCTGCTAGCAGCCGGTCCCGGGTGCGCTCGCCCTCAAAGTGCTCGCCCGTCAACGTTGGTGTTTCGGCGGACGCCATGTCCGTGCTCCTCTCCCGGTCGACAGGTTACGGCGCGGTCCGCAGAGTACGGTAGTTCGGACCATCCCGTAGTTTCGGCGGGTCTCGTGACACATGGGACCGAAGCGGAATCACTCAGTCGGCCTGCTCGGACAGCTCGATCCGTGCGAGACCGAGAAGCATGAACTCCGCCGTCGGCTGGGCCTCCTGAGATATGTCAATCAGGTCGCGTTCGAGGTCCTCGCTGATCCTTGCGAGCTCGTCCTTGGCGCGCGCGAGATTGGCCTCCCACATTGGTATCGCCTGGCGCCGCTGTCGGTCGTCGGCCTCACGTAGCCGCATGAGCGTCTGCTCGCAGGAGGCCACCCTGTCCCGCGCGCCCTGGGCGCGTGCACCGAACAGGGCGTTCGCCCGCTCCCGGGCGATCATCGCGTGCTCGGTGGCTTCGTTGCGCGCGCCGGTTAGCTCGACATCACGTCGGCTGACCACGAGCCGCTGTGCCTTGTCGGCTGCGCCGTCGAGACTCTCGAGGCGAGGTGGTACTTGGCTCGACTCGGGATCGAATCGTCTCGAGAGCTGGAGCAGCCGTTCGCCCACATCGGCATCCGCTTCTCCGTCATCGGGTACGAACACGGCGAAGATGAACTCGCGCGAGGAGAGCCCCCCAACCGTGACCTTCCAGTTGAACTGCCACCCTGATCGCTCCACTCCTGCGACCCGCGGGTTGACGCTGCGAACCGCCGCCGCGCCATCGACACGCTCGTTGATCGTCCTCCTTACGAGTGCGTCGATGACCGGGTGGCCGAAGCCAAAATATTCGACGAACTCCGAGTCCGTGTTCAGGCGTGGGTCGAAACACACGCGGCGGGCGTCCTGTCCGCCGACGAGCTCGGGATGCTCTAGGGAGAACGGGGGGTGGAAGAAGATACGGCGCTCGCCGGAGTCATCGACCGGGCCGATATAGGTGCCGACGGACTTCAGGAGCACCATCTCGAATGTTTCGAACTCCGCCTGCGTGATCGGGGCGTCGACTTCGATGGCCTTGCGTGCAATCTCGGCGCTGAAGCTCTTGGCGTCCATGATGAAGTCGGCGAGTTGCTCCTCGGCGTGGCGAGCCCGCTCAACCTCCTGTCCGATGCGCAGTCCGAGACGGGCGATCGCTGCGTCGCGCTCGTGATCGGCGAGTTCGACCGCAGCGCGTATGCCGGCTTCGGCCCCGCCGAGAATCGGGTCCAGACCGCCGACCGCCTCCTCGAAGATGTCGATTCTCTGCTCGAGAACTTCGAGGATCCGCCCCTCGATCGTGCCCTTGACGTGGAAGTTAAAGATCACAACGGGGTGTTCCTGGCCGATGCGATCGACCCTGCCGATCCGCTGCTCCACTTTCATAGGGTTCCACGGCAGGTCGTAGTTCACGACGAGGTGGCAAAATTGAAAGTTCCGGCCCTCGCCACCAGCCTCTGTACTCACGAGAATCTGCGGCCCCTGGCCGAGCCTGAAACCGTTGACGGCGGCGTCCTTCGCCTCCGCACTCATCTGCCCATGAAACGTGTGAACCTCGGCGAGAGGTGCGAGGAGCTCCGCGAGCATGGCCTGCGTCTCGCGAAACTCGGTGAAGATCAGGAGTCTGGCGTCAACTTCGCCTGCGAGCAGCTCCTCGAGGTTGGCATGAAGCCGCTTCGCCTTTGAATCGAGTTTGATTCGTTTGAGTTCCGACATGATCTCGTCGAACTCCGCGGCCTCTGCGGCCGCGGGATCCTCGAGCGCTTCCAGGACGTCGGCCGCTTCGCTGTCTTCCTCCAACGCCATCTGGGCTTCGTCTTCGGTCATCTTCCTCGGTGCGTCGGCAGACAGCCGCTCGCGACGCTTTGCCAGAGATGCGAGAAGCGCGCGCGATGAGCTTGCAAGGAGCTTCTGCAACATCACCATCTGAAACCCAACGACGTTTTGCCCTGTCTCCCTGGCATGTGCGAATCCCCGTTGGAACACGTCATCCATGAGCTCGTGCACCCTGCGCTCCCGCTGGGACAGCTCGACCTCCCAGGTCACCGCGCTTCGCGGCTGGAATCCGCCGACGATCTTCTTTCGATTACGAATCAGAACCTCGCTGACGCGGTGGAGCGCACGCAGCCGCCCGATGAGATCCGCCTGTGATCCCTCACGCAGCATGTCGAGGACATCGTCGTCCTCGATTTCGAGGTGAAACGCAATCTCGTCCGCGAGTTCGGCGAGATCGCCTTCGTCGTTCTGAGCGCCCTGTTCGAGCTGTTCCACGATCCGGTTCAACCCTGTGATCGAGTCCATGTGGGCGTCGAAATCCTCCTCGGATGCGAAGAGGATGGGGTTGAGCATGTCGCACAGCGAGTACAGCTCATAGTGTTCGAGCTGAAGGGGTGTCGCCGTCAGGAAAAGTGCGGCCTTGCGGCCTGATCCGGAGGCTGCAACGAGGCTGTTGACCAGGCGGAACAGTTTTGTGCGCGTCGTTGAGTTCCCCTGTCTGCGCGCCCTGGCGTGGTGCGCCTCGTCCACGACGATCATGTCCCAGGGAACGTCTGTGATCTCCTGGCGGCGCTCCCCCGTCCACGATGCCCAGGTGTGGGAGGCAATGATCGAGTCGTTCTCCATCCAGGGATTGGCGGCCCCTAGATCCTTGTAGTACCCGAACGTCCGCTGGTTGTAAATCGCGAACGCCTCGTTGAACTTCGTCTTGAGCTCGAACTGCCACTGCCGCATCAGGCCCGACGGCGCGAGAATGAGTACCCGCTCTGCGTGGCCGCGGGCGCGGAGCTCCTTTATGATCATCGCGGCCTCGATCGTCTTGCCGAGCCCGACCTCGTCGCAGAGCATGAAACGGTGTGGATAGTTGGAGATGACCCGGTGCACGACCGAAACTTGATGAGGCTTGAGGTCGACGCGTGCGTGCCCGAGCGAAACGAGTGCGCTATGCCGGTTGGCGAACCAGTAGTCGGCGGCTACTGACCGGAGATTGAACTGCTCGGCGTTACCGAGTTGAAGGTTGCGCATGCGGGCGATGGGATCGCCGATGATCGCGGGTCGCAGCCCAATCTCCGCGACGTTGCTGACACCGCCGGCGAAGGCGACCTTCCATGTCGGGTACTCATCGGACGTGACCGGCTCCAGCACGACGCCGAGCTGTCCGTCCGGCCGCATTACCTGGTCCCCCGGTTGCAGCCGTATCCGGTGGACAACGTTCGCCTCGGTCTTGAAGTACTTGTGAGTGCCGTCGTCGAATCCGACCTCGACCATCTCCCCGTCGCCGTCGACTTGAATGCCCTGGACGACACCGACCTGTTCATGGGGACCCCACGACACCAGCGCTCCCAGGAGCATCACGTTCTCCTGCTCCGTCCCCATGTTCTGGATCGTAGCCCGCCTAGACGTCGTGCACGTTGCCGAGTCGCTTCCGATCGCGAATGCCGGCTGACTCGACGTATTCCTTCTATCTGATGCCCCGGAGAGCGAGATCGCTGATCTGTTCGTATATCTCACCGAACCGCTCGACCCACGCCCCGGGTAAGCAGGCGCCAAAGGATCGCCCGCTCGTAACGGATCGTCCACGCCACGAACGCCAATCCCACCGACCGGGCAACCCTGCGCTGGCGCGCGAAGGCGCTGACCATCCTGCATCAACCTCCGGACGGCAACCGTATTGAAACCGCCCGTCGCGTTCAGAGAGGTTCCTCACCTCCGCCCAGCACTGGAGGCTGCGGTCCCTCTGCGGTCAGATCTGCGCTCGGCTGCGGTCAGTTTGCGGTCACCGAGACCACCGAACAGCCGCGAACAAGGGCGAAAGCCACCCGCGCAAAGCCAAGCGCCTACGGGGATTTTCTCCCGTGTTCGCTCGCTTTCGCAGTCCTTCGGAAAATCGGGGAGACAGGATTTGAACCTGCGACCGCCCGGCCCCCAGCGAGAAAAATGGGGTGCAGCTGAGTTGTGGGGGCCCGGATTCATTGGGTTTTCTGCTTCTCGGTGCTGCCCGGTTCTGCTCATTTTGTTCCCCGTTTTGTTCCCCGGACATATGTTCGCTTGCTACGAGCAGACGCCATAGTCCCGCATGATCCAGCCAGACGAGATCAACAATGGAGACCGGGCCGTGCGCGGCGTCGCAGCCGTTGCCGGTCGCTACGCCGTCGTTACCGTGGCGTCGAGTCGCGTAGGGGCGCCTCGCGCCACTCGACCGAGCGACGGCTGGCGATCATGGCGCTTGCGAGCTCGAACTCGCGGCGCAGATGCTCGAGCTCATCGACGGCCTGGGGCCTGCGTCCTGGGCCTCTCGCTCAAGGTCGGCGATCAACTTAGCGAAGTGGATGGACATTGCTGAAAGGGATTCTGGCACCTGCGAGCCGACCGCAACGCTCACAGGGCAAGAACCTCGATGGTCCCCTACAAGCGGCTCACCTCTCGGGGCGCGAGCCGTTCGATATCCGGCAGGAGACCGCTCAATTGCTCCGCTAGGAAACGACGACCAGCTCTGCGTCGCGGATCTCGTCAGGCCGGTCGTCGAAGCCGACGACGAGGTGGGTGTCGAAGGCATCGGCTAGCCGTCGCAGCGTCGTCACGCTCGTCGGGCTCTGACCACTCTCGATACGGGAGATGACCGAGTGGCTCGTCCCGACGCGGGCCGCGAGCTCCTGCTGGGTCAGGCCGAGCGTCTGACGGCGCGCGATCACGATTCGGGCGAGACCCTCGTAGGGCGCGATGCGGCGCAGCTCCTCACGGTAGGTTGCGCTTCGCTGCGCGCGCCGACTACTCGCCACCCGATGAGTCGAGCCGATCGGCGAGACATCGCCGACAGCAGCTGCGGCTTTCCGCGTAGGTTTGTCCTTGGGCGCAGTCATTGCTGATGGGTTTCGATCCCGACGGCTAGCTTAGCATTATTGCGAAATCGCTACGGCGCGTCCTGGCCGGCGGCGCGGGGCGGGCGGCGCGGGTGGGCGTCCATCCTCTGCTTGAAGTCCGCCCAGCGCTGCTCGGCGATGGCGATCTCGGCCTCGGGGAGCTTTCCGGTGTCCTTGCGCAGCATGTGGAGCAGAACGAGCAGATTCTCCGAGCGACGGTAGAGAACGCGGTAGAGCTCCGACCCATAGTGGCAGCGCAGCTCGCGCAGTGGTCCCCGGACCTGGCTGGAATGCGGGAACGGCAGTGGCGGCGCCGAGACCGGCCGGTCGTTGAGCCTGTCGATCTGGAGGTCGAGCGTCGGCTGCTTACGCTCGTCGAGACGATCGATGAACTCGTCGACGGGTTCCGACCCGTCCGGCGCGCGATAGTAGACCGCTTGCGTCCTGGGCATGCGGCGGGGAGTCTATGTCGCGCTCGTCGGCCCGAGCTCGGGCTTTGGCGACTGCGACGACACGGTGAACGCTTCGTTGACGATCTGGACCTCGTGCTCGGAGGGCGCATAGTGGGCGTAGATCTGGGTCGTCTTGCTGTCGGCGTGGCCGAGGAACTCCTGGATCGTGCGCAGCGGCTGCCCCGAGGCCGCGAGGCGGGTGGCAAAGGTGCGGCGCAGGTCGTGGAACCTGACCTCGCGGACGCCGGCGGTGCGGCAGGCGGCCTTGAAGCGCCTGGTGACCTTGGAGCGGTCGAGCGCCGTGCCCTTCTGCGGGTGCGCGAACACGAGGTCGTCGTCGGTTTTGTAGGCGATGCGCTTGGACCAGCGGTCGAGCTCGCCGACGACCTACTGCTGACGGAGAAAACCGCCGTATTTAAGAGCGCCATCTTCCGCCGCCAAAGCGCGAGCGACTCAACGCTCCTCGCCGAGGCCTCCGACCTACAGAACCAGCGAGACCTCGCCGGCTTCTTCCTGACTGAGTTCCTTGGCTGCAAGTTGGTCGACGACCCGCCTGAGGCAACGCGCAAGTACTTTGACACAGCGGAGGGCTACATCAACACGCGCGTCGCTGACCCAGAGAAGCAGGCTCGCTACGAGGGGGCGCTGCTAGCGCAGATGAACTCGGCCAGCTTGAGCATCGATCCCGACCGCTTCGCACGGGATCACCTCGATACTGACGAGCACCAACCGTTTCTCGACCACCTCAAAGCCCGCGCAGCACAAACTACGACGTTTCCCAAGGACACCGGGAGAATCAAAGCGCGGATCAAGCGCGTAGCGTACCGCTTCGACTCTGGCATCAAGCTGACCGGCACGCCCACAGCGATGGCTGAACACGTCAAGATCGTCACGTCCGATGACGGAACAAGGGTTACGGTGACAGATGAGATCGCCCAGATGAGCGGCGGAGGCTAGTTGCCCGGCTACCAGGAGGTCTTGGCCGCCTACGAACGCGAGCGCCCGCTCTACGTGGAGCTCGTCGGTCACACAGTCGTGGCGTTGCAGAGGGCAATCAACACAGCCGGCCTACATACGCTCCCCGTCACCGGCCGAACCAAGGAGTCCCGATCGTTCGCAATCAAGGCGTGCGTGGGATGCAGATACGACCGGCCGCTCGAGCAGATCACCGACAAGGCGGGTGTGCGCGTCACGGTGGTCTACCAGCGTGACCTCCACACGATCGTAGAGATCGTCAAACGCACGTTTACCGTCCTCTCCATAGAGCGCAAGCTAGACGCGCTCGACTACGATCGCAACGGCTACCTCGGCACCCATATCCAGGCCCGGCTGACCGCCGAGCAGATCGCGGCCACTCGCACCGAGCTCGACGGCCTACAGTTCGAGGTACAGGTACGCACACGCTCGCCCAAAGCGCGTGGGCAGAAGTGTCTCACGCCGAGCTCTACAGGCCGGCTGCCGACGTGCCTATCGAGCTCAAGCGACGCATCTACCGTCTAGTGGGGCTCGTCGAACTAATCGATAACGAGGTCGAGGCTTTCTGCGCGGAGGCCGCACAAACCAAGGGGTACCGCGAGGCCACCACAGTCAGCGGGATGGTCGAAAGCATGGCTGCGCTGGGAAACTCCCGCACACCCGATCGGCGACTCACACGTGAGCTGTGTGCCGTGATCGTGCCGCTCTACAAAGCACCGTCCGCGGAGGTCACCGAGGTTATCGATGCATTCGTAGCCAGGAACAAGGCCGGCCTGCGGAACGTGATCGAGGAGGGCGAGCTACTCGACGACAAGGAACTCAACCCGCTCCTTGCCCAACCCGAGCTGGCGATGGTCTGCGAGCGGCTCGAGAAGGATCGTATCCGACTTGAGCAGGCCTGGCCGCAATCCGTCCCCGAGGAGTGGCTACAAGACCTCGCCGAGAAATGGGGCGCCGGCCCCGCGCCTATCTGAAGCGCGTCGAGCGCAGATGACCGTAGTGCGGCCTACCGTTGAAGGATGCCCGGCGAAAGTGAGATCGAGCTGTTCAGACGGCGTCTGCGCAGTTCACTGCTCGTCGTGCACGCCAACCCGTCGACGATCGTGCATGACGAGCGGCTAAGCGAGATCCTGCTCGGGCTGTTCGACGGAGCCGAGCCTGCTCGGGCTTGGTCGAAGGTAATCGGCCCGTACCTGCGTGAACAGCAAAGCGGGCTGCGAAACGTCTGGCGGGAGCATGCCGCCGACCCGTCGTTCCCACTGCTCGACCGTCCCGAGTCGCTGCTCGTCCTAGAGCGAGCCGAGCATGACCGGGAGCGATTGCGCCGATGCTGGCCGGGGCCGGCATCGTGGCTTACACGCATCTCAGACGTGTGGGGGGTACCGCTATGAGGTCGCCGGATCTGTGCTCAAGCGCAGGTCCCCAAGATTTTTGTTCCCCGTTTGTTCCCCGTCGGCCTTCGTCGTCACCCTCCGTCGACCAGGAAAGTCTCGATTTGCAGGCTATTCGTATCGGGGAGACAGGATTTGAACCTGCGACCGCCCGGCCCCCAGCCGGGTGCGCTACCAGACTGCGCCACTCCCCGTGGCCTTCCTTGAGTCTACGGAGAAGCGCCCGCCCGCGTTCGGGGCCCCGTCATCCGACCAGCATGGGAACATATGTTCGTGACTGCGCAACCCGCCCTCACAAGGACCTGCGGGCGCTGCAACCGCCCCAAACCGCTGTCGGACTTCGCCTGGCGCCGGAAGGCCCGCGGGCAGCGCGACAACTACTGCCGACAATGCCGGGCGGACTACAAACGCGAGCACTACGCGAAGCATCGCGAGCGCTACGTCGCGAACGCGCTGCGCCGCAAGCGAACGGTCGTAGCGGAACGCGCCGCCTATCTCGTCGACTTCTTCCGCGAACGGCCGTGCGTTGACTGCGGCGAGACCGATCCACTCGTGCTCGAGTTCGACCACCTCGGACGCAAGCGCTTCAACATCGCCAAAGGCGTCCGCGACCGAAACTGGCAATCGGTCCTCGACGAGATCGCCACATGCGACGTCGTTTGTGCAAACTGTCATCGACGACGAACCGCCCGCCGGGCCGGGTTCGCGCGTGCGGTGGTAGCTCAACGGTAGAGCCTCGCCCTTCCAAGGCGATGATGCGGGTTCGATTCCCGTCCGCCGCTTCAACGTTGTGTCGCAGGACATCGGAGACTGATGTCTTGGGACATCGTAGACAGCTAGGCTTGTCCGAGTGGCTGGTAGTCGCGGCTGGGGTCGAGTGTTAGCTCGCGGATCAGCTCGCCGTCTGGGGTGATCACGCGGATGTTCTGGTCGGCGATCAGGAGCTTGACCTCGCGCCCCTTGTGGGCTCTGCCCAGGCCGATGTGGTGGAGCTTGCTCATGTAGCGCAGGCTGACCTTGCCGTGGGCCCGTCGGTCTCTTGGGCGAGGTGGTAGGCGATTGTCGCCGCGCCGGCGTGGTGGCCGTCTGCCTGTAGCTGGCGGCGTAGCGTCACGACCGCCTCGATGATCTCCGCCGGGGTCTCGTGCTTGCACGATCGCGGGCGTCTCGAGCGCGCCGCAAGCGCGTCATAGCCGCCATCGCGGTAGCGGGCCAGGAGCTTGTAGATCCAGCTGCGATGAACGCCGTGCGCAGTCGCTAGCTCGCTAACTGAGCGTCCCTCCAACACATGCGCCTCGACCAGATACCGCGCCATCTCCACAGAAGACCCCCATCACGTTGGTGTCTCCCATGTCCTGACACATGTGTCGCCCATCAGCTGAAACCACACACCGTCCGCCGCTTCAAACGCCGGCCGCTCGCGTCCCGCCCCTACTGCCGCTCCTCCACCGGCACCATCCCCGACTCATCCGCTAGGCCCGGCGGCGGCCACGGCCCGAACCAGTTGTCGCGGGCGCCGTCCAGCGTGATCGTCGAGCCGTTGAACGCCCTCCCCAACGGCGAGGCCAGCAGCGCGACCAGCCATGCGTGCTCCTGCGCTGTGCCAAGGCGCTGCAGCGGCACCGAGCGCGCGGCGCCGGCGCGCACGTTCGCCGGGTACTTCGCCAGCACCTCCGTGTCGAACGTGCCCGCCGCCACGGCCATCGCAGCCACGCCGGCGCCCCGCCAGCGCTCGGCGAGCTCGCGCGTCAGCGCCTCCACCGTCGCGCGCGCCGAGCCAGAATGCGCCATGCCCGGCATGCCGTGATGGGGCGAGAGCGTCACGTTCACGACCGTGCCCGCGCCCGCCCGCTCCAGCGCCAGCTCAAACGCCGCCTCACACATGTTCAGCATGCCTTCCACGTTCAGCCGCCACACCGCCCGCCAGCCCTTCGCCGCGATCAGCTCCGCCGGGCTGAAGAACTGGCCGCCCGCGTTGTTGACCAGCACGTCCAAGCGTCCGCGGCGCTCGAGCACCGTCTCGATCAGCTCCCGTGCCTGCGTGCGCTCGCGAATGTCGCCCGCAAGCCAATCCACGCTGTCCGCGCCCGTCAGCTCGGCGATCTCCGCCGCCGCCTGCTCGAGCACCTCGCTGCGCCGGCCGGCGATCGTCACGCTCGCCCCGCAGCGCGCCAGCTCCACCGCGGTCGCCTTGCCGAGGCCCGTGCCGCCACCCGTCACCAGCGCCACCCGATCGCTCAGCAGCCCCTGCGCGAACACCTCAGATCGCCCGCGCACGCTGGTCACGCCGCGATCATATGCGTCCGTCCCCGAACACCTCTAGGGTAGGTGCGTGTCCCAAAGACCACTGGTCTTCGTTATCGGGCTCACTGTTGGCGACTACCTGCTGTGGAACTGGTCGCTGAACGGCAACCACACCGTGCTCGCGCTCGTCGCCGGGCTGACGCTGCCGCCCCTGGCGGTCGCTTGCCTGTGGCTGCTGACGATGAGCGCCGCCCGCCTGATCGCCCGCTCAGCCAGGCGATCGCCCGCACGCGCGCGGCGAGTCTCGAGCAAGGCGGCCAAGCAGCCGCGCCGGCCTGCCAGCGCCGGCAGGCCGCTGGAGGAGCCGCCGACCGCGACCACGCCGGCCGGCCCCCCCTCTCGCAAGCTCGCCGCCTGAGCGGTTCGTCGAGCTGGTGAGCGACCACGGCAGGCGCAAGCTCCCGTTCTCACGCCGCGTCCGCTGGACGCTAGCGGCGCTCCTGCTCGTGCTGATCGTCGCGGCGATCGTCGGCGTGCACCTCTACCAGCGACAGCGCACAGGCAGCATCTACCACCCGCACGCGCGCTTCGTGCCCCAGCCCACGCCCACGCTGCCGACGAGCGGCCCCGCGCGCTTCGCCTGGCCGCTGTACGGCTACGCCAAGAACCACACGCGCTTCTTCCCCGCCCCCAGCTGGCTGCATCCCCCGTTCAAGCAGCTGTGGGTGCGCAACAGCCACTCGCTGCTGGAGTTCCCGCCCGTGATCTACGGCGAAGACCTCTTCCAGCTCGGCGACGACGGCGTGCTCAACGCGATCGACAAGCGCAACGGATATCTCGTCTGGTCGCGCCAGCTCGGCCGGCTGTCCGCCTCCTCGCCGGCGGTCACCGCCAACACCGTCTACGTCACGATCCTCTACAGCGGGCACCCCAAGAGCCCCGGTCGCGTGATCGCACTGAACAGCGCCACCGGCGCCACCCGCTGGTGGAAAGCGCTGCCCAGCGGCAGCGAGTCCTCGCCGCTGATCGACCAGGGGCACCTGTTCTTCGGCTCGCAGAACGGCACCGTCTACGCGCTCGATGACCGCACCGGCGCGCTGCTGTGGAGCTATCGCGCCGCCAGCGCCGTCAAGGCCAGCCCCACGCTCGCCGGCGGCGTCCTCTACTTCGGCGACTACTCCGGGCGCCTGCAAGCTATCTCCGAGCACAGCGGCCGGCGGCTGTGGGTCAGCAAATCCGAAGGCGCGCTGGTCGGCAGCGGCAACTTCTACTCGACCGCCGCCGTCGTCTACGGACGCGTGTTCCTCGGCAACACCGACGGACGCGTCTACGCCTACGACGCCGCCAGCGGCCATCTCGACTGGGCCGTGCAGACCGGCGCCTACGTATACGCCTCGCCCGCCGTCACCAACACGCCCGGCCTCGGCCCCACGATCTACATCGGCTCCTACAACGGCACCTTCTACGCGATCAACGCCCGCTCCGGTCACATCAGCTGGCGCTTCAACGCGCACGGGCGCATCTCCGGCTCGGCCACCATCCTCGGGCGCGTCGTGTACTTCTCAGACCTCGCCCGCCACCGCAGCTTCGGCCTCGGCATCTCCACCGGTCGCGTGCTGTTCGAAAAGCCCACCGGCGCGTTCGACCCCGTGATCAGCGACGGCAGCAACGTCTACCTCACCGGCGACACCGGCATCTACGGGCTCACGCCCGCCGAACACCCCGCCGTCACGACTAAGCCCGCCCCGCACAAGAGCGCCCCGAAGAAGAAGCAAAAGCACGGCTGAGCGAGAAGCGCGCCGCGACCACCGCCGTGCCGCTCGCGCGCAGGCTCACCTCCGTCCAGCCGCCCGGCGCCTGCGACACGCAGCCGGCGCCGCGCGTCAGCGTCCAGTAGCGCGTGTAGCGCACGCGCACCAGGAAGCGCCCGGGCGTGCGCGCCAGCAGCGTGAACGAGTCATGCCCCAGCGTCGTCAAACGGCCCGGGCCGGAGAGCAGCGGCGTCGCCGACAGCACGCGGAACACGCGCCAGTGCGCGCTCGCGAACACCTCATGCAGATAAGGCAGGCCGCGACGGATCAAGGTGCCCTCCCGCGCGCTCGAGGGGTCGAGTGCCACGTCCGGCAGCGCCACATATGAGACCGCCTGCTGCGCCAGCCAGCGCTCGTAGCCGGCCGCCGTCAGACCGCGCGCCAGCAGCACGCTCTCATAGCGAGTTTCCATCTGCTTGTCCCAGCCGCGCGCCAGCGACACGCTCGGCGCCAGCAGCGCCGCCTCCCAGTGCGAGCGCGTCAGCGGCACCTCCACGCGCACCGGCGAGCCCGACCTTGCTTCGACCTGCGCGAAGAAGCGCTCGACCGGCAGGTAGTAGGCCGCGCTCGTCGCGCTGCTGCCCGCGACCGCCAGCGTCTCGCGCACCGGGCCCCACACGACCCACACCACGATCCCACATAGCGCGAGCGTCGCCGCCGGGGTCAGCCCCGCGCCCCGCCACGCGATGCGCCGGCCCCCGCCAGAGATGGCGACCCCGCCCACACGCGGCACACCCACGCGCGGCACACCCAAGCGCGCGCACAGCAGCAGCGGCCCCGCGAGCAGCACCGCGTAGCGCTCGATGTTGCTGCCAATCGGCGAGTGCACAGCCACGCACGCCACGCACGCCAGCAGGTACACCAGGCCGCCGATGCGCAGCAGCCGCGCATCCCGCGGCAGCGCCACCAGGAACGCGAGCACCACCGCCACCGTCGCCGCAAACGACAGGATCGGGTACGGCTCATAGCCGCCTTCCGGGAACAGCGCCGCAGGCACGAGCACCACCACCGCCGCCGGCACCGCCGCCACCAGCAGCACCCGCAGCGAGCGCTCAGAAAGCGCCACCGACAGGCACGCGAGCCCCAGCAGCACCGCCGCGACCGGGCTCGCCGCCGCGCACAGCGCCGCCAGCACGCCCGCCCACAGCCAGCGCTCGCGCGCCAGCGCCAGCCCAGCCGCAAGCGCCAGCGACACGCCCAGCGCGAACGTCAGGCGCCCGATCCACACATCGCCCAGCGCCGCCAGCGCGAACAGCGCCGTGCCCCAGCGCGCGCCGCGTCCGTAGATCGGTGCCACCAGGCACGCGAACAGCAAGCTCGAAGCGAGCACGCACAGCGCCGCCAAGAGGCGCATCCCCACCAGCGACGCCAGCAGCGGGTAGATCAGGCTGTAGCCCGGCAGGCTGTGGCCCGCATACCAATGCTCGTCCCACAGCGCAAAGCCAAGCTGGCGAAACAGCTCGACGCGATAGACCTGCGCCGCGAGGTCTGGCGTGCGCGGGTCCACCACCAGCCATACCGCGATCGACAGCACCACCGTCACCAGCAGCGGCACCGACGTAGCTGTGCTTCTGCTGGGCACGCCAAGATAATGACGGCCATGACCGCCGCCACCGCCAACCACAAGCGCTCGCGCCACGCCACAGCCGCGCTCGTACTGGTCGCGATCTGCGCTGCCGTGGCCGTCAGCGGCTGCGGCACCAGCCAGCCGCGGCCGATCCTCGCCGGCGAGCTCGCCGAAGCGCAGACCTTCCCCTACTACCGGGTCTACTGGGTCGGCCCCAGCTTCGAGGGGCACACGCTGTCGGCCGCCGACGGCCTGCGCAGCTACCTCGACTCCGTCGGCGACAGCGTCTTCTACGGCGACTGCGTGCAGGGCAAGGGCATCTTCGGCAACGGCAGCTGCCAGCTGCCGTTGCAGGTCACCACCGTCGTCTACGGGCTGCACTCCAACCAGGCGCTCGGAACGCAGCGCAACATCCTCGTGCGCGGCGTGCCCGCGACCGTCTACAACGAAGGCCACGCGATCGAGATCTACACCGGCAGGCTCGCCGTCGACATCTTCTCCGACACCTTCGCCCACGCGCTGAAGGCAAGCGAACAGCTCTACCCGGTCAACGCCCCCGGCTCAGCCAGCGGCCCACTGCCGCCGCCCGTCTACTGCCCAGGGCTCTACGGGCCCGTCAGCGCCAGCATCGCGAGCGTCATGGCCCATCTGCCACACCACGCCTGCCAGCAGGCCGCCGCCGAGGACGCCTACGCGGACGCGATCACCGGTTAGCCCGGAACGACGGGCGCGGCCGGCTTGCCGATCTCCTGGCGCAAGGTCAGGAACGCGATCGAGCCGATCACCGCCGGCACCCACAACGAGATCGCGCGGTAGATGATCACCGCCCCGATCACCGCCCCCGCCGGGCGCGTGCCGAACAGCAGCAGCATCCCCACGAGCCCGCCTTCCACCGCCACGAAGCCGCCGGGCACGGGAATCGAGTTGGCGAGCATGCCCACCAGGTAGGCCATGCCCACCACCCACACCGACGGCGCGTGGCCGAACGCCGCCAGGCACGCGTACAGCACCAGGTTGTCGAACAGCCAGTAGCCGACCGCGCCCAGCAGCCGCCGGTCGTGCGCGCGGATCATCGCCAGCGCATCCTCGACGCCGCCGCCCACGGCGAGCAGCGCGACCGCCACGCGACCGCTCTTCAAGCGCCGGCGCGCCGCCGCCCGCCGTGCCCATGACGCCGCCGCAAGCGTGCCCACGATCGTGGCCAGCGCCGCCGCCGCCGGCAGCAGCGTCAGCAGCGGATTGCGCGAGCCGGGGATCAACCCCAGCCACATCGGCACGCCGATCACGATCACCGCGCCGACGTTGACCGCGCTCGTCATCACGAACACCAGCACCGAGCGCTTCGCGATCCGATCGACCGGGAAGCCCTTGCTGCGCAGCACCCACGCCCCCAACGCGATGCCCGCCAGGCCGCTCACCGACACGACCGAGTTGACCGCGAGCTCGGCAAGCGACAGGCGCGAGCTGAGGCTGCGCCCGAGGCGCCCGAACACCAGCTGGAACAGCACCACGTAGCCGGCGCACGAGAGCACCTCGAGCAGGATCCCCACGGCAATCCAAGGCACGCTCGCTCGCTCGATGCGATCGGTCGCTTCGTCCAGACCGGGAACACCGAGCAGCAGCCCCACGATCAGCGCGAAGAACACCGCCAGGCTGATCAGGCTGTTGCGCAGCGTGCGCGACTGCGCCGCCAACATCCCGGCGCTGTCATCCCCGCCCGTCTGCTCGTCTGCGATGGTGCCTCTCCCCTCGCGATTCTTAGCGTTCTCTTCGCATTTCCTTCGCCGGATGTCCCCGACGTCCGTCACGCTAGCCTCATTACTGCGTTCTCCACGTCCAACCTGGCGCCCGCGAAGGCGCCGGCCACACACGGCGGCGCCTCGATCATGGCCGAGCAAGCACGCATACTGGTCGTCGACGACGAGCCCGCCGTGCAGAACGCGCTGTTTCGCGCGCTGACGATGGAACACTATGACGTGACCAGCGCCAGCGACGGGCTGCAGGCGCTCGAGCAGATCGGCGCGAGGCCCTACGAGGCGATCATCCTCGACATCGCGATGCCGCGCATGGACGGCCTCGAAGTCTGCCGGCGCCTGCGCGAAAGCGGCGACCGCACGCCGGTGCTGATGCTCACCGCGCGCGGCGAGGTCGACGACCGCGTCGCCGGCCTCGACGCCGGCGCCGACGACTACCTGATCAAGCCGTTCGCGCTGCGCGAGCTGCTCGCGCGCATCCGTGCGCTGCTGCGCCGCGCCGGCGAGGAGGACGGCAAGGAGGAGTCGCTCGAGTTCGCCGACCTGCGCCTCGACCTGCGCGCGCACGAGGCCTGGCGCGGTGAGCGGATGCTGTCGCTGACGCGCACCGAGTTCCTGCTGCTCGAGCTGTTCCTGCGCCACCCGCGGCAGGTGCTCACGCGCTCGACCATCTTCGAGAGCGTCTGGGGCTATGACTTCGGCTCGAGCTCCAACTCGCTCGGCGTCTACATGGGCTACCTGCGCCGCAAGACCGAGGTCGGCGACGAGCCGCGCCTGCTGCACACGGTGCGCGGCGTCGGCTACGTGCTGCGCACGCCGCCATGAGCTTTCGCCGGCGCATCACGATCGCCTCAGCCGCCGCCGTCGCGATCGCGGTGGTGCTCGCGTCGATCCTCACCTACGTGCTCACCTCCGGCCAGCTGCACAGCCAGGTCAACACGCAACTGCGCGAACGCGCGCATGCACGCAGCGGGCTGCTGCGCGCACTCGACGCCAAAGGCCTCGGCGGCGATGCCTTCGCTCGCGGCGCGCAGCCACACATCTTCAACGGCCTCTCGCCCGGCCCCGACCAGGTGCGCGGCTACCAGCAGATGGTCAACGCCAAAGGCACGATCGTCGTGCGCTCGGCCAAAGGCGTGTCGCTGCCGGTCGACGCCGGCACGCGCGCGCTCGCAGCGCACGGCGGCAAGCCGTTCTTCCGCGACGCCACCGTCAAAGGCATCCATCTGCGCGTGCTCGCCGAGCCGCTCGGCAAGGGCCGGGCGGTGCAGTTCGCCCAGCCGCTCACCGAAGTCGACAGCCTGCTCTCGCGCCTGCGCCTGATCCTCGCGCTGCTGGTCGTCGGCGGCATCGCGCTCGCCGCCGTGCTCGGGCGCCTGGTCGCCGGCGCCGCCGTACAGCCGCTCAAGCGCCTGACCAAAGCCACCGAGCACGTCGCCCTGACCCAGGATCTCAGCGGGCGCATCAAGCCCTCGGGCGAGGACGAGCTCGGACGCCTGGCCAGCAGCTTCAACGCGATGCTCGACGCGCTCGAGCTCTCGATGAACGCGCTCGACGCCTCCGTGCACGCGCAGCGCCAGCTCGTCGCCGACGCCTCGCACGAGCTTCGCACCCCCGTCACCAGCCTGCGCACCAACATCGAGATCCTCCAGCAGCAGGGCCAGGACATGGACCCCGAGGAGAGCCGCCGGCTGCTCAGCGACGTCGTCGAGCAGATCGAGGAACTGACGCTGCTGATGAACGACCTGATCGACCTCGCTCGCGGCGAGGAGCCGCACGCCGACGCCGAGGAGCTGCGCCTGGACCTGCTCGTCGGCGAGGTGCTCGAGCGCGCCCGCAGGCATGCGCTCGCCACGCCGCTGCACGCGCAGCTCGAGCCCACGATCGTCACCGGCGTGCCCGCAAGGCTCGAGCGCGCCGTCGGCAACCTGATCGACAACGCCGTCAAGTACAGCCCGCCCGAAGAGCCCGTCGAGATCCGCCTGCAGGCCGGCGAGCTGACCGTGCGCGACCACGGGCCCGGGATCGCAGCCGAGGACCTGCCCTACGTCTTCGACCGCTTCTACCGCGGCGCCGAGGCGCGCGGGCGACCCGGCTCGGGCCTGGGTCTTGCGATCGTGCAGCAGGTCGCCGCCCAGCAGCGCGGCAGCATCACCGCCGAGAGCGCCCCCGGCGGCGGCACGCTGATGCGCCTGCGCCTGCCCGGCACCGAGGCCGTCGCCGGCGAGGACGGGCAGGACGTGGCCGCCGCGGGCAAGCCGCTGCCCGCTTACGACAGCTTCTCCGCCTGAAGCGCCGCCTCGCGAAAGCGCGCCGGCGAGAGCCCGTAGCGGCGGCGGAACACGCTCGCGAAATGCGGAGCATCGCTGTAGCCCACCAGCCGCGCCACATGCTCGACCGGGATCGCGCGCTGCTGCACCAAGAGCTGCGCGCCGACGCTCATGCGCCGTGCCTGCAGCTCCTCGCGGAAACTGCTCTCGCCGAACTGCGCGTATGCCCGCTGCAGCTGGCGCGGGGAGCTCGCAAGCCCGCGCGCCACCACCTCCAGCGTCAGCTCGTGGCGGTAGTGGCGGACGATCACCACCCGGGACTGCAGGTACAGCCGCCGGCGCGTCGCGATCGTCTCAGAGCGCATGCACCCCACTCCGACGGCCTCGCCAGGCCGTGACAGTCGCGCGGGAGCGTCACCGCGCCGGCTGGGCGGCAAACCCCTCGCGCAGCTGCTCGAGCAGACCTTCGCACGCCGCCTGCACGAGCTCGAACACCTCGTCGAAGCCGCCCGCGCCGCCGTAGTACGGATCCGGCACGTCGAGATCGCCGCCCGGCTCGTCCGCCGGCCCCAGCGCCGCGCTCGCAGGGTCGAACTCACGCAGCAGCCGCACCTTCGCGCGCAGCTCATCAGACGGCGCCAGCCGGCGCAGCTCGCGCAGGTTGTCGCGATCCATCGCCAGCAGCAGGTCGAACTCCTCGAAGTCCTCCGGCATCACCTGCCGCGCGCGGCCCTCCAGCTCCACCCCGCGCGTCAGCGCCGCCGCCGTCGCGCGCTCATCGGGCGCGCTGCCCACATGCCAGGCGCCGGTGCCCGCCGATTCCAGCTGGATCCTGTCCTGCAACCCCTCACGGGCCACCAGCGCGCGCATCACGCCCTCGGCGGTCGGCGAGCGACAGATGTTGCCCAGGCACACGAACAGCACGCGCGTGGCACGCTCGCTCGCGCGAGCTCCAGGCACTGCGCCAGCCGCACGGGCGCCGGAGGCGCCCACTTACTCCTCCCCCAACTCGAGCACCGCCAGGAACGCCTCCTGCGGCACCTCCACGCGCCCCACCTGCTTCATCCGTTTCTTGCCCTCCTTCTGCTTCTCCAGCAGCTTTTTCTTGCGCGTGATGTCACCGCCGTAGCAGCCCGCGATCACGTCCTTGCGGAACGCCTTCACCGTCTCGCGCGCGATCACATGCGCGCCGATCGCCGCCTGGATCGGCACGTCGTACTGCTGGCGCGGGATCCGCTTGCGCAGCTTCTCCGTCAGCGTGCGGCCCATCTCATAAGCCTTGTCGCGATGCACCACCATCGACAGCGCATCCACCGTGTCGCCCGCCAGCAGCACGTCCAGCTTGACCAGGTCCGAAGGCTTCATGCCGCTCAGCTCGTAGTCCAGCGACGCATAGCCTTTCGTGCGCGACTTCAGCTGGTCGAAGAAGTCCAGCACGATTTCCGCCAGCGGCAGCTCGTAGGTCATCTGCACGCGCTCAGGCGACAGGTAGTGCATGCCCGTGTGCTCGCCGCGGCGCTCCTGGCAGAGCCCCATCACCGCGCCCACGAACTCTTTCGGCGCGATCACCGACGCCGTGATGAACGGCTCGCGGATCTCCTCGATCGTGCCCGGGTCCGGCATGTCCGACGGGTTGTGCACCTCCAGCTCCTCGCCGTTGGTCAGCGTCACGTCGAACTCCACCGACGGCATCGTCGCCAGCAGCTCCAGGTCGTACTCGCGTTCCAGGCGCTCTTTGACGATGTCCATGTGCAGCAGCCCGAGAAAGCCGCAGCGGAAGCCAAAGCCCAGCGCGTCCGAGGTCTCCGGCTCCCACGACAGCGCCGCGTCGTTCAGCACCAGCTTCTCCAGCGCGTCGCGCAGGTCCGGGTAGGCGTCCGAGTCGATCGGGAACAGGCCGCAGAAGACCATCGGCTTGACCTCCCTGTAGCCCGGCAGCGGCTCGGTGGCTTCGCCGGGGTGCTCGCGTCCCGCCGTGCCGCCGGCCTTCGCGCGCGTCGTCAGCGTGTCTCCCACGCGCAGCAGCGTCACGTCCTTCAAGCCCGTGATCAGGTAGCCCACCTCGCCCGCCGCCAGCTGATCCGTCGGCATCATCTGCGGGCTGAAGAAGCCGATGTCGTCGATGTCCGCCTCCGTGCCCGTCGCCATCGCGCGGATCGGCTCGCCCTTGCGGAACACGCCGTCCACCACCCTGATGTACGCGATCACGCCGCGGTACTGGTCGAACTCCGAGTCGAAGATCAGCGCCCGCGCCGGGCCATCCGGGTCGCCCGCCGGCGGCGGCACGCGCGCCACCAGCTCCTCCAGCACCTCCGCCACGCCCTCGCCCGTCTTGCCGCTGATCTGCAGGATCGACTCCGGCGGCTCCCCGATCAGGTCCGAGACTTCGCGCGCCACCCGCTCCGGCTCCGCGCCAGGCAGATCGATCTTGTTCAAGCACGGGATCAGCTCCAGGCCCGACTCCACCGCCAGGTACGTGTTCGCCACCGTCTGCGCCTCCACGCCCTGCGAAGCGTCCACCACCAGCAGCGCGCCCTCGCAAGCAGCCAGCGAGCGCGAGACCTCATACGTGAAGTCCACATGCCCCGGCGTGTCGATCAGATGCAGCTGGTAGGTCTCGCCGTCCTTCGCCGTGAAGAACACGCGCACCGCCTGCGCCTTGATCGTGATCCCGCGCTCGCGCTCCAGGTCCATCGAGTCCAGCAGCTGCGCGCGCATCTCGCGCGCAGCCACCGTGTGCGTCAGCTCGAGAATGCGATCCGCCAGCGTCGACTTGCCGTGGTCGATGTGCGCGATGATCGAGAAGTTGCGGATGTGCGACTGGTCCATAGGTCGAGCTACAGCGTAGATGGCGCCGGCCCACGGCCCAGACCCGCTAGCGTTGTTGATCCGGCGGATCGCCAACTCGACAAGGATGGACTCAGCCGCGGCAACGCGTCGGGATGGGTACCCACCCACCCTGACGGCCTGTCCAGGCGTCGAGAGTGTTAAGCCGCCCAGGCGAACACACAGTCCTGGGACGTATGTAGTAAGCGGCGATCCATGTTCGGGCGCAAGCCGGGTGGGCCTTGGTCCACCCGGCCTCTGCTCGGGCTACGCCCGCCCGAGGCGCGCGCGGATCATGCCGCTCACCTGGTGGGCCTCGGGGATCCGCATGATCAGGACCGCGCGCACGTAGATCGCGAGGCCAGCGGCGGCAGCGGCGCCAACGCTCACGATCTGCGCGGCCAGCGAGCCACCCAGCAGATCGTCGAGCAGCCTCCACACGCCCCACGACACGCCCGCCAGGAACGCCGAGGCGATCAGGATCCGCACCGTGATCATCGTCGTCTGCCCGCCTTCGAGACGGCCGTTGAGACCGGTGCGCAGACGATGGAACTGCAGCGCGGTCATGACGATGTTCGCGGTGATCGTGCCGATGATCAGACCCGCGATCCCCAGCGGCTTGTACAGCGCGATGCTGACGATGATGTCCACGACGATGTTCATCGCGGCGAGGCTC